>ERZ777305.1356-NODE-1356-length-29819-cov-11.879821_pt1 | contig 29819 bp, 31 predicted proteins | sample MGYA00374965_ERZ777305 | MGnify/ENA primary metagenome ERZ777305 (study PRJEB29328, sample SAMD00013331) | mouse gut metagenome | study: EMG produced TPA metagenomics assembly of the Metagenome analysis of fecal microbiota from mouse which was promoted... | reverse complement strand
TCACTTTTGATTTTTTCCTAAATTTCATAATCGCACCTAACCTTTCTTTTAACTGCTCTGCTCCCTCTGTCAATGTAACGGAAGCTAAAGAACTTTTGTAAAGATTGTTTGACTTCAAAAAGGAAATCAATGTGTCCCCATACTCACGCTTTTCTTTGTCATCAAGTACAGCTATGACTTCTTCATCACATGACAATTCACAAGATTTATTCACTTCCTTTTCCAGCAGATATACAAAAGGATTGAACCAATGGACGCACACAACAATCTGTATCAGCCATTTATAAAACATATCCCTCTGCTTGTAGTGAATCAGCTCATGCACAAAGATATAAGACAGCTCTTTATCTTCCCATTCGTGGGCAGGCAAAATGATTCTTGGTCGAAAGAAACCAATCAGCATAGGGGAAGCAATCAGCGGATTACAGGATAGTTCTACCCTTGTCTTGATTTTCAGTTTTTCTTCACAATCAGATAGCAGATTCAAGATTTTTATATCCGATACTTCTTTATTTCCTGCTTTGATGTATTGGATAAAGCCTTGATAAACCGTTACTTTGCGGACAAATAGAACCAACGCTAATGCTGACCAGATAAAAAACAGGCAGACATATTTGTCAACCGGCTCGCGCATGGCAGCGGTGGCTATTTCCCGGTTTGTCTGTATCGGTTCTGCCTTGCTGTTACCCGTATCTGCGGGAACGGGTACATTGGGGCTTGCAGGGATTTCATTTGTTATTACTGCTGTGTCGAATTTTTCAAACAGACTTCCAATAATCGTAGTGTCGGGAGTAAAGGGAAGCAGAAAACGCAAAGCAACAACTATCCAGATATAATACTGCCAACGCTTGCTGAATTTGTTTTTATACAGCGGCTTCAATCCCAAAATGAGAAGCAGTAACAGTGCGCCGGAAACAGACAGCGACAATAATATTTTCATAAATTCATTCATTTTCTTTTCTCCAAAATGTTTCAATCTCTTTCAATTCGTCTGCCGAAAGAATATCCTGCCGCAACAAGGTTGATACTAAGTTTTTCACATTCCCGCCGTAGACTTTATCAAGAAAGCTGTGGGTCTGCATGGTCTGGTATTCTGCTTCTGTTACCGTAGCCACATACTCATTTTTCCTGCCGATTTTTTTGACTTTCAAGAACTTTTTTTCTCCTAAACGGGAAAGCAGCGTGAGTACGGTGTTGTTCTTCCATTCGTTTTTGTCTTTTTCCAATTCCTCCATGATGAGGGAGTATAAAGCTGCCCCTCCATTCTTCCAAATGATTTTCATTAGTACCAATTCGGATTCAGAAATTTGCTGTGCCATTTTGTCCTCCTTTTATCTTAACACTTTGTGGGTGCATAAATATCTTAACACTTTGTGGGTGATAATGCAATACTCTAATGAAAATATGAGAATTTATAAAAAGATAGGAAAGATAGTGGGGGATTCCATAGCCTGTTATGCACATTTCCATAATGCTTGTCTTTGGGTCTTTGGCTTATTTGGTTCGGAATAGTGTGGTGCTGGCGGTCTATCTCTTGTTTTCGGTTGCTTGCTTCTTTACCGTGCACGAGCATTGTCAAAAGAATTCAAGTGTGATACACTTTCGATATATTATAGAGATTTGTTGTTTTGATAAAAAGTTTAAAAGATTTGCAGTCTGACGTCAAAAACAGGGTTTAAAACGAAAGAACAGCAGAAGTTATATGTCATCCGTTGTTTTGGAAGAAAGGCGGTGGAACGGTGCAGAACAGAGCAGCTACCCTGAACATCATTGTGGGAAATACAGATTCCGTGGAAAAATTGAATGCCCTGCCGAAAGCCTTTTCCGGTGCGGTCGGTGAATGGCCGGATGAGGAAGTGCAATGAGGGGGCTGCTTGATAAACTGGCAGAAGGCTGTGAGCTGACAGAGCAAGAGTGGAAGTTTTTGATCGCAGGTTCATACGACAGAAATCTGCTCTATGCAAGGGCTGATGAAGTGCGCCGTAAGCATTATGGAACGGACGTCTATATCCGGGGATTGATTGAAATTACCAGCTATTGCAGAAACGACTGCTTCTACTGCGGCATCAGATGCAGCAATACCAAGGCCAAACGGTATCGTTTATCTGAAAAGGAGATACTGGCCTGCTGCGACAACGGATATCAGCTGGGCTTTCGCACCTTTGTGTTACAGGGTGGTGAGGATGCTTTTTTTACCACAGAACGGGTGGCACAGATCGTTACGGCTGTGAAAGAAAAATATCCGGATTGTGCGGTAACGCTTTCTCTGGGAGAACGGGAGAGAGCTGTCTATGAAGCATGGTATCAGGCAGGGGCGGATCGATATCTGCTGCGGCATGAGACGGCATCCAAAGAGCATTATGAGAAGATACATCCGCAGGAACTGCGCTATGAGCATAGAATACAATGCCTGCAGGATTTAAAACAGATTGGATATCAAACCGGCTGCGGATTCATGGTGGGATCGCCATATCAGAGTACGGAGGCGTTGCTTGCAGACATGCAGTTTCTGCGGAAGTTTCAGCCTCATATGGTGGGCATCGGGCCTTTCATCCCTCATCATGATACACCCTTTGGGGAATGGGCACAGGGAAGTCTGACACAGACCCTTACCATGGTGGCACTCACCAGACTTTTACTGCCTGGGACATTGCTTCCCGCCACCACAGCGTTGGGGACGATACACCCAGAAGGCAGGGAACTGGGGCTTCGGGCGGGCGCCAATGTGGTCATGCCCAACCTCTCGCCGGCAGCGGTGCGCAGCCAATATTCTCTCTACGATAAGAAAGCCTGCACGGGGGATGAGGCGGCAGAAGGACTTGAAAGCCTGAAGCGGCGTGTGAAGGCCGCCGGATATCAGGTGGTGACTGACAGGGGAGACAGCCGTTTGGGACAGTGATGTAGAGAGCGGGTCTTCAGGATTGCGGCAGAGAGAGTATAGTTTCAGTATTGCAGAAGAAAGAAGGTATGGCAGTTATGTACGATCCCAAATCATTGTGTGCAGATGAATTTATTGATCATGAGGAGATTCTGGCAACACTTGCCTATGCGGAAGAGAACAGGAATAATAAAGAGCTGATTGCACAGATTCTGGATAAGGCAAGGCCCCGTCAGGAGGGAAATTCTACCGTTTGTGCGGGGCTGACGCACAGAGAGGCATCTGTGCTGCTCGCCTGTGAGGATCCGGAGATTCTTGATAAGATATATGCACTGGCAGAGGAGATTAAACTGGCTTATTACGGGAACAGAATCGTCATCTTCGCACCGCTTTACCTGTCCAATTATTGTATCAATGGCTGTGTCTACTGTCCCTATCATATCAAAAATAAAAACATTCCGCGAAAGAAGCTGACCCAGGAAGAAGTCAGGCAGGAAGTCATTGCCTTACAGGATATGGGACATAAGCGGCTTGCCATAGAAGCGGGAGAAGATCCGCAGAACAATCCCATTGCATACATTCTGGAGTGCATTAAGACCATATATTCCATTCAGCATAAAAACGGTGCGATCCGCAGAGTCAATGTAAATATTGCTGCCACTACGGTGGAGGAGTACCGCATGCTGAAAGAGGCCGGAATCGGCACTTATATTCTGTTCCAGGAGACCTATCATAAGGAGAGCTATCTGAAACTGCATCCCACTGGGCCAAAACATGATTATAACTATCATACCGAGGCTATGGACCGTGCCATGGAAGGCGGTATCGATGATGTGGGGCTGGGTGTTTTGTTTGGTCTGGAATTATATAAGTATGAGTTTGCGGGACTTCTCATGCACGCAGAACATTTGGAGGCCGTGCACGGAGTGGGGCCGCACACCATCAGCGTGCCAAGGATTAAACATGCGGATGACATTGATCCTTCCGCCTTTGATAACGGCATCAGTGACGAGATTTTTGCAAAGCTCTGTGCGCTGATTCGGATTGCAGTGCCTTACACGGGAATGATTATTTCCACCAGGGAAAGCCAGGCAGTGCGGGAAAAGGTAATTCGTCTGGGCGTGTCTCAGATTTCCGGCGCATCCAGAACATCCGTGGGCGGTTATGCGCAGACACAGCGGCCCACGGAAACGGAGCAGTTTGACGTGTCAGATCAGCGGACGTTGGATGAGGTTATCAAATGGCTGATGGAATTGGGATATCTTCCTTCTTTCTGTACAGCCTGTTACAGAGAGGGCAGGACCGGTGACCGATTCATGAGTCTGTGTAAGACCGGGCAGATTCAGAACTGTTGTCATCCCAATGCGCTGATGACTTTGAAGGAATATCTGATGGATTATGCATCGGAGGAGACGAGAGTGATCGGGGAAGCTCTGATAGAGGCGCAGCTGGCCAATATCCCGAAAGAACAGGTGCGTGAGATTGCGAAGGAGCATTTGCAAAAGATTGGGGAAGGGGTCAGGGATTTTCGCTTCTAGGGGTGTATTGTCAAAGGCAGACTCGCACCGATATAGTATGTGCGAATCTGAGCAGGATGTGGTAAAATAGACGCAGAAATAAATGAAATCAGAAAGGCTGGAATGGTATGGGGATGAATGGTACGCCTTCTGGTGAGCGGGTGCATATCGGCTTCTTTGGCAGAAGGAATGTGGGGAAATCCAGTCTGGTGAACGCTGTCACGGGGCAGGATCTTTCCGTGGTGTCCGATGTCATGGGAACCACTACCGACCCGGTATATAAGGCCATGGAACTTCTGCCCATGGGGCCGGTTATGGTGATTGATACGCCGGGGTTTGATGATGAGGGCAGTCTGGGGGAACTTCGGATGCAGAAGACCAGGCAGATACTTCATAAGACGGATGTGGCGGTATTGGTGGTGGATGTTCAGGCGGGGATTACACCGTGCGACATGCAGCTGCTTGGGTTGTTCAGGGAGAAAGAGATTCCCTGTCTTGTGGCGGTTAATAAATGTGACCTTGTGAAAAGAGCAGGTCAGACCATAGAGGCGCCGGATGTGATTTCCCGCGAGGGGTGGCATCCGATTTATGTGAGTGCGGTCCGTATGGAGAATATTCAGACATTAAAGGAAAGTATTGCATCCATGTCGGTCTTGGAAGATAAGCCCCGCAGATTAGCTGCGGATCTGATACGTCCATTGGATATGGTCATATTGGTGGTGCCCATCGACTCGTCGGCACCGAAAGGCAGATTGATCCTGCCCCAGCAGCAGACCATCCGGGACATTCTGGAAGCGGGGGCTTCGTCCCTGGTGGTGCGTGAGAGCGAACTGGAAGATGTTTTACACAGTTTAGGGCGCAGACCGGACATGGTGATTACGGACAGTCAGGTATTTGAAGAGGCGGCGGCGGTGGTGCCTTCCGATATTCCGCTGACATCTTTTTCCATTCTGATGGCGCGCTATAAGGGACTGCTTGAGACCGCGGTGCGGGGTGTGACGGCTATAGACAGGCTGCAGGATGGGGACAGGGTTTTGGTTGCAGAAGGATGCACTCATCACAGGCAGTGCGAGGACATTGGCACGGTGAAGATTCCCCGCCTTTTACAAAAATTTACCGGTAAAGAATTGCTTATCGAAACTTCTTCCGGCATGGGATTTCCGGAAGATTTATCTTCCTGTGCGCTTGTGATTCACTGTGGGGGTTGTATGCTCAATGAGCGGGAAGTGCGGTGGCGGATGAAGCGCGCGTCGCAGGACGGGGTGCCGATCACGAATTATGGGATTGCCATTGCGCATATGAAGGGAATCCTTGCGAGGAGTATCGAAATCTTTCCGGATGTGAAAAAGTTGTTGAGAGAGGAAAAATAAGTGTATACATTTGAGAGCAGAGTGCGGTATAGTGAGGTAGGAGAAGATGGAAGAATGACGCTGCAGTCGCTTCTGGATTATTTTCAGGATTGTTCTACCTTTCATTCCGAAGATATAGGACTTGGCGTGGACTATTTCAGGCAGATTCATCAGGTGTGGCTTCTGTCTGCGTGGCAGATCTGTGTAAACAGGTATCCGAAGGTGTATGAGCAGATTGTGATTGGGACAGCGCCCTATGATTTTCGCGGATTTATAGGTTGCCGTAACTTTGAAATGAAGACGAAGGAGGGGGAGGTACTGGCTTATGCCAACTCCATCTGGAGTCTGATGGACACGGAGAAGATGGTGCCGGTCAAACCCAATGAGAAGATGCTGGCAGGCTATGTGCTGGAAGAAAAGTATCCCATGGCGTATGCACCCCGTAAGATTGCGGTGCCAAAAGATGGCGCGGAAGAAGAGCCCTTTACGGTGAAACCGCATCATCTGGACACCAATCATCATGTGAACAACGGACAGTATGTGCGCATGGCGATGGATTATGTGCAGGAGAAGTTCGAGGTCAGGCAGCTTCGTGTGGAATATAAGATGCAGGCTCTGCTGGGAGATATAATATATCCGGTGGTGTGCGGCGGAGAGGGAACGTATGTGGTATCTCTTAACAATGAGGATGAGAAACCATATTGTATTGTAGAGATAAAGAAGTGAACGTTAAGAAACATCAGGATGGTGGAGTATACGGTTTGAGAACGGTGAATGGGTTCAGAAATGTGAGGGAACGTTGACGGGTTGTCAAGTGATAGGCACCAATTTGAGAGAGTGCTGTTGTGCCCTGTAAGCGTTCCGGAATAGGAGTAACATGATTCGATTAGGAGAAATACAGACCTTACAGGTTGTGAAGAAAGTGGAGTTCGGCGTTTATCTGGGAGATGGCCATAATAAAGAAGAGAGAGTGCTTCTTCCGAAAAAGCAGGTGCCGGAAGGAACTCAGACAGGCGATGAGATGGAGGTCTTTGTCTACCGGGATTCCAAGGACAGACTGATTGCCACCACCAATATGCCTAAAATCACGCTTGGCGGCGTGTCAAGGCTTAAGGTGGCCCAGGTGGGTAAAATCGGCGCTTTTCTGGACTGGGGACTTGAGAAGGATTTGCTTTTGCCTTTTAAGGAGCAGACGAAAAGAGTGTCAGCGGGGGAAGAATGCCTGGCGGCACTTTATATCGATAAGAGCAACAGGCTCTGTGCTACCATGAATGTGTATCCTTATCTGGATACGGACAGCCCCTATGGCAAAGATGACAGAGTGACAGGTGAAGTCTATGAGATTAGCCGGAATTTTGGGGCTTTTGTGGCTGTGGATGACAGATACTCTGCCCTGATTCCCAAGCAGGAGCTGTATGGGGCCGTAGAAGTAGGGGATACTGTAAATGCACGCGTAACGGAAGTGAAGGAAGACGGCAAACTGAATCTTAGTATCCGGGAAAAAGCATACTTACAGATTGGGCAGGATGCACAGAGGATTTTGGAGATTATTGACAGCTTTGACGGAGCGCTGCCTTTTAATGACAAGGCATCGCCGGAGGTGATCCGCAGGGAAACGCAGATGAGTAAGAATGAATTCAAACGTGCGGTGGGACATCTGCTTAAGGCCGGGAAGATAACGATAACGGAGAAAGCAATCAGACGCAATTAGGTAGTAGAGATACCTATGTGAAAAAGAGAAATTTCAGGTCGAAAATGGGGTGCTTCATGAAAAGTAAAAAGGCAAACTGGTTGTTTCTGGTCATTATATTAGTTCATATAGCGGTTGTGACTCTGCTTGTCAGGGCAGGGGACAGGATTACATTGGACATCATTACGAATTGTCTTGTGAGTGAAGGGATTATCATTGCACCGGCGATTCTCTTTCTTTTGCCCACAAAGAGCCGCATTAATGAAGTGCTGGGATTTCACAGGATACGGATATCCACTTTTTTCATGATCTTTCTTTTTACAGTATTGATCACGCCTCTTGTGACGGTATTAAACGCATTGTCCATGTTTTTTACGGACAATGCGGTGGCCGCCATGCAGGGAGACATTCTGGGAGTATCCTTCCCTGTCATGTGGCTTCTGATAGGAGTCTACGGGCCTTTTTGCGAGGAGTTTGTATTTCGGGGTGCAATATATGGGGGATATAAGAAGTCCGGCGGCGTAGTTGGGGCAATCCTGTTATCCTCCCTGGCATTCGGACTGATGCACATGAATTTTAACCAGGCGATTTATGCCTTTGTGATCGGTATCCTGCTCTCTATGTTGGTGGAGGCTACCGGCAGTCTGTGGGCGTCCGTATTCTGCCATATGATTTTTAACTCTTTTTCGGTCTGCATGATGTTCCTTTCCGATTGGATGATGAACACATTTTACGGCGGGATGATGTCGGATGTGCAGGCGGAGATTACCAATGTGGAATTGATGGCGGCCCTGAGTGTATATCTGGTGATTGCAGCGGTCACGACGCCCATTGCAATCTGTGTGCTGGCCTGGATGGTGAAGAATGAAAAGAGGGTGGAAATCGTCAAAAATCTCCGTGCAAAGAGAGCGCAGCAGGGGGAATATCTGATCAGTATTCCTTTTATCATAGCTGTTGTGCTGTGCCTGGGTTTTATGAGCCTGGAATTTATACTGTAAAAGAAAGAGCGAAGACAGATATATTTGCACGAAAAAGGAACCGACGTTGCCGGTTCCCTTTTGTGTTATCCCTTTATACCGTCATATCAAAGTTAGCTCCGATATGGGGGTTGACGGACAACTCCATAGCAGCGGCGTCCATCATTCCTACGATCTGTGCTCCTGTGGAGGAAGCCTGATCCAAGGATTTACTCAACATAGCAACACCATAGGCGCTGCTTGTCTGTGCAGCGGACATAGCCATAGACAATCCTGCAATATCCATAAGATCACCTCGCTTTTCTGCATACTATTGCCGTGATTAGTATAGCACATTCTCTTGCCAAAGGCGAGATTTTTCAGATGATATTTTAGAAAAATCATGGCTGTTTACAAGGGCAGAATTTTTTGTATAAATTGTATAAAGGTTAAAAATGGGAAAAATCATTGATTTCTTTAAAAAATACACAAAAAAGACATGATTAAAGGTAGATTTTTTTGTAAATATAGATTAAAATAGAATCTGGATTCTATTTTTTGTTCAAAAAAGAAGGGCGGATACTTTGTGTAAATTGCTATAGTTAACGATATTAGAAATTATGCATTTGGTTCTGCGAAAGCTTCCGTATATGGCTTGGATACAAACCGGAAGCAGCAAAGTGTTATGTCGTTTGCTATATAGGACAATAAGAGGTGGGGTATGATTTCAAATCAGATTTTGCAGAATACAATCGAGGGATTGAAAGCGATTGCGAGAGTGGAGCTGTGCGTTATGGATGTGGACGGGAAACCCGTGGCCATGACAGCAGACGAAATGGAAAAGTGCGGGAAACCGGCAGCAGAGTTTGCCAAATCTCCGGCAGATTCCCAGGAGATTCAGGGATATCAGTACTTTAAAATCTTTGATGAACAGCAGTTGGAGTATGTTCTGATCGCCGGGGGTGTGGGCGAAGATGTGTATATGGTAGGCAAGATGGTGGCTTTTCAGGTTCAGAACCTTCTGGTGGCTTACAAGGAGCGGTTTGATAAAGATAACTTTATCAAGAACCTGCTTCTGGATAATCTGCTTTTGGTGGATATCTACAGCCGTGCGAAAAAGCTTCACATTCAGACGGATGTCAAACGGGTTGTGCTGATCATAGAGACGGACAATGCCAAGGACAGCAATGTGCTGGAAACCATGCGCACTTATTTTGGAACAAACAGCAAGGATTTTATTACTGCCGTGGATGAGAACAACGTCATTGTGGTGAAAGATCTTTCAGAGGGTGACAGCATGCGGGATATCGACAGGAGCGCCACAGGTGTGGCAGGATATCTGCGCAAAGAAAACTATAAGAATGTGAGGATTGCATACGGTACGGTTGTGGGAGAGATTAAAGAGGTGAGCCGTTCCTATAAGGAGGCCAAGATGGCTCTTGATGTGGGCAAGATCTTTTTTGACGAGAGGGATATCATTGCCTACAGTGAACTGGGAATCGGGCGTCTGATCTATCAACTGCCGATTCCTCTTTGTAAAATGTTCATCAAGGAGATTTTCGATGGCAGGAGCCCGGATGAGTTTGACGAAGAGACGTTGACAACGATTAATAAGTTCTTTGAAAATTCCCTGAATGTGTCGGAGACATCGAGGCAGCTTTTCATTCACAGGAATACGCTGGTCTATCGTCTCGATAAGCTGCAAAAGAGCACAGGACTGGATTTACGGGTGTTTGAGGATGCCATCACATTTAAGATAGCCCTCATGGTTGTCAAGTACATGAAGTACATGGAAAGTTACGAATTTTAAAATGATTAAGAAGATACAGGTGGTGAAGACGTGGCAGTAAAAAAGAAAAGAAAGAGTACAGCGGCGGAGAAAGAGATTATTACACTGACAAATGTCTGTAAGGCTTATTCTACAGGGGCGCCGGCGTTAAAGGATGTGAATTTACATATCAGCAGGGGAGAGTTCGTCTTTATTGTGGGAGACAGCGGTTCCGGTAAATCTACACTGATCAAACTCCTGCTTCGTGAACTTACGATTACGAGCGGATATATTAATGTGATGGGCTATGATCTGACCAAGATCAGACATCGCAAGATTCCGAAGTTCAGGAGAAATCTGGGAATTGTGTTTCAGGATTTCCGTCTCTTAAAGGACAGAAATGTCTATGACAATGTGGCCTTTGCCCAGAGAATTATCCAAAAATCTAATAAGGAGATTAAGAAAAACGTTCCCAGTATCCTTGCGATTGTGGGTCTGGCCGGCAAATATAAGGCAAAGCCGAAACAGCTTTCCGGTGGTGAACAGCAGAGAGTGGCGCTTGCCAGGGCACTGATTAATCAGCCCACAATACTTCTTGCGGACGAGCCAACCGGTAATCTGGATCCGAAGAACTCCTGGGAGATCATGAAGCTTCTTGAGCAGATTAATGAAAACGGCACGACAGTCATTGTGGTAACCCATAACAGGGAGATTGTCAATGCCATGCAGAAGCGGGTGGTCACCTTAAAGCGCGGCGTGATTGTCAGCGATGAGGAAAAGGGAGGATATATCGATGAGGATTAGTTCATTTTTCTATACGCTCAGACAGGGTTTCCGTAACCTTTTCAGGAATAAGCTCTTTACGCTTGCATCTATTGCAACAATCGGCGCCTGTCTGTTTTTGTTCGGTCTTTTTTACGCTATTGTGACAAACTTTGAGCATATTGTCAGAACTGCGGAAGAAGGTGTGTCTGTGTGGGTATTTTTTGACGAGGGACTTGAGGATATCAGGATACAGCAGATCGGCGATATGATTGCCAAAAGACCGGAGGTTTCCAACATTAATTTCGTATCTGCGGAGGAAGCCTGGGAAGGATTTAAACAGGAATATCTGGGAGAATACGGTGATGGATTCACAGAGAATCCCCTGGAAAATTCCGCTAACTATCAGGTCTATTTAAATGATGTTTCCATGCAGTCGGCCCTGGTGACTTATCTGGAATCGGTGGACGGCGTGCGTCAGGTGAACCGTTCAGAGTTGGCGGCGACTACGCTGACGGGTGTGAATGCTCTGATTGCCTATACTTCTATGGGTATTATTGCAATTCTTCTGGCGGTGTCGATTTTCCTGATCAGCAATACGGTCACCATCGGTATCTCTGTCCGTAAGGAGGAGATCAATATCATGAAATACATTGGGGCCACGGACTTTTTCGTCAGGTCTCCTTTTGTGGTGGAAGGGATGCTGATCGGTCTGATCGGCGCAGCCATTCCGCTTGCGTTTATTTATACAGTATATAATATGGTTCTCTCTTATGTGATGGAGAGATTCTCCATGTTAGCCTCACTTTTGAGTTTTGTGCCGGTGGAGGAAGTTTTCCGTGTACTGGTTCCGGTTTCCCTGGGGCTGGGTGTAGGTATTGGATTTTTGGGCAGCTTTACGACAGTGAGAAAGCATCTGAGAGTATAGGTGTACAAGAAGTTCTGAAGATGCCCCGCTATAGGAGGGGCTGCCAGGAACTTCACGTACCAGAGAATACCCGGAATAAGGGTTTGTGCGGTGTTTGGTTTTCAGAAAGCAGGGGGTGAGACACTGTATTGTCGTGGAGGATTAACATGGTGAAATATGGGAAAAGATTGATATGTCTGATGCTTTGTCTGGCAATCGTGGGCACGTGTATTTCTCCTGTACAGGCGGCTGTAACGAATGATAGTATTCGGGAGAAGGAAGCGCAGATTAAAAAGGCAAAGGAGGAGGTCACAGGCCTGAAGACAAATCTGACGGATGTGGAGAAACTCAAAAAGCAGTTAGAGCAGTCTAAAACCGATCTGGCTGCCTATGTGACACAGTTGGATGGGCAGTTAATCAGCATACAGGAGAAAATACAGCAATATAATACAATGATTACCGAAAAGGAAGAGCAGATTGAGGTAACCGGCCAGGAACTGGAGGCGGCTATTGTCCAGCAAGATGAACAGTACGCAGCGATGAAGAAGCGAATTCAGTTTATGTATGAGCGGGGTGATTCCTTTTATCTGGAAATGCTTCTGGCGGAAGAGAGTTTTGCTGATATGGCCAACAGGGCTGACTACATTGAGGCCTTATCCAGATATGACCGTAAAAAGCTGGATGAGTATGTGGAAACCAGAGAATATGTGGAATTGTGCAAACAGGAACTGGAAGCGGAGCATGAGGTTCTGAATGAAGCCAGGGAAGCGGTCAAACAGGAGGAAGCAAATGTCAATAGTCTCCTGGCTGAAAAGGAAGCACAGATTGTATCCGTTTCTGCGGATATTACCAATAAAGAGGCGGCAATCAAAGAATATGAGGCGATGATTGAGCAGGAAAACCAGGAGATTGCGGCTTTAGAGAAGGCTATCGCAGAAGAGAGGGCCAGACTGGAAGCGGAAAACGCCCGTGTCTATAACGGCGGCATGTTCGCATGGCCCTGTCCTGGATATAAGAGGATTTCTGATGACTATGGCAACCGGATGCACCCGATTCTGGGTATTCAGAAATTCCATAATGGCCTTGATATGGCTGCTCCCGGCGGTACGGCAATCCTGGCGGCTTATGATGGTGATGTGGCGGCTGCGGCATACAGCAGCAGTATGGGCAACTATATTATGATCAATCACGGAAGCGGTCTGTATACGATTTACATGCATTGTTCCGCATTATATGTATCCAAGGGGCAGTCTGTGTCCAAGGGACAGAATATTGCGGCGGTGGGGAGTACCGGGCGCTCTACCGGTAATCATCTGCATTTCAGTGTGCGCTTAAATGGTAATTATGTGAGTCCCTGGAATTATTTAAAATAACAGGTAGGAGATGAATCATTGTGAAACAAAGCGGAGATAACAATTACTATAATCATGAATATCACAATAACGGCTATGGCGGGCAGAATCCTTATTATAGTCAGCCGCAGCCGCCGCTTACTCCGATACAGCCGCAGCCTCCCCGGAACAGTAATGGGAACCAAGGCGGCGGCTCCTTTTTGTTGGGGCTCCTGCTCGGTGTGATTCTGGCGGTACTGATCGGCGGTATTTCTGCTGCGGGGGTTAAGATATACGACCTGGTCAAAGAAAACGATGCCAGAGAGGTAAATGGCGGCTCCAAAGGTGCAGAGAGCGTCTTGAATGAAGATACTGAGAAAAAAATCGCTACTATAGAAGAAGTGATTGGTGAGTATTATTATAAAGACGAAGATATAGATACAGACCTTATGATTGAAGGAATGTATTCCGGTATGGTGGATGCGCTGGGGGATCCTTATTCTGTCTACTATACTGCGGAAGAGTGGAATCTGTTGATGCAGGATACAGAGGGAATTTATTATGGTATAGGGGCCTATATCAGCGTGGATCCTGCTACAGGGCTTGGCAAGATAAATGGGGTTATTCCGGACACACCGGCGCAGGAGGCCGGACTTCGGGAAAATGACCTGATTTATCTGATCGATGGTGAGAGTGCACAGGGTCTGGATCTCTCGGAGATTGTGTCCCGGGTTAAAGGGGAAGAGGGGACGACTGTTCGGCTGACCATTTATCGAGAGGGGGAGACAGATTATCTGGAAATTGATGTGGAGAGACGCAAGATTGAGAGTCCAACCGTCAATTATGAAATGTATGACAATGGCATAGGATATATTCAGATTACGGAGTTTGATGATGTAACCACGGATCAGTTTACGGAAGCGCTGGCAGTGATCAAAGGATCCAAGGCCAAAGGTCTGATTTTGGATCTGCGCGGCAATCCCGGCGGCAGTCTGCCGGTGGTGGTGGATATTGCAAGGATGATTCTGCCAAAAGGCCTGATTGTTTATACGGAAGATAAATATGGAGAACGGGATGAGTATACCTGTGATGGGCAGCATGAATTGAATCTTCCCTTGGTGGTGTTAGTGAATGGTAATTCTGCCAGTGCATCTGAGATTTTGGCGGGAGCCATTCAGGACTATCACAAGGGAACCCTGATCGGGACTACCACATTCGGAAAGGGAATCGTACAAAGAGTCATGCCCCTGAGTGATGGTACAGCATTAAAGCTCACCATCAGTGCATATTACACTCCTAACGGTAATAATATCCATGGCGTGGGTATCGAGCCGGATATCGTGTGTGAGTTTGACGGGGAAGCATATTATGAGAGAGAAATAGATAACCAGCTGCAGAGAGCCATACAGGAAATGGAGAAGATGACCAGATAAGCATATGCTGCGATTGGATGAAAAGGAGCATATCTTTAAAATGTATAATGGGGGTCAGGATTGAAATGTCTCAGTTTGCAGCAAGATGATGAGGTTGGAGGACATATATGAATATAGTACTGTTGTCAGGAGGATCCGGTAAACGTCTTTGGCCTTTATCCAACGATACCCGTTCCAAACAGTTTATCAAAATATTTAAGACTGCGGCGGGAGGGTATGAGTCCATGGTACAGCGGGTGTACCGGCAGATTCTTTCCGTGGATAAAGAGGCGGCTGTCACGATTGCAACCTCTAAGTCCCAGGTGTCGGCCATCCATAATCAGCTGGGGGAAGGTGTGGGAATCAGTGTGGAACCCTGCCGCAGAGATACATTTCCGGCAATTGCGCTGGCAGCTGCCTATCTCCAGGACGTACTGGGTGTTACGGCCCAGGAGCCAGTCGTGGTCTGCCCTGTGGATCCCTATGTGGAGCAGGATTACTTCGAGGCTCTTTACAGGCTCAGCGACCGTGCGGCAGCCAGTGAGGCCAATCTGGTGCTGATGGGGATAGAGCCTACCTATCCCAGTGCGAAGTATGGCTATATTATTCCGGAAAATACACAGGATATCAGCAGAGTGTCCATGTTTAAAGAAAAGCCGGACGAGGACACGGCAAAAGAGTATATGAAAAGGGGTGCTTTGTGGAATGGCGGCGTGTTTGCTTTCCGTCTGCACTATGTCTTGCAGCGTGCCCATGAGCTGATTGATTTTACAGATTATCATGATCTCTACGCAAAATATGAGACACTGACAAAGATCAGTTTTGATTATGCGGTGGTGGAACATGAGCCCATGATTGAGGTGATGCGCTTTGGCGGTATGTGGAAGGATATGGGTACATGGAATACCCTGACTGAGGCCATGGAGAGCGAAGCTATTGGTAAAGCGATTCTCAATGATACCTGTGATAATGTCCATGTGGTAAATGAATTGAATGTGCCGGTGCTCTGCATGGGCTTAAAAGATGTGGTGGTTTCGGCAAGTCCTGAGGGGATTCTGGTGTCTGACAAGACCCAGTCGAGCTACATCAAGCCTTATGTGGATGAGATAGACCAGCAGATTATGTTTGCGGAGAAGTCATGGGGGAGCTTCCGCGTGATTGATATAGAAGAGGGGAGCATGACCATCAAGGTTACACTGAATCCGGGGCATGGGATGAATTACCACAGCCATGAGCGCAGGGATGAGGTATGGACAGTGATTGCAGGTGAGGGCCGTACCATCATAGATGGCGTGGAACGAAAAGTGGCAGCAGGGGATGTGGCAACGATGCCGGCTGGAACGCCGCATACGATTATGGCGGATACCATGCTGCAGGTCATAGAGGTGCAGATTGGGGAAGAAATCAGTGTGAGTGATAAGAAGAAACTATAAGTTTATAGATTGTACAGTATAAAACGGGGTCTGCAGTTGTAAGCTGCAGACCCTGTTTTAGAATCAGATTTTAAACTCGGCTACGAGGTTTTCCACATCGTTTGTGAGAACGAGCAGCTTATCCATAGCTTCAGAAACTTCTTCCAGATTGGCGGACTGCTCCGTCACTACCGCGCTGACTTCATTGATTTCCGTCACATTACTGTCGGCCGCATCCTTAACGGTTCCCATGCTATCCATGGCTTCCGCAATTCTGTCGTTCAAAACTTCCACGCCGTTTATGATATCTTCCACGTTATTGTTTACTTCATCGGTTCCGGCTGTGATGATCTCGAAGCTTTCCTTTGCTGCCCCGGTCATCTGGTTGCCTTTCTCAAGCTGTTCGAGGCTTTCCCGCAGACGTGCTGTCATTTGGTCAGCCTGATTGCCTACAGACTCTATCATCTTCCCGATATGTGCGGCAGCGGCCTGGGAATCATCTGCCAGATTCCGGATTTCCGTAGCTACTACTGCAAAGCCTTTACCTGCTTCACCGGCTCTTGCGGCCTCGATAGAAGCATTTAAGGACAGCAGATTGGTTTGGGATGCGATGGAGGAAATGGATTCCAGTGCCTCGGTCATTCCCTTTGTATTTTCGCCGAAAGAGGAGAATACAATTTCCATCTCACGCATGGAACGGTTGACTTCTTCCATCTGTTCCAGGTAGGCCATGATTTTCTGCATGCCATCTTTCGCGTTGTCTCTGGTCTTACCGGCATTCCCGTGGATTGCCTCTGCATAATCCGCCATGCTGCCGGCAACTTCTTCCATATGTTTAATCTGCTCACGGGCGCGTCTGACTTCACCTTGCTGTCTCTCTAAGGCTGCCAGCATGCCATCCACGGCATCGGCAATACGGCCGCCGCCCTGGGCATTTTCGTCTACGCTGGTGTTTACTGTGGCGGTAGAAGCTTTTAAGGAAGACATATTGGATGCCACTTCACTGATCAGATGAACGAGGCTTCCTTTCATCTTATTGAAAGCGATAGCGGCCTGGCCTGCTTCGTCCTTGCTTTTTACCTTGATATCCTCATCTGTCAGGATTCCTTCTGACATAACGGTAAGTTTCTTCTGTAATTGTATGATCGGTGCGGTTATGCTCTGGGTCAGGGCAAATGCCGCAGCCATAACGATGATCACAATAATGACGACTGCTATCACGATAATGGCAAGCGTGTGCCTGAAATCATTCTGGATTTCTTCCACGATCATCTCACTCCGGGCTATTTCGGATGCCAGAAGTGCCTCTGCGCTGGAACTGACGAAACTCATGTTGCCGCTCATATCCTGCGCCGGATTCAGCCCGGCGGAAGAGTATGTATTACCGCAGGCAGCAAGGACTTCCCGGTAGGAAGCAATAAATTTGCCGGCCTCAGAGGCGAATTTATCGTATTGATTACGCATTTCTGTATATTCGGCTTCTTGAGGAAGATTTTCCCCGATTTCCGCCACATATTGTTCCATGGTATCGATGGTTTCTATATGTCCGCTGGAAGGGATGTCTCCGCCAACCCCGCACTTCGTAACTACGGTGCGCCCCAGATAGGAAGCATTGTCCTTGACATAAGTTACCTTACTGATACTGTCAAGAATCCGGGAATACTGTTTATTATATTCATTGGATCTGAAAATCAGCACGGCCATCAGGGCGATCAGCACCACCAAGGTGCCTAAAATGCAGGCATTGATTTTTAACCTGATGCCTGCACCTTTACCGCTTGTTGTTTTTGGCTCTTTAGTTTGTTTTCCCATACATCCTCCCAATCTGCGTCTGTTCATTTCATTGAATAAAGTTTATCACATATTGTATGAAAAGAATACCCTAACCTTTGAATAATTATAACTTTTTCACAAATATTCAGCATGATTACTGGTCAGCGCTGAATGGTATGGGGTTTTGTTAAAATGTAAAGGAATCACTGATAAAAGTGATAAGGGAGAACCGGTAAACGGAGATTGCCTTTGAAGATTTTGAGTGATATAGTAAAAAATGATGAGCGTGTCTGGTCAATGTGAGGGGCAGTGAATTTCCTTATAGAAATGCAGGTGTCGATATGAATGAAAATATTTTAATAGTTGACGATGAAAAGGAAATAGCAGATTTGATCGAGGTCTATCTGAAAAATGACGGCTATACAGTATATAAGTTCTACAATGGCATGGATGCTTTGAAATGTATCGAAGAAACAGAGCTTGATTTAGCCATTATAGATGTGATGCTGCCTGACATAGACGGTTTCCGGATCTGCCAGAAGATCAGGGAGAAGTTTTATTATCCCATAATCATTCTTACAGCAAAAACAGAGGATGGGGATAAGATTATGGGGCTGACGATTGGAGCTGATGATTATATAACAAAGCCGTTTAATCCGTTAGAGGTAGCAGCCAGAGTAAAAACGCAGTTGAGGCGGTATGTGCGTTATAATAATCTTGCCGGGAAAAAACCTGCTGAAACCAGCGAATACGACATTCGGGGATTGATGATTAACAAGGATACTCATAAGTGTTACCTATATGGGAAAGAATTGCAGCTCACGCCTATTGAGTTTGGGATTCTATGGTATCTATGTGAACACCAGGGCATGGTAGTTCCGTCAGAGGAATTATTCGAGGCTGTGTGGGGTGAAAAATTCCTGAATCATAACAATACCGTCATGGCTCATATAGGCCGCCTGCGGGAGAAGATGAACGAATCGGCAAAGAAACCGAAATTTATCGTAAATGTGTGGGGAGTTGGGTATACCATTGAAAAATAGAGTGTTTAAGAAAACGGACGATTTCAGGCAGTTTAAGGCAAAGATTTTTTTCTGTACTATATGGATGGTCACTATTGCAGCCGGATGTATTTATCTGCTGTATTCTCTTTTCTTAAAGGGCAGGTTTGCGGATTTGATTGTGTCAGTAAATCAAAAGCTTTTGGGGTTGGAGTATGATGCAGCGAGAACTTTGTATCAATGGACATTCCGAAACCATATAGAACTGGTATTTGTGGTTGGAATGGTATTGGTGTTTTTTATTACATTCCGCATTTATTTAAACTGGTTTGCAAAATACTTCATGGAGATCAATAACGGGATTGATGATATAGGCAGGGAAAGCATAGGGGAGGTATCTCTGCCGCCGGAGCTGTCAGCTACGGAAAAGAAGATAAATACGATCAAGCATACTCTCGAAAAACAGAAACTCGACATGAAGTTGGCAGAGCAGCGAAAAAATGACATGGTGATGTATCTGGCGCATGATCTGAAAACGCCCCTTGCTTCCGTTATCGGTTATCTGAATCTGCTGCGTGATGAGGGGCAGATCTCTGAGGAACTGAGGCAAAAATATCTTTCTGTTTCACTGGAAAAGGCAGAACGCCTTGAGGATCTGATCAATGAATTTTTTGAAATAGCAAAGTTTAACCTGTCAAATATAACGCTCCAGTACAGCAGGATAAGCCTGGTGAGGCTGCTCGAAATGCTTCTGTATGAATTTCAGCCAATGCTTCATGAGAAGAACCTGGAATGCAACCTCATGGTTCCGGAGGATATTATGATAAGGTGTGATGCGGATAAGATTCAGCGTGTATTTGACAATCTCTTGAAAAATGCGGTTATCTACAGCTTTGAGGGTACTGACATAGACATTGCAGTTGTCAGACAGGGAGAAGACGTAGAGATTACCTTTACAAATCATGGAGATACCATTCCGGAGGAAAAACTGGAACGGGTATTTGAACAGTTCTACAGACTGGATGCTTCCAGAAGTACGAGCAGCGGCGGGGCAGGGCTTGGTCTTGCCATAGCGAAACAGATCATTGAGCTTCATCATGGGGCAATTATGGCAAGAAGTGAAAATGAGATGATTGAATTTAGAGTCATATTACCGGTTTCGTAGGTAAATCGTAAGAAATTCCGCAGAAAATCAGAAGAATACTTTATGTGTAAACAAACAAACTACACTCCTGTTATTGGTACAATAGTAGTACCGAAAGCAGGAGTGCTTTTGTTTTGTAAAAAAGAGGAGGAACTGTTTATATGTCAAGAAAAAGGCTGACACAGATATTTCCTTTTCTGCTTCCGCTCCGTAGATGGCAGAGAAAGAAGTTTTTCTATTATAAAATGCGGAAAGACGGGTGCCGGTATGCAAAAAGGATAGCTGACAGGTCCTTGCCCTGCATGGTATTTGAAACTTTGATACCAATGCTGAATGAAAACAGCGGGTTTGATATGCAGTACCAGATAAACAAGGTTCACAATCTCAGACTTGCAGCCAGGACCATTGACCGGGTTGTGATCGAACCGGGTGAAACATTTTCTTTCTGGCAGCTTGTGAGATGGGCAGACCGGGAGGAAAAATACAGGGACGGGTTAAATCTTGTGGATGGGAAAATTGTTGCATCCTATGGCGGTGGTCTGTGCATGTTGAGCGATACACTTTTTTGGATGTTCCTGCACACGCCTTTGACGATTGTAGAACGGCACGGACACGCAGTTAAGTCATTTCCATCAACATCAGAAGATTTCCCCAGCGGAACGGATGCCGCGGTGGGGGAAGGCTGGCTTGATCTGAAAGTCCGTAATGAGACAGAGAATACCTTTCAGATTGAGGTCAGCTTTGATGACAAATATATGCATGGACGTATTTTATCGAAAGAAGCTGTGGGCTTTGCGTATTCCGTATTCAATCCGTCCGTTTCTTATAGGAAACAGGGCAAAAAGGTATACCAGATTGCTCCTGTATGCCGCAGGGAAACGGACAGAGATACCGGAATGCGGACGGAGAGAGCGTTATACGTCAACCAGTGTGAGATAGCCTACAAGCTTCCGGAGGGAATAAAACTAGAGGAAGGCGGTGTACAGAATGGATAGAAAAAGGATAGCCATTATTTTTGGGGGTAATTCGACGGAATATGAGGTATCGCTGCAATCGGCATACTCTGTCTTAGAGAATATCAATGCAGATAAATTTGATATTTTCCAGGTTGGAATCACCAGGAGTGGTGACTGGTATCACTACACAGGAAAAAGGGAGAAGATAAGCAGTAATACATGGTTCCAAGACTATGAAAACATGTTTCCTGTTGTTGTTTCACAGAGCCGTTCTAGGAAGGGGTTTTTAGAGTTTGTCGGGGAAAGCTGCCGGGTCATAAACGCAGACTTGGTGTTTCCTGTATTGCATGGCAAGAATGGTGAAGACGGTACACTGCAGGGAATGTTTGAACTGGCGGGAATCCCTGTTGTGGGTTGTGATACGCTTTCGTCAGCAATCTGCATGGATAAGGAGCGGGCGCATAAGCTGGTCGGCCTTACGGGGATATCTGTTCCGAAATCAGTAGCTTTCAGACATTCCGGTAAGGAAGAGGCATTGAAGAAGATTGCAGAAAAACTGGCTTATCCGCTCTTTGTAAAGCCTGTCCGTGCAGGTTCATCTTTCGGGATAACAAGGATAATGGAAAAGACGGAATTGGATGCTGCTATAGATTATGCATTTGAACATGACACGGAAGTCATTGTTGAGGAGGAAGTAAATGGGTTTGAAGTGGGTTGTGCTGTACTTGGCATTGATGCACTGACCGTAGGAAGGGTTGACGAAATTGAATTGTCAGGAGGTTTCTTTGACTACACTGAAAAATACACGCTGAAATCCTCAAAGATTTACATGCCTGCAAGAGTTGGGGCAGAAGCGGAGAAACAGATACAGGAAGCAGCGGTAATAATATACAGGGCTTTGGGCTGTTCGGGCTTTGCAAGGGTGGATATGTTTTATACACCGTCCGGGAAAATTGTATTTAATGAGGTGAATACCATTCCGGGTTTTACTTCTCACAGCCGTTATCCTGACATGATGAAGGGGATTGGACTGTCCTTCCCGGAAATGCTGGACAGGCTGATAGGATTATATCTGTGATGGGAAGGAGAGCGTTATGAGTATCAGGAGAAGGATTATTGATTATTCAAGAGGAAATAATCTGCGCCATTTCTGGCGGTTGTACAGATTGCAGAAAAAAACGGGCGAAGGTTTCCTGCGTGATATCCTCACATTTATGATGAGCCGGTGCGCCCACCGGCACGGGGGATATATCGGCCCGGATACGGTAATAAAAGGCAACCTGACACTTCCCCATGGGCTGCATGGGATTTTTATTTCAAGATATGCAGAGATTGGGGAAAACTGTTGGATTTATCAGAATGTAACGATTGGCGAAGTAAATAAGAAAGCACCGGTCATAGGGGATAACTGCCTGATTGGGGCAGGTGCAGTTATTATTGGGGGAGTAAAAATTGGCAGCCATGTGAAAGTAGGCGCAGGTGCAGTGGTAAATGCGGATATTCCGGACGGATGCACGGTTGTTTCACAGGCGGTACGCATGATAGGGGAAAAGCAGGAAAATGAAGAATGCGGAATTTAAGATAGGGCGTGCTTGGATAGAAGTAAATAGAAATAATCTGTGCCATAATGTAGAAATCCTGAAAAAAGCCATGCAGCCCGGATGTGAACTGATGGCTGTTGTAAAGGCGCAGGCATACGGGCATGGGGCTGTCCTGACTGCTTCACACCTTAATAAAATGGGTGTCCGGGCATTTGCCGTTGCCACGGTGGATGAAGGCATAGCTTTAAGAAAAAGCGGTATCTGTGGTGAGATACTTATACTTGGGTACACGGAGGCAGGGCGGGCATCCGAACTGAAGGAATATGATCTGATGCAGACCCTTATCAGTTTTGAATATGCGGAAGTCTTGAATAATCAGGGCATTGCCGTAAAGGTACACATCAAAATAGATACTGGTATGCACAGGCTTGGGATAGCAAGTGGGGAGTTGTCTGCGGTTCGGAAAGTTTTTTTTATGGAAAATCTTAAAGTGTACGGGATGTTTACTCATCTGTGCTGCTCAGACAGCAGGCATCCGGAGGATATTGCATTTACCAAAGGACAGATTGATAACTTCTATCGTATGACAGGCGCTTTGAGGGATAGTGGGATCATTCTGCCAAAGTTACATATTCAGAGCAGTTACGGACTTTTGAATTATCCCGATCTTGCCTGTGATTATGTGAGGGTTGGCATAGCCTTGTATGGAGTTCTCAGTTCCCCGGATGATGACACCCTGCTGAAACCTGACCTGCGTCCAGTGTTTTCTTTGAAAAGCCGGGTGGTGCTGATCAGGGAAGTGGCCGCAGGCGAGAGTGTCGGATATGGCAGGAGTTTTATGGCCGGACGTGATACCCGGATTGCCATACTGCCAATCGGATATGGTGATGGCTTTCCGAGAAATTTGTCTGATGGAAAAGGAAGTGTGCTGATAAACCAGTATGTTGTGCCTGTTGCCGGACGTATCTGCATGGATCAGCTTGCCGTGGATATAACAGACACGGAAGGCGTTTCTGTAGGTGACATTGCAACGCTGGCAGGTGCAGAGGGATATGATGATGAGTTGTCTGTTCCTGCGGTCGCAGATCATTCCGGAAGCATCAGCAATGAGTTGCTGTGCAGGATGGGGACGAGACTGCCTGTTATTGCCAGATGAAATAAGAAGGTATCTATTGGTTTCCGGGATTGACCCAATCGACCCGATCAACCCAATCAACCACCAATCGACATAATCGAACATATGTTCGGATTTATACGGCATTTCGCGGCAACAGATAAACATTTCACAACAATCAAATTGTTTTGGCGTTTTTGACAGGATATAATAAAGTATTTATCTGTGTCAGTATTAAAAGAGTATCTTTTGACGCTGACGATATAATGACGAGGAGGAGATGCATTGATTCGTATTGCAATTTGTGATGATGAAAAACATATGTCTGATCATATAAGGTCTTTTGTTTCTGATTTCTTTCGTAAAAAGAACCGGGAGATCAGCCTCCGTATGTTTTCCAGCGGCGAAGAGCTGCTGAGCTACAATGGGCAGATCGACATTCTGTTTCTGGATATCCAGATGAAGGACATGGACGGTATGGAAACGGCAAGGAAACTGAGGGCGGATAAGTTCCGGGGCTTTTTAGTTTTCATTACGATACTCAAAGAGATGGTGTTCCAGTCTTTTGAGGTACAGGCCTACGATTATTTGGTCAAGCCAGTGGATAAAAAACAGTTTGAAAAGACGATGGAGCGCCTTTACGCTTCCATGCAGAACGCCAGCGAAGACAGCCTGCTGGTACAAAAGGGATATGAGGGGCGCATCATCCCAAAGGATGAGATTGTCTTTTGTGAGATCATAGACAGGAAAATATATCTGAACCTGGCTTCCGGCGAGGTTGTTGATTATTATGAACGGATTGAAAATCTGGAAACAAAACTGGATAACCGTTTTTACCGGTGTCACAGAAGCTATCTTATCAATCTGAAACATTTAAAAGGCTATAAAAACGGGATCGCCTATATGGATAGTGGCAAAGAGATTCCCGTATCACGGCTGCGGAGCAAGGAGTTCTCCGGCGTTGTTCTGCAGTATATGAAAAACATTTGAGATCTGTAATCGTTTCAATCAGAATTGCGGAATATCTGTGAAGGAACTGAACAGATATGCAGAGTTTTTATATGCGGGGGCAGGTAACATGGTCGAGTATTTAGATTTTTTTAATATATATATTATAGGCCTCATTGAGGGCGGCTTTCAGTTTTATTTCCTGGCAAAAATCCTGAAAAAGAGACTATGGCCACCATTCTATTTTGGGTTTGGAGTATGTGCGGTGATTGTCACTCGCTTTCTTTCAGTTGGCTCGGTAACGGGTTTCGTGGTGATGGTATTTCTTCTTACGATATGTGGGAGCCTGGTCTGCCATGCGGATTTTAAGTTTTCCCTTCTGTATGCAATCTTGACAACTGAAATCATGCTGCTCTGCTATGGGATTGTGAAATCTCTGATAGGTCTTTTATACGCATGGATGCCGGATTTTTACTATCATATGGCGGGTATCGCGGCCATGTTGCTCAGTGAGGCCGCGTCTCTTTTGCTGACGGGGTTTTGTTATTATATGGTGTATCGCTATTTTTCCAGGGATGTTTTTTATCCCTTTTATAACGCATCGGAAATGCAGCAAATGTTTCTGATTTTCATCCCGATTCTGTCGATATTTATTATGATCCAGTACACTAACATGATTGCATTTGATTTCCAGTATCTAGTCTTAGAAGAGGACGAATCTTTCAATTATTTGTTCAGTCATTGGCAGCTGCTTGCTATGCATCTTCTGGGACTTTTAAGCCTGTTTTGTATCTTGTTCTCTTATAAAAAACTGCAGCAGAATTTCCGCCTCAGCACCGAAATTTCACTGCTGGAACAGGAAGAACATTCCCTGAACCGGTATGTGGAAGAGGCGAAAACCCGTTACGATGAAACAAAGTCATTCCGGCATGACATCAGAAACCACATCGCAGTGGTGAAAAATCTTTTGCAGAGCGGGAAACTGGAGGAAGCGGTAAGCTATATGGAAGATATGGATGATATGGCGGAAAAAATGTCATTCCCCTGCAATACCAATAATCCAGTAGTGGATATTCTGGTGGGAAACAAGTTGGGGATAGCCAAAAGCATGGGGATAGATGTGGACTGTTCCCTCCTTCTGCCATATCCCTGCAGTCTGCGGGACATTGATATCTGCATTATCCTGTCAAATGCACTGGACAATGCGATTCAGGCAGTAAAAATGCTGGATGCCGGTATGGAAAAATATATCCATGTGTCCGGGCGTATTCAGGGAGATTTCCTTATGATGGAAATAGAAAACAGCTTCCATGGGCAAGGCGCGTTAAAAAAAGGGACAGGTCTGTTGAATGTAAAGAAGGCGGCTGAAAAATATGGCGGTGCCATGAGTATAGAGACACAGGAGAATAAATTTGTGCTCCATGTGCTGCTGATCATTTCACAGCACCCAGGAGGTATCCCACAGCAAATGGATTAACATGTTATTTTCTACAGTCGAAAAAAGAAAAAGGGAGCTGTCTGTAAGGGCGGTTGCCTGACAATATCAAATTGAAGGAGGAACATGCTTATGGCAATGCAGGTGAATGGAAACTATGAACATTCCAGAACCGATTACGCAGAAAGGGTGAAGGAACAACAGGCCGTCTGGAGGACGGAAAAAGCAAAGGAAGCAGAGAAGGCTGCAGAGGAGAAAAGCTCTGACAAGCTGTCCGAACCACAGGATGAATACATCAGCAGTGAAAAATCGGGAAAAAAGCCTTCGGGACTGTACCGGGTAAGCCAGGACGAGAACGGCAACCGCAAAATCTTTTTTGATAACCCGAAAGCTGACCATGCAAATGGAAAGGATGACCGTTCCGGGGAAGGTGCAGATGGAAAAGGGCCGAAGGTAAGCGGGGACAGCAAGGAAAAACCGGCGGAGAAATATGTTGCAAATACGGATAAAGTTGACAGAGAGATCAAAAAGCTGAAAGAAAAAAAACAGCATTTGGAGCAGCAGATTCAGTCAGCTTCCGGAGATGAAAAGAAAATCCGGGAACTGGAGAAAAAGCTGGCGCAGGTAGAAAACGAGTTAAGCCAGAAAGACAATGATACCTACAGGCGGCAGCATGCTTCTGTATCAGAAGTATCAGAATAAAGAGATTCGGATTTTTGGTGTAGTATCAATACCGGGAGATGGTGGCAAATGCGCACTGTTTTCCGGTATTGTTAAAATCATAGCAGCAACTGGATTTTCCGCTGTTCCTTTTTGCCGGATGCGAAAGCACTGTGTCATCTCTGGTATTATAAAAATTCGACTGGATTTGGGTGGATTTAAGGATTCCCGGACATTTCACGTGAGTTAGAAAACCGTCTGCGGCAAATAGATTCTTCCGGTACTTTGGGAATGCTGAAATTAAAATTTACAGGAAAGATACAGAAAGCGAATAATCGGGGTTTCTGGAAGGAAGGAGCTATCATATGCATAACAAAAGTTTTAAAGTATTAGGCTGTATAGTTTTTGTAACCGGTGTGTTATCAGGTTTGGCAGGGTGTAGCAGCATGCCATCCCAATCAATTTAGACAGAGGAAAAAGCAATCGAGTCAGATGTTAATGCTACTACAGCACAAAATGATACGGAAGGTCAGAAGCAGGAAGCAGAAAGAAGCCTTGAGGCAGAGGGACAGAAGGTTGGAACAGAATTTGAATTAGAGAACGTGGGGCGCTGTACGTTTGCTGCCGGTAAAGAAAAGGCATCCGTTCAGCCAGATGAAGTTTTTGTGGAGTCCATCAAAATCGAATGGACGGCATCAACCGCAGAAGGGGAATATATATTTCCTTGTATGAGAGTTAATGAAACCGGAGATATGTTTATGATAGACTGGACATATGATGAATACTATTTTGCTATTTATGGGAAGTCACCACAGAAAACAAGTGACAGAGATATGGCCGGAAAGATTGCGCTGGCTATTATATATAATTTGGGAGGAGCGGAATAAGCGTGTTATCAGGTCGGGAAAATATCCATGAAAGAGCAGACGGTATGCTTCCATAAGGTTGACTGACGCCGCGTTGTAAAATATGAACATAGGAACAAGGAACGGCAATTGTTCCTTTGATAATAGTCGTTATCATAAAGCTGTTTCTTTGGAGAAAGTTGAAGCAGAAAAAGGAAGAGGAATGAAAAGCGATAACTGTATGGGAAGAAACATAAAAAGTAAACCAGATCATTTGTGCATTGCAATATTCATGCTTTGTTTGTCCGTGAGGTTTGTAGAATATTTTCTGATTGAAACAGATAAAACGGCTGTTGGAGAAAATGTGCTTCATAAAGTAGTTGGAATTATCATATTGGCTTTGGTATTAAAAAGAATAAATCTTTCATGGAGCGATATTGGATTTCATAGAAACGGTTTTGTAAGCGGTATTTTGAAAGGCTTGTTATTGGGAATCGTCTGCTTTGCCATTTCATATGGCATGGAATTGGCGATTTTTATTCTGCAAGGCAATCCTGCACATTTAGAACTGTATATCAGCAGTTTTTCGTTAACCGACTCTCAAATACATAATACGCATTTTGTTTGGTGTTTGGCATATTGTAATGCCCATTAGAAGCTATATATATGGTGAAATGTCATTTACGGCAATGCTTCTAATGGGTATCGGTTATATGGTCCTTGCCGGGATCATGGGAATCAAATGGGGGCTTCTTTACCGCATAACAGGAAATCTATGGGCAGGGCTTGGAGACCATTTATTCAATAATACCGTTGCTACAAACATGCTGCATGTCGTTTCGCTAAATGGCACAGACGAATTACAAATTGTCAGGATTATGGCTGCACAAATTATTTCCTTTGCATTTGTGCTGGCAATTCATACTTATCGAACTACTAAGGTTTGATAAGGTATTATTGCAGGGACAGAAGCGGAAATAGATGGAAGTTTGGAGGGAATGCTTTAAACGTTGACATAGAGACAAATCGGGATTGTGCTAATATCTACCTTTGATAGGTGTATTATAAACAGTTTGGTGTTTATAATACTCTGTGAAAGGAAGTGACACCATGAACCAAGAGAAAATTGGAAGATTTATTGCTGAAAATCATAAGGCGAAAAACTAACTCAAGAAGGATTGGCTGAAAAACTAGGAATTACAAATAAGTCGATTTCAAAATGGGAAAATGGTAATTGTATGCCAGATTCATCATTATTTAAACCATTATGCAAAATATCGGACATTTTAATAAATGAATTATTTGCAGGAAAAAAGCTGAATGATGAGGATAAAAGAGAAGCAAATGAGGCAAGAGCGATGACCATCGCAGAATTATAAAATGGTACGTTTGTTGTGTACGCAAAAGTCAATGTGGCTGATCCTATGATGTTTTGGCTTGAAACGGATCTTAAAAGCGTACAGACAGTCATGAACTTACTATAATCATTGCGGAATAGTAAAGAATCATATCATTCCCATCCTGGGTAAGAAAAAATGATGGATGTTACTCATGGAGATGTTCAAAAATTGTTTCATATCAAGACAGACTATTCGAGGTCGATAGCAGAGCTGGTAAAAACAATCATGAATGTCTCTTTTTGTTATGCGGTAACGATTAAAGTGATTCTGGCCAGTCCGGTGGATGGAATAGAGATTCCCAAAGCAGAAAAGCCACAGCAGAGATCAGACTTCAGGACCCGAAATATAGATGCGCAGAAAACACTGACTATGGAGCAGATTCAGGTTCTGTTGGAAAAGTGCAAAGTTACCCCGATGCATATGCAGGTGTAACAGAATTTTTCTGGATACAGGATGAAAAAGAACAAAAGTTCGATTTCTATCTATACAAATTTAGTCATTTGTGGTAAGATAAAAAAGCTTTTTAGTGCTGCCTTGTCCGTATGGAATTACAGATACGCATCTTTTTTAACTATAAATTTTGGAGGTAACCTTTGTGCAAACTGAACAAAAAACGTTCAAACTCCACAGTGAATACCAACCCACCGGCGACCAGCCCCAGGCCATAGAAGCCCTTGTAAAAGGCTTTAAAGAAGGCAATCAATTCCAGACTTTGCTGGGGGTTACAGGTTCCGGAAAGACCTTCACCATGGCCAATATCATACAGGCACTGAACAAGCCCACTTTGGTCATAGCGCACAATAAGACCCTGGCTGGACAGCTCTACGGCGAATTCAAGGAGTTTTTCCCGGAAAACGCAGTAGAATACTTTGTCTCCTACTAAGCGAAAGGACTTTTAAAACTACATCTAGTATTATTTAGTTTCATTTATACCATATATTGTGGACTAAATGGACTGTATGGATAGAAAAAACAGGGTGGAATCATAGGAATTGTGAACAAAATTCGTCGTGGAAAGTA
>ERZ777305.1355-NODE-1355-length-29841-cov-6.938595_pt1 | contig 29841 bp, 39 predicted proteins | sample MGYA00374965_ERZ777305 | MGnify/ENA primary metagenome ERZ777305 (study PRJEB29328, sample SAMD00013331) | mouse gut metagenome | study: EMG produced TPA metagenomics assembly of the Metagenome analysis of fecal microbiota from mouse which was promoted... | reverse complement strand
TCTACTGCGACGACGAGGACTTTGATCGGGCCCGCGCGCCTGGCCCTGTGCACTGCGACCCAGACGCCGCGTATGAGCTCGAGTCCGGCCAGTTGCCGCCGGTTTCCTGCGAGCGGGACGATGACGACGAGGCGTTCGACGAGTTCTTCCATCATATGGCTGACGAGCCCGGCTTTGGACGCGAGGTGTTTCTGGGGTGAAGCCGGCAGGGAAACGTAAGGACAGCGTGTCGATGAACGCGCGCATCGGTCCTGACATGTTCCGCCTTCTGGAAGAGTATTGCGAAATCACGGGACAGCCCAAGACGGTAGCCGTTGAACGGGCGATCCGGCAATTTTGCGCGCTGCCTGTTTCGTCCGAGGAGGCGTCCGAGGATGAACGGTAAGAACCATCTGGTGACGGGCGCCGTGCTCGCAGTCGATACAGGTCTGGCACTGGCGTCGATTTCCGCTGCCAGGCCTGTTATCGATGCGTTGTCTCCGTTGTCGCATTATGGCCATGGCGCCACCGGTTACGCCGCGTGCGCGGCCTGCGCTGCGCTGTATTTGTTTGGCACGGTTCTTCCGGATATCGACAATGGCGGACTTGTGTCCAAATGGCTGCATTTCGGCCTGCCGTTCGCCCATAGGGGGTGGACGCACTCCGTATGGGCGGCGGCGCTTTTTCTTCTTGCAGGCTTTTATATCTGGCCTGCCAATTATATCTGGCTCGGCATGCTGGCACATGATTTTATGGACGCGCTGTCTGTTGCTGGATGGGTGCCGTTTTATCCGTTTGGCGAATGGCGCGTCTATAAAGGCGTAATCATGGCCAGGGGTTGGACGCCGTCGCTGTACGGCTCGTCTTCCCCGGGGTCTGAAAACATCGTAGCTGGTATCTTCGTATTGATCAGCGTTCTTGCCTGGTCGGCCGTCGTCTATTTCAGGTTCTATACTTAGATTTCATAATACATGGAAAGGAGGGGTTTCGTGCCCGTTCAAATTGATAAACAGGAGATGCGGCGGCATGCGCCTGTCATATTGGCGTGCTTGCTGTTGGCCGTCGAGCCGGCGTTGTCATTCATCGGGCCGGTTGCCGGCGTGTCTATTTTCGGCGGATGGAATCCACGGGCTATGTACGCCACGGCGTGCATTGTCAATGCCGTCGTGATCGCGGCATTGTGTGCGTGGTTTTTGAAAAAGCTTGGCTCGGATCGTGATTTCCAGGCGCGGCCAGCGGATCTGTTCTTCGGCGTGCTCTGTACGATGTGCGCGTATCCGGCGGCACTGTCGATCTCAGAGACCGTCGGAAAATATTTTCCCGACGGCGGCGCCGTGTCCGATGCAGTTATCGACAGCACGTCGTTTGGCCCGGTTCTGGCATGGATCCTGATGGCGGCCGCGCCGGCTGTCTCTGAAGAGCTGTTGTTTCGCGGCGTGCTGTTTGGCGCGTTCCGGAAATATGGCTTTGCGGCAGCACTGGCCGTCTCAGCGGTCGGTTTCTCGCTGATCCATGGGTTTGTCCAGCAGATGGCATATACGCTCCTGATGGGCGTCCTGTGGGCGCTGCTGCGTGAATTTTCCGGATCTGTCGTTCCGAGCATGCTGGGCCATATGGCGTTTAACTCCGTGGCGTTGCTGGCCGTGTTTCAGCCGACAGGCAATTTTGCCGGCACGGGGTCCGCGCCAAGCCTTTTGCCGTTATTTATCGTGGCCATCGTTGGCGCGGCCGGTTCTGTCTGGATCCTGACCGCGATGCGGCGGCATGCGCCAGAGCGTACCAATAGCAGTTCGTTTTGGCGTCCGGCCGCGGGGCTTGCTGTCTTGGCTATGGCTGCTCATTTTGGGCTCTCGTACCTGATTTCCACGCTTTGACGGTTTTGCCCGTCTGAATAACACTTGACAATTTTGATGCCCGCTTATATATTATATATAGGCGGGCTGTTTTATTGTTTTATGCCGGTCTGCTGATACTGTCTGTGCTATGACGAGGAGGATATAGATTATGGGAATTGGTAAAATGGTCGCGGGCGCGGGCCTTGCCGCCGGCGCTGCATATGCTGGTATCAAGATTCTGGACAACATGGACAGTGATTCGATCCGCGAGTGCGGCGTATCGATCAAGTCCGCGGTCGGTGATTTCGGCCGGTCGTTGATGGATTCCGAGATCGCGAGGGATCTCACTGAGAAGATCAACGGGACGAAATACGGACCCAAAGTCCTGAATATGGTCGATTCAGCCAGTACAGTTTTCTCCGGCGGTTTTGACAAGCTTGTCAATGCTTTCGCAGATAGCAAGGCTGATGCGGAGCAGGGCCGCACCAGCCTGGGCGGCGCGCTTGCTGAACGATTGACCGGCCTGGTCGCCGATGGGGCCGAGTATGTGGCGGAGCATATCCCCACGTGGTCTGATATTGGCGCGGCCGGCGGAGAGGCTTTGTCCGATAAGCTGTTTCATAAGCAGGATACCGTGCCTGCAGCTGAGCCGGACGGTCTTGCGCTTTAAGGTTTTGGCGTTCCGACCCATCGTTTGACGAAAGGAGGCCATGTCACATGGCATATTACGATCCCAATAAGACTTACGGCAACGGCGCGTTCGGTGATTTCATGGACAGCGGCGCGACGAAAATGGGCGAGGTGAAGTCCGCGCAGCAGGCTGACCTGGACACGCTGGTTCAGAACCTGGCCATTGAGATGCAGGAGAAGAGCGGCTATATCTCTGCGGAGGACGCTGCGGCGGCCCGCGAGAATGCTGCCGCCCAGATCGATCAGGATTACAAGGACAATATGTCCATGATCAAGTCCCTGTCCATGACCAATACGGCCATCAACACGCTTGGCCTGGTGACATCCGTCGCGTCGTTCGCAGGCATCGGCGCCGCAGGCAAGGCCGGGGCGCAGCTCGGCAAAGCCGGGGCGAAGGTAGGGCTTGGCACGGCTGTGAAGAACGCCTGGTCCGGCGCGTCCGGCCTCGGCAAGATCGGCGCCGTCACGGGTACGCTGGCGAAGCGCGGCCTTATGGCCACAGGTTCGTCTGCGCTGCAAAGCGTCGGGAGCATGGGGTTTGTTACACGGACCGCAGTTTCAAGTATTCCCGCTGTCGCTGCGAAGTGCTACACGAAGAACCGGACAATGGAAGAGGGCGCCAGGATGCAGGAGACGATCAACTCGCTGCAATCCACGTATGATTATCTTTCCAGTGAGGACGAGTCGCTGACGGACCAGATCCGCGCGGATACGGAAACTTGGCGCAGCAGCTATGAGAGCGGCAGCCAGGCGCTGTTGGAGCGATACCAGTCCGGCGAGATGACCCAGGACGAGTACGATGCCGCGTATGAGGCTTTTATCAAGGACCATGATGAACTGTGGTCCCAGTACCAGTCTGGCCATTCGGAAACGGCCGCGTATGTCACGGAGCATGGCGCGGCGTATGCCACGGACGAGTATATCGCCGATCACGGGTATGATCCGGATATGGTCAATACTCGGTGCGAGACGATTGCGAAGCTTAACCGTGACAACCCGGATGCCTACGACGCCGCTAAGTCCAAATACGAGACGATGCAGCAGCTGGATACTGGCAATTCGTTCACGAATTTTATCGCGAATATGAATGCCGTGCTGCTGCACTATGTGCCGGGCTTTGCCTATGTCGAAGCTGCCGCTGTCAAGGCTGCTGACGTCGTTCTGGATTTCGCGGCAAATAAGATCCCGGTGCTGTCGTCCATCCTTCCGTACCAGGAAAAGCACAAGGGCGAGAGCATTGGCGAGATCGCACGGTCTATCTGCTCTGATGCGGAAGCTCGTTATGAGCTGTCCCACAGCACGAGCGACGCGGAGCGCGTTTTGAGCGACGGCTCGGAGGCTGACAAGTCGGTCCAGGAGGCGGAACGGGCTGTAACGATGGATGATCCGGGCTATGCCCTGGCATAGCGGCGATACGACAGGAGGGTCGATACATGGGATTTTTTGACGGGTTGAAAAAGGGCGCGTCCGATCTGTTTGCTGTTGGACAGCAGGTAGCAGGTATGACGCTGGACGCAGGCCTTGCTGCGTTGAACGGCGCCAAAACGCTGATCACGGATCCGAAGAAATTTGTAGAGGACACAGCGCACAGTGTGTCCGAGCTTGGACGTCATGCAGCGAACAGTTTCTCGGATGGCGCGGCTATGATCGGTGACGGCTGGAACGAGGCATGGGCGGCGGGGAACCCCGGTATGTTCCTCTGGAAGGCGCTTGGCTGCACGGCCCAGATGGCAAGCCTGGGCGTATCAGATGCGCTCAAAGAGCATGTGGAGCGTGTCTCCACTGTCCAGCGTGACGAGCTCGGCAACATGACCGGTTTCGATGTTGGCAAGGACTGTGACGCCATCACGCGTATCCTGCTGGAGCGTAACGGCGGGTGGGTGGCGTCTATTGTCAACGGCGACGAGGAGGTCCGCGAGGCTCTTGCGGAAGGCGATAAAGACAAGGCGAACCGGATGTTCGGTCAGACGATGGATCAGGCCATCATAAAGCCGGCCGGGAAAGTCGCCACGCTGGCGGCGGTCGGCGTCGCGGTGGCGGGTACGACGCTTGTTTCAGGCGGATTGGCCACGCCGGCCGCGGTTGCAGCCGCAAGTGTTTCGCTCGGCACGGCCGGTTGGCTGGCGGATATGAAAAGCAACAAGTCGCTGGTCGATTTCGATATCGAGAACGCGGCTGACGATGTCAAGGACAAGGTCGATGCCGAGGTCGCGGCATTGAAAGCCGGCGGCCTGTCCGATGAAGACGCGGCGCTGTACAGCGACATCATGACGGTATACTATCAGGGCGTGTCCTATACGGGTTCCGGCGATCAGCTGGGCGCCAGTCAGATGGGCGAGGGCGCCACGAACGAGGACCTTAAGGCCTGGATGCTGAATGCGGCGGGACTTGACGAGAAAATTGCCAATGCAAGGTGCGCCCTTGAAGCGCAGGGCGATCTGTCTCAGACATTCGTCCAGTTGGATCAGCCATCCGTTCAGGAGAGTACGGGTCGGGCAGAGGTTATCAACGGTATGCCGGCGGAGGACCAGGCGGCAGCGGCATTTATCGCGTCGCGTGGACAGCCTGTTGGATTGACGGCGGCAGTCTCTGAAGCCGATCCCACGCACGCCAGCGTCGAGATACCGAAGGTCGAAATTGATGATGATCGGGTTTGTGATGTGTCTGTGCCCGCGGCCGCGGCTAAGGACGAGCTGTCTCTGGTTTGAATCAAATTAGAATACATGCTACAACCCACAACAAAGATGTTGAAATTTGTTGTGGGTTGTGCTATGATAACCTCATGGGAATTTTATACCTTGGCATGCAAGGTCAGGAAGGGGCTTGAACGCATGGGCAGACACGTGAAAAATGGGCGGTATGTAAACGTGAACATCAGTCTCGAGGCGTTTGAAGCATTGGAACGCCATTGTTCCGAGAGCGGGCAGACGAAGACTGTTGCCGTTGAGCGTGCCGTGATGGCCTGCTATGGCGTCCGTGAGGCTCCGAGCCATCATGTCAGGTCAAAGGGAGGTTGTCGAAATGCCGGCAAATAACAGGAGAGCTATGACGCAGGAATCTGTGCGGTCGTTCATCATGGACAATCCGTATGCGTATCTGACGGTCTATAAGGCGGATCGAACGGTGTGCGAGGGCACGGTGCGCAGTCTTTCCCGTATTGTTGATCTGTCCGGGTTCCGGTTCAAATCGTTCTTCACAATGTGTACGGAGGACGGCGGCCTGGAGATCGAGGCTGTGATTTGACGGGATCTGTGTTTGAATGATTTGAGTGAGAGGAGGCGGTTGATTTGCAGCTGCGCCTGGAGTGCTACGCGCCTGAGAGCGGCGCAGTCATCAGTTCCATATCAGACGTGCTCAACGTGAAGTCTGTGTCGAAAGGCTATGCTAATGTCCGTCAGACAGCTGTCGAGGGTACGCCGTGCGAGTATCGATACTATCTCAAGCTGGACGAGCGCACGCCGATCAAGCCCGGGTCTTCGAATCTGGACCTGCTGACCACGGACATGCTGCGGTTTTTGAGCATGTTGTCCGATGGATTTGGTTTTAATGCCGCGCCTGAGATCGAGTCGCTGCGAAAATTGTATGTCGGCTCCGCAGGCATGACGGAACGGCAGATTTTGCAGCTATTCATGGAATGGCGGGCGTCACTGCTTGGCCGGTGTTTGAAGCAGAGAGGAGGCGGGATGCGTGCCTAACGGCATTCTCGAGATCAAGGATTGGCTTTCGTCTAATCTGAACCCGAGCATTTTCACGCTGGACAGCATGGAAGGGGTCATCGTGACCGCGCTGGCCATTATTATCTTATACCGGATCACGAAGAACCTGACGGATTTTATCGGCTGGTGCATCGGCGCGTTGATTTTGATCCAGGTCGGACACGTGCTCGGCTTCACGGTCCTGAACGCGTATTTCCCGTTCCGTGATATTTTCAAGTTCGATGTCATCGCGGCGCTGGCGCAGTTATTCGCGGGGACGGCTATTGCGGACGTGCTGCTGTATTTTGACGCTATGCTGCAATATGGCGCCAAGACGGTCAGTGAAATCCTTGTCCAGGTGTTTCCAGCAATGGGACGTTTGGCTGACAAGCTGTTTGAATCGGCGCCCTGGGGGCCGCTGCCGTGATCCGGCTAACATGTCTCGCTGTCTGGTCGTTCTTTTCAGAGCTCGGCTTGACTGGCCTGGAGCTAGACCTGGCGTGCGGTTTCGTGCTGGCGCTGCTGTCCCTGTCGGCGATCCCGTTGGCAGGACGGGCTGTCGGCGCGGTCATGGATTGTATCTTGAAAGGCGTCGCGGAGCTTGCCGGGAGCCGGCCGGCGTTTTTCCTGGCCAACTACATAACGTTCCCCGGCGTCATGCTGCATGAACTATCCCATGCAGCCGGAGCGAAGCTCTCCGGCGCCCGGCTTGACCGGGTGAGCCTGTTTGAGCCGAACGGCAAGACGCTGGGGTGCGTCGAGTTTACGTGCAAGGGCAAGCGGCGCCGTCACATTGCGTTCCAGCGGGCGATCTCGTCCTGCGCGCCGGTGATCGGCGGGGCTGTTTTCGTTCCTATGTTCATGAGTATCGCCAGCTGGGGCGTTGGGTCGCCTCTGCTCCAGGCCATGTCGCTGCACGGGGCGTTCAGCATGGCATGTCACATGGACATGAGCCGGCAGGACATGAAGAATTATATCAAGGGCTGTTTCTGGCTGCTGCCCCACGCGATCGCCATTTTTACCGTCCTTGCCTATTACTTCGGTCACGGAAACCACTAATTCGGAAAATTTTGACTTTTTGTCTTGACAATTTGGTCATATGGAGGTATGATCTTAGACGCAGGATGTAATTGACGATGATGACTTCTTTTTCACCTCCCTCTTTCTATTGGAAAACAGGTATGCCGGTATGGGGATGTCGGCATGCCTGTTTTCTATGCTCGTCGTAATATAAACATGTTGCTTTTTGTTGTGTTTTATAGTATGATATTCCCAGGTCAATTCAGAAGAACGGGAGGCGTTTTTCATGGACAATAGAAATATGACCTATCGGGCGAGGATGCTGCTCGCCAAGGCGATGGCCGATCCGAGGGCCGCGCAGGTATTATCCAGAATGTCTACCGAACGTCGGCAGCTGTTTGAGCAGAGCGTGGACACGGCGTATTTGGCGGCTCAGATCGCAGAAGTCATGGGCTACAAAGCCGATCCGCTGGAGCTTGTCACTGCCGCGCTGGTCCACGACGCCGGTATGCTGGCTGTTCCGGACGAGATTTTCCTGAAGCGCGACAGATTGTCGCCTGACGAGAAGCAGGTCATCCGGGGTCACGTAGGGCATGGACTGTCCATGCTGAGAGGCCTCGGCTTCTCGGACCTGGTTCTGGACGTCGCGGGCCGGCATCATGAGCGGTCTGACGGGTCCGGCTATCCTGACGGCCTGGAATCGCCGTCTATCCCGAGGGCGGCCAAGATCGTCATGGTATGCGATGTGTACGGCGCTTTGACCAGCGACCGTCCCCAGCGTAAGGCGTTCAATATGTACGAGGCAGTGTCCATGATGTCCAGCATGCCGCTGTCCATGGCCACACTGCAGGCGATCAAGCGCTGCGACGACCGATGACGGGGAGGGCGCGTTCTGATGAAGCATAGATACGACAGGGATACATGTTTGTTGTGTGCGCCGGCGTCGGTTCAGAATTACATATTGGACCGGTACCGGCTGACCGACGGGTTCAAGTCCGAGTATATCGATCACATGCTGCACACGCCGGAAAACGAGAATGTCGTTATGCAGGCGTTGTCGGCCATTGATAAGTATCTCGGTACGAGCGGCGCGAGTCTCTCCACGCATGACGGCATGGCGGGCGATATGATATATGCCCGGTACGTGCTCGGGTTTTATTATAACGAGTATTTTGCGTATGGGCTTGGGCATCTATCCACGGAGCGGCGGCTGGGGTTCATCCCGGAGATGCGGCGGACGGTGTATACGTCTGTCCTGAACCCGTCGGCTCAGGAGAACAACAAACTTAGCCAGAAGCCTGTTTTTGCCGGCCTTGCACGGGAGTTTTTCAAGCGCGATTCTGTTTCCGTAAAAGCAAACGCCGATTTTGAGCGTTTTCGCATGTTCGCCCTGCGGCATCCGAAGTTCTTCGCGAAGCCATGCTGGGGGTCCCTGGGCCAGGGCGCCCATATCGTCGATACGACGGGTTTTTCGAATCGTCAATTAAGATTGATGTTCAACCGGCTGAAATCTGTTAAGCACGGTACGTTCTGCGAGGAGCTGATCGCGTCTGACAGCCGCATGGCTGCGTTCCACCCGGCGTCGGTCAATACGATGCGCATCGTGACGTATCTTGGCCTGGACGGAAAGGCTCGTATCATTGGCGGCTGTATCCGAACCGGCATGGGCGGCGCCGTCGTGGACAATACCGCGGCAGGCGGGCTCTATGCGGCGGTCGATCCAGCAAATGGCCTGATCCACACGGATGCGGTGGACAAGGTTGGCCGCGGATATACTACGCATCCGGAAACAGGGTTTGTGTTCAAAGGTTTTCAGACGCCGGAGTGGGATGGTCTTGTAGACGTCGTATCCCGATGCGCCGAGCTGTTTTCGCGGGTTCGCCTGATCGGCTGGGATCTGGCGTTATCGGCCACACGCGGCTGGCAAATGATCGAAGGGAACTGCGTGGCGCATTTCACGTCGACGCAGGCATGCACGAAGCGCGGTATGCGGGACGAGTTCGAGCAGGCTATCGAATGGGATCTGAACCGGAAATCGGCCCAGACGGCGAAGACGTAGATCGGAGGTTTGTCATGTGAACGATATTGTTTCAAAGGCTGCTGCGGTGTTCTTCACGTCCATGGTTCCAGTCGCCGAGCTGCGGGGCGGCATTCCGCTGGGCGCGGGGCTAGGTCTGCCTGCGTATATCTCGTATCTGGCGGCTGTAGTCGGGAATATGCTGCCGGTCCCGTTCATTATCTTATTTATCCGCCGCTTTTTTATCTGGCTCGGGTCGAGGAACATGCGGTTTCAGGCCCTCGTCGAGCGGTTGGAAACAAGGGCGCATCTGAAAGGCCGGCTCGTGCGAAAGTACCGGCATCTCGGGCTGATCGTTCTGGTGGCGATCCCATTGCCTGGCACAGGCGCCTGGACCGGGGCTCTGGTCGCGTCGCTTCTGGATATTAAACTAGCGGACGCGCTGCTGGATATCGTTACAGGCGTTCTGATCGCTGGGCTGATCGTGTTGCTCGTCTCTTATGGCGTTGTCGGTATGTTTTGGCCGTAAATAGAAGGGATGGTTTATCACATGGGTATCTTTGATAGGTTCAAAAAGAACAAGCCCGCTGAGAGCAGCGTTTCGGCCGTTCAATGGAACGAGCTGGCCAGGTCCCGGCCAGGGGTCGACGTCATGACGCGGTTCGAGCATCCGTCCCGGGGCCTCCTGGTAACGGGCAAAGTCCTGAACGGCAGCATTTATACTGGCGACCGGCTGTCGTCTCAGCGCGGCCAGGCATGTATCGTCCGGGAGATCGAGCTGTTGCGGACGGATATTCCGGAGCTGCAGCGCATTGTCAGCCGGGCGGATCCTGGCGACGATGCCGCCGTTGTGGTCGAGGGCTGCGCGCTGGCGGATCTGGACCGGGTACGGGAGCTGCTGCGGCTGGAACAGGGTGATAGCGGTGGAGGGTTTTGACGACATGAAACGTGAGAATCTTACGCGCGGCCAAAAGTGCTTTTTGACGGCGTGCGTCGGCGCTGCGGCGATGGCTGTGTTGGCGTGCATGACGCATCTGGTACCGGCGTGTGTTGATATGATCCTGAACAGCGACGGTTTCTTCTCCGACGATTGACATTCTGGAAAGCCTGCCGGACGGCGGGCTTTCTGTTTTATGGGACGGATCGTCCCGTGACATATTTCCAGACGGGCTATATAATATACATATCATGGAACAGGAGGTATATGCGTTATGAAATATGATCCTATGAAGCTGCCTAATATGTTGAAGGCGGCCCGGGAAAAGAAGGGACTGACCCAGGAAGCCGTTGCCGAGGCCGTTGGGTTGACGTACAGCGGGTACGGAAAGATCGAGCGCGGCGTGAACGGCATCGGTATCGATCTGGTCTATCCTTTGTGCGATTTCCTGGAGATACCGCGCATTGAGGCGGCTGACGCCATCCTGCCGCTGTTCGAGGATGAGGTCATGAAATTTGGAGCGGACGATAGGACGATCCGGTTGGAGGTACCGGAAACGTGGTACCAGGCTGATGCAGATCTTATGCCAGATCATGTCGTCAAGCCGCGGCTGCTTGTGTCCCAGGAGGAGCTCGAGTTCGGGCTTCTGTTATCCAGGTTTATTGGCTTGCCGCTGATGCATCCGATCGTGTTTAAGGCATTCCTGGAGGCAGTACAGGCCCATGCATGGGCCTCCGTGATGTGCCGTCCTGACGGGGATGCCGCGGCTGGAGAGGAGGCGTGACGGATGGAGTTCGTCGGTCCCATCTCTTGCACGTCCACGCCCGTAAGAGAGCAATGCGTTGACGCTATGTATGCTTTGATATCATCACACGTTGATACGATGGCGCGTGTCGTCTGTGTCGACGTGGATCGTTTCGAGGATAAATGCGCGGGTTTGCTCGCAAATCTTGTTATGGATGCACATGACGGCAGGTCTTTGCGGGATCCGTGCATAAGGGCGCCCGAAGCGATCCGTGACGCGGAGGAGCGTGGCGTACCGTTAAGCCTTGAACAACAGGAAGAGATGGCGGGCGAGGCCCTGTGGACTGCCGAATACTGGCAGGGTAATGCGTCTTTGCCGGCCATGCAGGTTTTTTGGAATATGCTGCAGCATGTCAGGTTTCCATTGCCATGTCCGCATGACGATACGGCGGGATGTGATGATTAGCGCTGGCATGGCAGCGCGTGGTTTCTCGGATTGAATATGTTTTGTAAATCCTCCCGATACGTTTTTCGAAACGCATCGGGAGATTTTATTTTTGATATTATTTGTAAACAAAGTTGTTGCTTTTTGTTTCGTTTCGTGCTATAATTGATTTACGAAAACGAGGCGAAAGGAGCCTGTCATATATGTCTTCGAGTGAGAGTATCAAGATCATGTTCACCCCGGAACAGCAGAAGTTTCTGGATTGCGCGGGGGAGGGGAGGGACGTCCTCGTCGATGCCTGTATCGGGTCTGGGAAGACGACGGCCATTCAGGCCGCATGCGGTGTTTTGGCGAAGAAGAAAAAGAACGTCCTGTATCTGACATATAACCGTCGTTTGCTGGAAGAGGCCAGAAAGCGCATCGATCCCCACGACGCGGACGTCCATACGTTCCATAGTTTTGGCGGCGGGGCAGTGAATGCGGCGGGCCTGTACGCTGGGTCTGAGCGGGATGTGCCGGTGGTGTTCCAACGTGTCTCGATGCTGGCGCGGTACGACGCCGTCATTGTCGACGAGTACCAGGACCTGTCTGAAGACCTGAAAGACATGCTGTGGCATATCGTCAAGCTGTCGCTGAACAATTACGGGTTCGCGCCGCAGTTTCTTATCGTCGGGGACCGGGACCAGAAGATCATGGACAATACCGAGATCGACGCGCCGGCCTGTGTCCGGGAGCTGATGGCTTTTCTGGCCTATGTCCATAGACAGTCGTTCCTGGAGATGCAGTTCACGAATTGTTTTCGGCTCGACGGAGCCTATGCGGCGGAGATCGGGCAGGCCTGGGGCAAGACGATCGTCGGGATGAATCCGGATTGCCAGCAGAGGCGCATGGACCTGTCCCGGACAGCGTTGTTGTTATCCCAGTTCGAGCCCCAGGACATCCTGGTCCTGGGTTCCAACATGAGTTGGGGCAACCGTGTCAAGCTCCAGAATATGCTGGAATCCCGCTGGCCCGAGAAGTTTAACAAGCAGACGGTCTACTCCAGCATCACGGACCGGGACGGCGAGCGTCGGGGCCTGGACACGTCCGAGTGCGCCGTGTTCACGACGTTTGATTCTGCCAAGGGCATGGAGCGCAATGTCTGCGTTATATGTGACTTCACATATAAGTATTTGGACGCACGGATGAAGCACCAGACCAGCCGGGACGTGTTGAAGAATCTGTTCCTGGTGGCGGCATCCCGAGGCAAGTTCATGAACATCATGCTGGCGGATTCGGACCGGGAAGTCCTGGACATGAAGCGCATCGGCCAGATCTCCGGGCAGCCGGATATCGATATGCGGCTGAATTACGTCTCTGAGCTGTTTGATTTCAAACGCAAGGAGGCCGTGGACCGGTGCCTGGCGCTGGTCGATATCGAACAGATCTCGCCGGCAGGGAACGAGATCGCCGTGACGCCTTGCTCCGGACAGATCGATCTGAGCCCCTGTGCCGGTATTTACGCGCAGGCCGTGTTCTTCCGGGATTACGATATCGACGGCCTCGTGCGCACGACATGGGCCGAGCAGGCGGGCAGGGGCGACGTGGTCAAGCTGCCCGGCTACAAACAGGACTGGCCCCTCTGGCGCAAGGTCCTGTATCTCGTGGCCATGCAGACGGGCCAGGAACGCTATTTCAAGCAGGTCAGAGAGCCGTATATGACGGACGAGGCGTCGGCGTTCTTGTGCAACCGGCTGGGCGAGCGCCTGCACGAGCTGGATGCGACGGAGCTGGGCTGTACGTGCATGTTCCGTCCGACCTGGGATGTCGCGTCCAATCGCCGCATGGGCGACAAGCTGTTCCGCGGACGGATGGACGTGGTAAAAGACGGAACGCCCTGGGAGCTGAAATTCGTCGGTGAGTTGAAAGCCGAGCACGTGCTCCAGACGGCTATGTATTCTGTCTGCTGCGGCTCGGAAGACGGCGTCCTTTGGAATCTGAGGACAGACGAGCTGCTGGACATCACGGTCCCGGATAAAGCCGCGTTCCTGGAGGCGGTCCTGTCCTGCGTGACCAACGGCAGGCTGGCGGCCGAGGGCGCGTTCGTGAACGCGTTCCTGGATACCGGCCTGGGCGACAGTGTCAAGATCGATATGACGAATGGCGGGCAGCAGGCTGTTTCGGCTGGCTGATCGCGAAAATAAAAGAACACCCGTGGCGGGAGCCGCGGGTGTTCTTTTATTTTGCATGTGGATAAACTTGTGGAAAATGTGGAAATGTCTTGGCCCGTCGTTCCAAAATAGCGATTCTTATATCTGCGGTGTATATGCAATATAGGTGTTCTCACTTGCGCTATATGTGTATAAGCATATCCTGGCGCTGGTTTTCCGACGTGTGGTTCTATGTTTGCAAGGCTATAATCGTTGTTCTTCTTATGTTTGAACACGTATGATTTGTCTCGGTTGGCGGAGCATTTTGGCGTGTGCGTGTACAAACATATAAAACATAGATGGCCGGATAGACCGTTCCAGCGCCAGAACAGGAGCGCGCAGGCAAGATTCAGGCGTGGAGGGATCGACGCGGTGACACATTTCGGGCCGTCTCCTGGTCCGTTTTGGAGCGGAATTTTTGTCGCGAGCCGGCCCGGGAGGGCAGGCGAGGGGCAAAATTCCGGGACGCATCCGTATGAAATATGGCCAGGAAAACGACTACGGGAATCGTTGAAAACTACATATCGCGTTATGCAGTTTTCTGCTATTTAAGTAGTCATTTATATAAATATAATATCAAAATAAAGTTGACATTTTCAGCTTCTCATCGATCCGTACGTATCAAAACCGGGCCAGGCTTTCGCGTTCCATCGACGCCTCCGGCAGGCAGCTTCTTACGGCTTAGGCGGCGAAGCCGCGGGCACCCTGGGCGCTGCGTCAGCAGTGCGCAGGGCGGCTGCCGGCAGGCAGCCGTAAGGGCCCTGGTCCGCGCAGCGGGCCAGGGTGACCCCGCGACAGCGGGGGCAGGCGGTCGGCGGAGCCGACCACATTTTTGAACCACCCGCGTCAGCGGTGGGTTCAAAAATGTGTCACGCCCCCTTATGCCCTTCTTGTTTAGACAATACAAATCGACAGGTCATCACAATAATAACAAAAGTGCAACAGGCTATAGAACCAAACCCGTTTCGAAAGCGGATCTGTTAACATTCATAATTTTTAGAAATCTGAAAATGAAAGCAAAAAGCGCAACAGGCTCTCGTACCGGCTCGTAACAAAAAGGGTCCGGAAAATGTGTCACTCGCGAAAAAATTATCAAGCCATAAACATATCTACTCACGCCCCGAGCACGTTGATTGTCCCGGTCAGGATCAGACCCCGAGACACGCGCCGGGAGGCGGGTGTTGAGGGGTCTGTATCCAACACGATGGCTTGTTTGATTTATAGAATTTGGCGCAATATCCTGGACAAAATCTGAAGCAGCTCTCCAGGCGAATATCGTGACGGGTGGCCCTGTCGAACCAATCTGAGCACACAAAATCTACGCAGCCCTGTGTCACGAAAATGATATGAAAAGTGTTACGGCCCGGGAAGACGGTATGATGGAAAATTTCCGTGTGGAATGCGTAACGCGTTGTGTATGATATGCCGCTTCAATGCCGCGGTCTAAGTCACCCGACTCGGATCAAATTGAAGCGAGGTCGTTCGTGTGTCGTGGCGGCCCGTCGGATCACATCGGCTCAAATTTGCGTGTCACGGTTTTGCAGTTTGGAACGACAGGGAGGGGTGTTGTTATGTTTTGACACATAGGGCGGAAGGCGGCATATATCATTGTGTAAACATAGAACTGAATAGGCTTGTTATATTTGGTACATGTTTTCACAAATATATAAATTACGTCCGAGAACATAGAAACGTGGCGGCTGGGATTTTGATTTTTGATCTATAGTTTGCCGGATCATCGTTGTGATATCATAAATATATGCGTGAGGACTTAGAGCTGGAGGACGTGACAGGAATGCCATGTTTACGTGTGAATACATATAAGTGTTGTATAGAACCAACATTCTAAGTTTTTATAATAGTCATACTGGATCGGCTGGTTTCGAAATTCGAATCTATATATTTCTACACATATAAAACCGAATTTGGACAAACATTGACAGAACAGGACAACCAGTATATAATGTCCCCAGGAGGTGATCTGATATGAATGATCAGATAAAACAAGACAGGTGGACGCCATCTGAGTTCAGTGTTCTGATCGGCGTCTCGGTCCGTACATTGAAACGATGGCACGACGCAGGCAAGCTTGTGGCAAATACGCTGCCGTCTGGCCGTCGGTTCTATACCCGAGAACACTATGCGCGCTGCTTCGGGCCGGACCAGAAATCTGACAGTAAATTTGATATGGAGGCAGGTGATGTGTATGCCCAGGACGATCCGGATTCCGAAGCTAAGCCGTGACGGGGTCAAGCATGCTGCGCTATGGGCCATGTTGGTGAATCATGCGGCGCAGACGTTCTGCCAGCGCGGTTCGGTTTTATTTTGGATCCTGGTCTATATCGGCTATATCACGGCGCCGGTCATGTGCTGGTTTCTGGTCGAGGGTTTCTATCACACCCGGTCCAGGAAAAACTACGCGTTTCGATTATTCGTATTTGCTGTCCTGACGCAGCCTATTTATCATCTTTGGATGCTGTCAAGCGATACAGAGCCAGGCGAATTAAATATGTTGTTCCAATTGCTGATCTGTTTTTTGATCCTGGCCGTTAGAAATTTGCGGGTCAATATTCTGATCAGGCTGTTCCTCGAAATTTTATTGATCGTGCTGTCAACGTTTGCCACGTGGTATGTCTTCGTGCCATTGGAAGTAATTCTATTCGACAGGGCGTATCAGGACAGCCAGAAAGATCCGGCGAACGCGAGAAAAATCGGCGCAGCGGCTTTCGCGGGGGCGGCGCTGATCGTTCAGATCTCGGCACTTGGCAGCACAGAACTTACGCCTACGGCGTTGTTATCCTCGCTGGCCGTTATTGTCGCGGGTATTCTGGTTTTATATTGCCACGACGGCAGCCTGGACAACGCAGCAAAGCGCGGATGGTTCCAGCGATATTATTTCTACGCGTTTTATCCGGCGCATCTGGCCATTATTGCGCTGATCAAGTTTGTGATCGCGCGTTGAATCGACGGATGGTATATTGCGAATTGAAAATATTTTCAGGAGGTGACGCATTTGAACAAAGACAGTTTTATCAATGATACGCTGTTGGACGTCCAGAACGATCAGGCCGGCCGGAATTTCAAGTCTAACTGGGTGGTTTTATTGTCGCTGGCCTGTGTTTATATTACGGAGATCGATTTCGATAATCTGAACACGAAGCAGGGCCGCATGAGCATATTGGTCAATATCGTATTGGGGATTGCCTGTGCGTGCCTGCTTGCGATTTGCGTTCCGCCGTGGCAAAGTCTTTGGTCGAGATCGTCTCGACAGGTTTGTGTGTTCTCAGGTCTGTCGGCGCTCGGGTTGTCATATGCCAGGATTCGATCGATCTCGGACCATATATCGGAATATCCAGGGCGCGTAATTATTTTTCTGGGCTGTTTCTTTTTTCTGTACCTGGCGTGTATGTATTTCACAAATGAGATATTGCGAGTATTGCGATCATCTGGTTATGCGGTCCATGGTGTCGAATTATATGTTTTGACTGGCTGTGTTCTGATTTGTGGCGCGGTGTGTGCCTGGTTCTCTTGTTCCACGGAGCTCGCTTATACGTCAAAATTGGCCCATGACGTGATCTATCAATTCGATAGTCCAGCTATGATCAATAATATGGTCCATGCCCGTTTTTCCGATCCTACTAACGGCGTGCACCAATCTATGTTCGCGATCTTTGCGATCCCGTTTGCAGGCGTGCCATATTTAATGCAGGCGCTCACAGGCGGGTCTGTTTTGACGTTTGTCATATTCGAGAGCTTTGTTCAGGCTTTTGCGATCATGCTTGGCTTTTCGATGCTTGGCGCCGCGATTGGCCTGTCGCGAAAAACCCGTATCTGCTGGATGCTGTTATTGGCCTCGTCGTTCTCGTACTTTCTGTTTTCGCTGTGTATCGAGCAATATGCCATTGGCTTTTTCTATGCGGCCCTTTTGATCCTGGCCGTATCAAGATCCGGTAGACTGGACAAGTTTTTGGCTTATGGCGCGGCAGGCACGTTTACGACGTCCGGATTGATGTTCTTGCCCGCGATTTTTTGTTCGCGAGCCTGGCGATCCGGATTTCGCAGTTTTACAAAGCGCGTGGCGGGTCTTATTTTGGAGCTGGCGTTCATTATGTGCGCGCTCATGCGAGCGCCGTTGCTGGATTGGATCTTCCGCGGCAGCCGGGACATGCTCCGGTTCGCGTCTGTATCGAAACACGTGTTTGATCTCAGAGATCAAATTTATCAGACTGTCATGATGGTCCGGTCCATGTTTCTCGCCCCGAAATCCGGCGCGCTTGACGTTTCCGTGATCCTGGGTGCTGACACGCCCTTGTATCCGGAACTGGCCGGATTTGAGGTCTGGGGCCAGCTGCCAGTCGACCAATTTTCGATTTTGGGCTCGATTTTGATTTTGCTGGCTTTTATTAGTGCGTGGATATGCCGCCGTGAGATATGGTCGCGCATGGCGGTATTGCATCTTGGCCTTGGCCTGTTTTTGACCGGCGTTCTGGGTTTTGCCGTTTCGGAAGGCAATCTTGTCTTGTATTCCCTGTATTTCGGATGGCCGGTACCGTGCCTGATCGCGGGAGCGCTTCGCGGCCTCAAGCTGCCGGTCTGGGCGCTATATGTCTTTACGGCAGCCGCATGTGTGATCATGCTTTGGCATAATATACCGGTCGTCGCAGATATGTTCCGGTTTGGTGCGACGCATTACCCTGCGTAAAATAAAACACCCGCGTATCAAATTTCGATACGCGGGTGTTTTATTTTAATTTTTGCCCATTCGCTTCAGGCAGTCCTGGCAGATCGGAACGATGTTGTTCTTTTCTGTGACGACGGCTTGTAATATAATATTGTCGTTCAGATCCCGGCGGCAATAGGCGCATTGATATTGATTCGCCTGGATCGCCTGAAATGTCTTGCTTGGGTCCGGATCAGATTTTATCAGATGGCCGAGCCACTTATGGGAATATGCCAGCGTGTATCTTCGTTCCGATTGGAACCAGCGGCCGGTTTTGATGATCGTTAAAATACCGGACGGGATCGCTCTACGGGTTTGATTCAATAATTTCAGGGCTCGTTTTCTCGCCGTCGGATGCCGGGTCTTGAATTTTCTGAGTTCTCGGATCTCCCTGTCCAGCTCGAGTTTGATGAACTCGTTATATTCGGCTTCCCGGATGGCGTGTTTTAATTTGCCTGTGTCGCAGTCCGGGTATTCGTTCTTCATATTGATCCGGCGGGTTTTCCAATTCGGATATGCCAGCGTGATCTCAGCCCTGAGCGGACGGTCCTGATAAAACTGCGCGATGCGCCAGGCGTGGTATACGATCGGGTCCGTTTCGATCCGGTACAGCCATGATTTTATGGCCTGTATGATCGCGAAAACAACAAGCGCGATGATCGCTATGATCGCGAAGCTTATGGTCACGAGTTCTTTGAACCGGCCGCTTGCCAGGGCTTTTTCCAGGACGTCGATCAGATCTATCAGGATCTCGGCCATGCTCGGTCCTCGCTTTCTAATTTTTTTTAATCTACGCGCCGCCAGACGGCGTATACTTTTTTGTCGGCCGTCTTGATCTCGTCAGGTATTTCAAGTTCGACGCGCTCCCACTGGTCCGAGTTGTCGAGCCAGCCAGTCAAATATGGCAGGACCGGGTTCTGCATCGTGTCTGTGACGAATTGGATATCGTTCTTGTCCAGGTATTCACCCACGTCGCCGTTATATCGTTCTTCGATGTCTTTCGATGTGACATGTTTGCCAAGCCAGGGGATCAGCCGGGCGAAGTTCTCTTCGCAGCCTGTGATGGCTGGTAACAGCAATTCCGGACGGGTGTCGGAGTGCAGGTTTTTCATGCCGTGGTATTCCAGCATGGGGCCCATGTTCATGTTGTTCAGAATGCGATCGTCAGGTCCGGCGTTCTCGACCAGATATTCGATCACAGGATCCATGCCGTGCTTGTCTGTAAAGATCAGCGTTTTGGGCGCCGTGTAGGCGATGGTCATCAGGATCGTTCCGGCGAGGCAGGCGTACAGTGCGGCTTTTACGCCGTTTGGCATGATCTCGCTGGCCTTGGCGGGTTTTTTCTCGCTCAGGGTCCGCAATAAAACGCGGGCCAGGACGGCCAGCGCCACCGGCATGTACATCGTATTATGATAGTTTGTGAGGCTCAGGGCTGTCAGGCCGGCGATCATGAGAAATTCGGCGGCCCAGATCTTTTTCTTGACGGCCAGCGTCATGATCGTGAACAGTACGCCGATGCTGATCAGGGCGTCCCGGGATAGTAAATAAATACCTTCCTGTTCCGAAATGGCTACGATGCTGAAGACGGGCATGGATCGGAATAAATACATGACGCCGTCCAGGCCGTACGGATTCAGGAACACGGCCAGGATGGACAGGATAACAGATCCGTATAGCCAGGGATCCGGCCGGAGGCCGTTGTCAAATAAATACTCTTTCAGGTAGTCGATCTTCGTTTTGTTCTTACCGGCAAGCTTTTTGCTGATTTTATATGCAAGATGCGGGAAGAGATAGGCCAGGTACACGCACACGTGAATGGGCCACATGGAGATATGCAGGTTGGCCTCGGCGATCATGACCGCCGGCAGGGCGGCGAGCCAGGCTTTTCGCTTCGTTTGACGATATTGCTCCAGAGCGATCATTTGGCATAGCATGAGGATCAGCGTGATATTCTCCGGCCGGAGGCTGGCGATGTATGTTACTGGGGAGAGCAGCAGCGCCAGCGCCGTGGCCAGCCAGGTCCAGAACGGGTCCTTGAGATATTTTCCCGCGTACGCGTTGATCATGACAGCCAGACACACAGCCTGTACCAGCATGAACAGCATGAGGCCTATATTGTTCGGAATTTGATCCGCCAGCGCGATCAAAATGCAATATAGCCACTGCTGCACGACGATCTTATCGTCAGCGAACGTGAAATTGTTTTCTTTTGGTATCCCATTCGCCAGGATATCGCGCCCCTGGGCGATCATGTAATACGAGTCGTTGTCCATGCCGGCTTTGACCCACATGGCGCAGATCGCCATGGCCAGGATCAGCAGCGTGGCGGTCAGGGCGCCCCCGGGTTTGTACGGTTTCTCGAACCAATGATTGATCCGGGCGTTCATGTCTTGTTTTTCGGACATAGTATATCATACCCTCCTGTTTTTGATTGTCTGTGTTATTTCTCTTGGCTCGGGTACCATCATAGCATAAAAATTTCCTGTGGTCAATGCTATATCCTATGACTGGCGTGATATTTATCTCCTACCGGATATTTCCGTTAAAGGCCTTGACATATATTTCATCCCGTGCTATATTTTTTAACGAGGCTTGTACAGCATAGCTTCAAATAAAAATATGAAAAGCGAGGTAATGTAAAGATGTCTGATGAAACCAGAACCGTGAATGACGCTGAAGTGATGAACCAGGGCGCCATGGTGGAGGTCCTGATGGACCGCCTGGGTGCGGATTTCCCTTCCAGGGCGGCTGCTACGCGGATCGTGAAGGGCGTGTTCAGCCTGATGGCAGAGAGCCTGGCGGCCGGCAAGCCGGTGCGCATGCAGGGCTTCGGCTCTTTCGAGACTTACAAGGCAGCGCCGCGTATGGGCCGCAATCCCCAGACCAACGAGCCTCTGGAAATCCCCGGCGCGACACGGGTTCGCTTCAGTGCCGCCAATGCGCTCAAGGACGCGGTCAACCAACGTTGAGCCGGCGTCGTCCATATGCCAGGGCGGTTTTTCTTTCGATCGCCCTGGCTTTTTCCTGTTTGGTCCTGTCGGCATGCGGCGCGGAGAGTGCAGGCGGCTTGCTCGATACCATGACGGATATCTACTCGTCCGTGTCCAAGAAATCCGTCTTGATCTCAGGCGACGAGTGGTACTATCGCCACAGAGCCGATTTCAGCCCCGACGCGTGGGCCGGCGAGGCGATTTTAGATCTTGGCGTGCCTGGATTTTCTCTGGCTGATCTGTCTGTTTCTAAAACATACATAGAGCCGGATATCGTTCCGGCCGGTTCAGACCGGATCAAATCCGTCATGGCGCTGATCGGTCCTGATGATGTGGGCAGCGATCTGTTTTGTGAGTTAATTCAGGATGGCATGCCCGGCTACGGGTATAACGGGAATTATACAGGCATCGTGCCAGGGGAGCTGTTCATCCAGGCGCCCATGCTGTTGTCCGGCGGCAGCACCCGATGCCTGGCGACATGCTACGCCTGGCATGCGGGCCTGGATCTGATCTTTTCGGACCTGGCCAGATATTTATCGCACGATCCGGAAAACAGGCTGCTCTATCGGTTGACCTGTGTGTACAGCGCTACGGATGATATGCCCTGCGGGTTTTTGGTCGAGTATCAGTCTTTGGACGGCGGCTTTTCCGGGTGCAAGTATGTGTATAATATCCAGCCCGGGATCGCGTTTGACTATAAGACCGGACGGAACTGGATCGCGGCTGCGGGAGATCCGGAGGCAAAAGCGGATACAGAATGTGAGGGTGGTGACGCGGCATGAGCAAAGGGAAGCGTTTATCGACTGGCGTGATATGTGCGGCAATGCTGTTCACGTTGGCGGCTTGCGGGCCGGCCGGTCCAGATGCGGATCGTGATCCTGATCCGGCGTTCACGGCGGATGGCGTGGTCTGGGATGGAGAGATGGCGGATCTGAGCCTGGATCTGCACGCGCTGCATTTCGATGGCGTGGCCGTTGTGCAAAATAACGGCGAGGGCAAGGCCGAGGACGTACGGATCCGGTTTGGCGTTGTATCGGACTGGGAAACCGGCGACGGTCTGCCGGACCAGGCTGTGTACCTGTCGGATCAAAAGCAGGTCGAGTATTCGCTGGGCGATTTAGATGCTGGCGACGTGCTTGAATGTGATATCTCTGGTCTGCTGCATCAGCGTTGGGACGGGTCTGACGATCATGTTCAGGTGGTCTATACGTTGGCCGGTACGAATACGAGCATGATCCTTGGCGTTGATTTGTTAAGTCAGGAAAGCGAGGAGTGACGCTGTGAAGAACGACAGGAAAAAGCGCGTGCCCTGGCATATCACGTTGTTCACCGGCGCGGCCTGGTTCCTGCTTGCCGGCGGGTTTCAGGTATCTGTCCTGGCCGTATCAGGTCTGATGGCCGCCGGCGGCGTCTGGTATGTCCTGCGGCCCAAATTAAGATCGCGAAAAGAAAACGAGAGCAATGAGAAAAGTGAAAGTGAGATGTGATTGATATGAAAAAGCGTAGTTTTGCGGCAATCTGCCTGGTTTTCGTCCTGTTGTTTTGCAGCATGGCTGTTTCGGCGTTCGCCGTGGACAAGACAGTGGCGCCGGATCCGGCGGTTTCGGATCAAAAGAGCAATATTGCCCTGGACCTGATTTTTGAACCTGTCGGCAGCCTGAACGACTCGTCCCGGTTTTACCGCGGCGATGTTGCCGTCCTGGCCGCCACGGTGACCAATAAGACCGATATCGCGATATCCGGAAAGTTATCGATCTATGATCCGGCGCTGAAATACCTGGACGTCATCGCCGAGCCGGCCGGCGACGCCGGCATGCTGACCGTTGCGCCGCATGATTCGGAGACCGTCGCGTATGTCGTTGAATTTTCTGGAGCGCCCGATCCGGAGATGCCGGTGGACTGGAAGTCCACGGCGACGTTCGAGTTTGAGACTGGCGGCGTCATGTCGGTCAATATCGACTGCGCCTATGGCGTGCCGGATCTGAGGTTGGGCCTGGACGCCGTTAAAGCCAACGGCCGGATCCTGATCAGCAACGCCGGCGACGGCGGCGCCAGCAATGTCCGTTTCAGATTTTCTGTGAAATCCGGCGCGTTGTCTGATCTTGAGCTGCCGGATGGCGTTGCGATCCTGAACGATGGCCGCGTTGAGATCGGCCTGGGCGCTGTCGTTCCGGGCGGCGTGATCAACAAAGATATGAGCGCGGTCATCCTGGACAAGATCGATCTGTCCAAGCCCTGGGAGCTGGTTTTTGCTGATGCTGTGAGTGGTGACGATGTGATCGCGGGCGAGGGCTTGATCTCCCAAAAATAAATAATTGACAACGTGGTTTTGATCATGCTATAATGTGAATTGGATGTGGACGGATTCATACAAACCCCCTGGTCTCACCCCTTTTTGATCAAAAACTTGCCCCTGGACAGGATAGGATCCCGTCCAGGGGCGGCCTTTTAGACCGGTATGAATTCGATGTGAAGCATCCGGTTTGAATTCAGCAATTCCAGTATGGCGCAGGTCTTGTCTGAGATCGACACGATCCAGCCGATCAAATATAACGGCATGTGGAACAGGGTCCCAGGGAACATGTGGGCCCGTATCGCGTTCCGGGCCGGCTGGTCCAAGTCGAATAATTTTTCGGCGTTATATAACGCCAGGGCGGGGTGCTGCCAGGCGTGCCAGCCGTCGGATCGTATTCGATGGCCGTGATAGTCGTACAGGTAAAAATCATGGAGCATGGCGGCCAGGATTAGGCTGCGCAGTTTTGATCGTTTGATATGTAGTTTCATGGCCAGCCAGAGCGACAGGTTGACGACGCTGACGGAGTGATGATACACAGACGTGTTTCGATGCGCCATGAACGCCTGCATGCGCAGGATCTCCGGATGCTGTTTCAGCGTATTGTATAATGCCAGGGATTGGGCCGGTACGGGCGTCTGTCGCATGGTTCGTCATTTCCTTTCGATGTCGTAACAGGATTTTAACACATTTTGGGATCTGAATCAATCGTATTCGAAATTTTTGAGATTTTTAAGAATGGGAGTGTGTATATGAAAACGAGAGTGAAAAGATTGTCCGGTTTGTTTTTGTCCGGCGTGCTGGTCCTGTCTTTGACAGCCTGCGGGACGGAACCCGCAATTATGATGGCAAAACGGCAGGATCGGTCTTCGGACCGGCATGCCGTCGTCCTCCCCGTTAGGAAATTGCCGGGGCATGACGGCAACGTCGGAAAATACAAGACCCTGCCCGTCGATCCATGGTCGAACACGGCCCATATCGATCTGCTCGGGCAATAAGATCCCGCAAGCAATTCGCGTGGATCGGAACGAGTTTGGCGCGACGTTACGTTGAAAATTTGAGAATAGATCCGGGAACGGCTTGGTACAAGCTGCTCCCGGATTTTTGCTTCCATAAAATGGAAATACATATGTTGCAGTTTGTTGTAGTTTGTGCTATAATGTTAGTATCGTATTTTGAGACGGAGGATGTCGTTTATGCCTGATGTTCAGAATGTGGTTTATAGCGTATGCAACGGCGAATTGGTCCATGTCACCATGGCGGGGTGCGGTTTGTCGTCCGGCTGCACGTGCGCGCCGGATGAGTGCCGGGACGACATGACCGCACGGCATGGCTGCGTACTGACGCGGCTGTTCCATCGATTGTTTCGCGACATGCGTTGCCGGCAATGCGATATTTGTGATGTCGCGGCGTCTCTGCGTTCCGATTGCCGATATTCCAAAGGTCGTAGGCATCATCGAAATGATGTATAGCCCTGATCGTCCAGGAGATTGGTATCCCGACTTTGTGGAGGGCGTGTCGGAGGTCATTCTGGAGCTGTTTCATGATCTGGGTTTGCAGCCGTATACGTACATGCGCCCGCTGAAGTGGAACCAGGACTTTTATGCCGACAATAAAAATGCTGAGCAGGCGTGCCGGATCATCAATAATATGTATGCTCGGACGCCTGGTAAGTTCCAGATTAACAGTCAAACTGTACGGATTTATTTTGGCACGGATTCGTCCAGTCAGAAGCGTGCGGTTGGCCTGGCCAATATGCTTCCGGCCGACGTCCAGGCGACTGCCGAATCGTATCGCGATGAAGGCGCGATTTTGACATTCGATCGTCGCGAGGCTGAAAAACTTGGCCTTGTGTTTCGCCGAGGTTTTTTCAACTGGCGTAAGCGCTGAAAGGGGGGATCACATATCTCGTGGTCTATCTATATCACAAAATCGGTACGATACTTGATGTGTTTGACTTCGTGTTTTTGGACATCGGCATTCAATCTAATATTGCATCGGTCTCTGAGAACATGTATGCCTGGCGGGAGCTTGATGCGCTGATCCAACGCGTGCAGCAGGGCGATGCAATGGCTGTGCGGGATCTTTCGGATTTAGGCGGCGATCCACGTGACATCCTGCATCGTCTGAATATCGTCATGGCGGGCACGGTTCCGCTTTGGATCAGCGGGCTGCCGGATTCGTATGCAAATCGCTTTGACATGCCGGCAAACAGATCGGTCCTCGGGTTATTATCATATGGCTTGCAGGCTGGCGCAGGCGGGTCTGTTCTGCGCATGCCGGTGGGCCGGCCGGGGGTACAATATCCGGATGGTTGGGAGAAAATGTATTTTGATTGGAAAGCTGGCCAGTTGTCAGCAAAGGACTTCTTAATAAAATCGGGGTTGAAAAAGGCGACGTTTTATAACAGGCTCGCGGACTATGCGCCGATATATGAAGCGAACTTGTCGTATCGAAACCGGTACGGAATCGTTTGACTGTTTTGTGTTTTCATTGTATTGCTTTCCATACCATACTTAAAAATTTGGAGGTTATATTACTATGGTTCGTCTTGATCCTGATATCGCCGTGATCGGCTTGATAAATCACCTGCTGCGCGCCCATGAAGAGCCTGAGCTGGATTTTGATAAGATCTGCGCCTATACCCGTTCCCTGGAAGACCGGACGGGCCTGGCCGTCCTGCACGGATTTACACCTGAAGGCCTGCGGGCGTTTCTGGCCCTGCACCCGGATCTTTTTGAATCACGATCGGGCGGAAAATTCAGGTTTTCCCGCGCGGCGTACGATGCAGCTTTGCCCACGGAGCATATTGCCATGATCGTCTCAGACCTGGTCGACAGGCTGGATCCGCGTATGAATTATCCGATGCGATTGCTGGAGGCCATGCTGGAGGGCGTTGTTGGCAAAGATGTAACGGAAACCGTGTCATGATCGATTCACTGGATTTGAGAAATCTGTGGATTCCGGATTTTGATGTGCCGGAAGTCTGTGCAAGACGAGTGGCTCGTGAAGCGGAGCAGCAACAGTTCAAAGAAAAATATGGCGAACGGTGGAAGGATGCGTATTTTGCTGAATTGAAGAGACGAGATGCCATTGAACATCGGAAGGGGATCAATTGCCTTGTTTATGGAACCGGATATTATCCGTACGACGGAATCGTGCGAATCACAGACAAGGCCCGTATGGAATTAGATATGCGGCTTAGGGAGGTTTATGGGGATCAGTATGAGGTCATAAAAAATAATCGTGTGGATCGGGATCCGCGCGTTGCTGAGCTTTTAGTTGCCGAGGCAATTCGAAAGGGTAGCAGTGAAGAATTACCCGATGCGCTGCTCAAGATGTACCATGAACGGATTGGTGGTGCGGTGTGACAGCGCAGCACTCGTCCGAGAAAGAGTTGGCTGAGCTGAATGAAATGTTCCAGCGTCGTGACGTCGAGGCAGAGATTAGGGCAGCAGAGGAGGCGATGCGTCGATATAATCGAGGCGACAGGTCGGTGCTGTATGGATCTTGATTATCGACGCCGTATGATGAAATAGGAGTGTATTTGAGCATGTTTGAGAAGACCTATCGTAACGCGGCCGGTAAGCATTTTACAGAGGGCCGGAAATTTAACATGACGGAGTTTCTGGATTATTATAATACTTTGACAGACAAAGAGTGGGACGCGGCTATTTCGATGGCTGCTGCAAAGGGTTATGATATATCGAATATCAAGCCGTATATGCAAATTTGTTGTGACGATTTTTTCAGGCCTATGGGTTTCGAAGAGGTCTGTGAAAAATTGTTGAAATTGCATGGTATCAACGATGTCATGACTGATACAGGTTATGACGACAGGCCTATCGATGAACAGCGTCGCAGCATAGAAGATATGTATGCGCTTATCGGTCGTCCGGTGCCAGCATATTGGCGGGAGAAGTTATGGAATTGATGACATACGGACAGGCAAAGTCGATGGTCGATGCCGTTTCGGGAAAAATAAAATGTGTCACATGTCTTGATGTAGTACCGCGTTGGAACAGTACGAACGGCTCGTTTCATAACGGCACGTATACGGATAGGCGTGATTATTTTGTATTTGGGGCACAGGACTTGCAGAATGGCAAATATTCTGGTTTTGTGTCGTATACGAATGTTGTGTCTATGTGTAAGCAGCAGCTGCATGAGTATCGTCATTGGCAGCAGAAACAGTTTTTCAGAGGCCTTTGTTTTGATCCGTCCGATGGGACGCTTCCGGTAATGCCGTTTCCAGATGACGCATGTTGTCGGATGATGGCGAGACAGCGTCTTATTGCCGCTGAGTTTTCCGCATATCAGCTTGCAAATCAGTTTGAATTGTCGTACGAATTTGATGCTGAAGAATATCTGATCCTTTCCGTAATGGTTATTCGTTTACAGGTTGGGATGTTGCGAAAGGACCTGGCAATGTTGTCACGTTCACGGCTATGTGGTCTGCTGAGTTCGTGCGTTCGCGCGCAGCATCTTCCGGCGAGTGGATCACGTCGCAGGATCCCAATACGGGCAAATTGACGATCGACAAGTCCGGACGGCCGGATAACGATCTGGAGTATACCTACACGCTGCGGTTCGATATGTCTGATCCAGGCAAGGGAAAATATGAATCGATCAGTGATCTTGTTCTATACGACGAGCTGGAATCCGGAACGGATTCCCGGTACGCCGGCCGGTTGGACGGGATCTCGATCACAGGCCTAAGCTATTCTTGCCTGTGGCAGGATCCTGCGGGTGGTGCAAATCTCATGTCGCTGGTCCCTGGTTATGGCGAGGGTACGTTCGATCTTTTGATACTGCTTGACGAGTCTGTTTGTGATATCTATGTCAGTGCGGCTGGAACTGCCGGCGATACGGATCTGCCAAACGCGCTGGCCAGCGTGACTGGCCGTACGGATTGGATCAAAACGGATACTATGCTGTCCAATGTGGACAAGAGCAAGATCACGGCGGTCGCCGTGTACTGTCCGTATCTTACGACGGCAAATACGCTGGCCAGCGGCGGACTTACGCCCCGGTCGGATGCAGATCTGGATCTGGATATACGTGCCGGCGGCGGTGCTGCGGACAGCCCGGTCTATACGCCTGCGTATCTCGAAGTCGGACTCAGCATGGTCCATGCCGGCCATGAGGGTTATACGGGCGTGGACAGGATCTTGAAAAACGGCGTGACGGCAGGCTTCGTCCAGATGGGCGCGTCTGAACCGATCGTCGATACAAGGCCGGATCAGACTGAAATCGAAGTCGTTTACAAGAACTCCGGCATTGTCCTGCCTGTGACAGGCGGCCCCGGCGTGACGGCCCTGTGCGTGACCGGTTTGATCTTCCTGGTCCCCGCGGCGTTCGTTTTGGCAACTAAAAAGCGCAAGGATCAGTAAAGCATTCGGTCCGGCCGGTTTCGGCCGGCCGGACCTGGCTTGTTGATAAAAATTTGATAAACACAAGAAAGGAAATGATCAAAAATGAAAAAGTTCTTTGCCCTGATTTGTTCCCTCTGCATGATTTTCGCCCTGGCCGCCTGTAATTCGGATCCGGCGCCCGGTTCTGACGGATCCGGAAACCCGGCGGTCCCCAGTGAGCCGGATAATACGCAGAACATCGATCAGAATGATCCGTCCGCCGAGCCCACGGGCTGGGATACGCTCTTAGATCAAATCGGGTTTATTTCGAATGAAAAAGCCTACGGCATGACCCGTGACGAGTATCATGATCTAGTCGGCCAGCCGGATATTTCCCAGCCCACTTACTATGACGATTTCCAGGCGGATATTTATTATATTGGCCTGGACGACGGGTCTGATTCGGCTCGTGTGATCGAGCTGGATTTTGATCTGGCTGATTTGTCCGGCGAGGCGAAGCCGGGCATGATCCGGCTGACGGATCTGAACAAGACAGACCTGTCGGACGGGTCCGGCAGCGAGATTTTGAAACACGGCACGCTGGGGTTGACTTTGAGATTCAAAAACAAGTCCATGGACGAGCTGCTGGCTGATACTGCCTGGACGCTGGGCGAGCCGGCTCAGTCAGATTTGGATAAATGGGGCTTCGCGACCTGGTACACGGGCCAGAACGAGCTGTCTGTCTATCTGGACGCCGAGGGCAAAATTTTATATTTCCAGGCGCGATCCATGATGGACGATGCCCTGGATGCGCAGGAAGGATCTGATCTCGGGTCTGATTTGGATCTGGGTTTGGACTTGGATCTGACTGAGTAGATCAAAAAAAAAAAAGAAACCGTCAGGCGTTATGCCTGGCGGTTTCTTTTCGATGGG
>ERZ777305.1354-NODE-1354-length-29888-cov-4.019475_pt1 | contig 29888 bp, 35 predicted proteins | sample MGYA00374965_ERZ777305 | MGnify/ENA primary metagenome ERZ777305 (study PRJEB29328, sample SAMD00013331) | mouse gut metagenome | study: EMG produced TPA metagenomics assembly of the Metagenome analysis of fecal microbiota from mouse which was promoted... | reverse complement strand
TCTTCCCCTTTAACGAAAGACCTTTCATATAATGACTTAAAGTAGTCAACCTTTTCTTCGTGGGGATCCTGATTGATAAACTCTTCTCCATCCACAATATTAAATATTGTATAGACCTTATATCTGTATAGATAACTGCCATCAAAAACTTCTATCAGTCCGTTATTATTAAAAAAAGCCTCATTCTTATATTGTTTGAGGCCAGCGAACATAGTTCCATCTTTCATATGATGGCCATATATCAAAGCCATATTTTCAAAGTTTCCATTGCTATTACTTCCCATGAACAAAGTACCAGAATATAAATAATTACCATATACATCTAAATGTAAGTATTTCTGATCTCCAGAATACATAATAGGTAAATAACACACATTAGGAATGTTGATCCATCCGACTGTTTCAGGGTTTATCTCTTTAAGATTGTAATAATCAATGGCAATTTGTCCCAAATCCTTCTTTTCGGGTACATCAGGAATAAATACATCTTCTTCTGTATCAACTAAATCATCAGGAACAGGAGAAGTATTAAATTCAAAAACCGTATATTCAAAATCCGTTATAGGGATACCGACAGAAGAAAAACTTAAAAGAAGGAGAGTAATAGATAATAATAATTTTCTCATTACACACTACCTCCCTGATTGAGTTTTTTCTTGTATTTTCTGAAAATAAAAATCATCTAAATTATCCACAATTTTCTTCACTAATGAAAAGGACTGACTGAAAATGAAGTTTTTCTTATCATCTGTAATTGGGATTGCCAGATAAGGAAATGTAATTTGAGAAGGGATAAATCCATAATAAGAGTAAATCAAATAGATAGAAGTATTTATTATAGCACCAGATATTAAAGGTTCACATTCATTATCTTTTGCCACATTTTCAATATGCAGCTTCAAGACTTCTTTAAACTTTTCATCATTATCTAATGATGCATTTACAGTTATTATATTGTCTTCCATACATATTTTTTCATCTAATTCAGGATTAAGATATACAGAAATTTTGTATTCCTTTAAATAGTAGCATATACTTTCAAATAATTGGTTCTTATCACATTTAAAAATATATTCCTTTACTATTTCCGCATTTATATTTTCATTATCAATTTGACGATAATCAAATAGCTTTTGAACTTCATAAGTGAAACCGTTCACTAAATCAGGATAAAGAATAAGAATAGGAGTTTCGCCTTTTTTTATACCCAATCCTGTAAGGTTCTTCCAGGCATTTATACCAGCGATATATTGTGCCTGTGGATTTTGTAAGTAAATAAGAATTATGTTTTTGAAACTGAAATTCAAAAAATTACTTGCAAAATTAAGAAAGATTGGATACTCTTTTGGTGTAAAGATTTTGGTTATTCCATCATCTATGCGTTTCATTGCTACATCAATAACACTCATAATATTTATCTCCTTTCTTTTTCATTCTTCTGATAAAATTATATCACAGCGCGACATAATGTGTCAATCAAAGAGAAAAGCCAGGAACAGAAGTCCTGGCTTGAAATATATATTTAAAATAAAAAAGAAAGAAGTGAATTGTCATAATCTCATTAAAAATGAAACGAACAAAAATATCAAAATAATAATCTCGTATTTGAAAAAATGAAACACTTTACTTTTATATTTTCACTTTGTAATGAAGTTTCTTTGTCCTTACGGATAACACGCATACAATCCACTCGTTATTTTCCCTCCGTTAATATTCAATCTTCATTACATAATGATTTTATCACACTATGACATGGTTTGTCAAATTTACCCTAAAACCCAAATAGCCAGGAACCGAAATTCCCAGCTATGAATCTATTTAAAATAAAAATAAGGAGTTGAAAAAATGAATAAAAATATTATAATTCGTTTTAAGGATAACCCCATTATTATGAGGAAAAATCATTATAACATTTTACACTGTAATAAAGTATCACGAATAGTTAAAAACACAAAACTTCATAAAAAGGAGGATAGATTAATTCGTTCAAATTTAATTAATCATTGAACTTTATTACAATATAATTTTATCATACTACGACACTATTTGTCAACTTTTTGAAAATGATATAAAACCAAAAGCCAGGAGCTTCATTCTCCTGGCTTGCATCTATTACAACAAAAAATAAAATGAAAATATGATATAAAATAATAAAAAATTAAAGAACAAATGTTAATTAAAAGATATTTATTAACAAATTAATTTTATCATAAAAAAATATGCTATGTCAATAGCATGAAAATACCAAGCAATAAGGAACAAAAACTTTGCTTCAAGATGTATAAAAAACAAGGAATAACTTATGTAAAAATCTTATTATATATTGATAAATCTACAAATACAGGTAAATAAAATAAGCGAAAAAATGCATTTTATTTCTTCGCTAGGTGTAATTTAACCATTTTATACATACATCATATATCAAAACTACAGGTAGAGGGTATATATCATATGTATAAACCTATCTAAATGCGGTAGAATTAATTTTAAATACTTTGAGAGGGTAATCAGTCATTTAAAACATTTAAAACCAACGAGAACGAAATAAATAGTGGATGCAGCAATCATTTCATCAGCCCTGTTAATATACTTGGTTGAATAGAATTGCGCATATTTGGATTATATTTTTCGATAAGACATTCTACCAATATTTTATTTGCCTCTGGCATATCAGGAGCAAGAGTGAGTTCCATTGTCTCCAATGCGTAATTACTTAAATGCAAATCAATATAAGGGAGAACTTGTTTTGCATTTCCAGTAGTAATATCTTTAATAAAGCGAAGCATTTCTTTATCAAAATCTTGAACAGTACGGAGTATGGATAAGGGTATACTTCTCATTATGTATCTCCATTCCTGTTGAAAACTCCAATATTCACTTTTTTTATCTCCGAGCTTACCAAGCAACATTGACAAGCTTCCATTTTCCTGATTAAGAGAAAGTATTTCGGGTTCTAATTCATCCAGATCAAAACTATATTTAACCTGGGCTAATTGATGATTCAATCCAGGATTAACTATAACATAATCAGACAATGCCATTTCTTCCATACGAATGAGGGGATAAATACCTTTTGTTTTCTTGTCTCTGCTTATTATATACTCTTCTTGTGTTGGATCTCTAAATTCATGAGTAGTGTTATCAATTACTTGGAATGGATTTTCAACCATACCTATCCTTACACCACATTCTGGTTTCGTATACATCTTCCACATGGGAATAGCTTCTTCTTCTCTGTCCGTCCAGGAGCTGACATATATGAACTGGCCAAAGTCCTGAAGGTCTTTTGATTTCGCTTCTTGTAAATCGTCCATCAGATTAAGGGGCATCAGACGAAGTGTCCTGTTCTTCAATATCAATGCTAAATTTTGAATAGTTGTGTAATGATACAAATATTTTGGCATTTATAAATATTCCTTTCAAAAAATGCTTGGTCTATATGTTATATATAATGATAAAGCACTTCAACACCACAAGTCAATGAAAATGGAAGATAAAGTCAAAAAATAGAGTTGTATAGTAAAAATCATCTTTTGAGAGATCAGAAAAGGAACCTTCGGAATAACTTCTGTTCGTAATAGGCCAAGTATCAAAGCGAGAGACAGAAAGCTAAACTCAAAATCAAGTAAGCGGATGTAAGAAAAATCATCTTTTGAGCAGATCAGAAAAGGTTCTTCCAGAGCAGGTTCTGTTCGGAAAAAGAAAACAAGTAAGCTAAATTACAAAAAACATGAAGACATATAATCAAAAAACGAAAGTGAATGTATCCTTATGCAGCAAAAATCCAAAAACAAGAAGACATTTGCATCAAAAAAATCAGTTTTGTAAGGAAAACTAATCTTTTGGATGGATCAGAAAAAGACCTTCCAGTTCAGTTTCTGTTCAATAAAAGAAAACCTGTAAACCAAATTACAAAAAATCAAGGAAACATGTAATCAAAAAAACAAAAGTGAATGTATCCTTATGCAGCAAAAATCCAAAAACAAGAAGACATTTGTATCAAAAAAATCAGTTTTGCAAGGAAAATCAATCTTTTGGAAGGATCAGAAAAAGTTCCTTCGGTAGAGCTTCTGTGAACAAAAGACAAATCATTTCAATTAAATTCAAAAATTGAAAGCCGATACAGGAAAATCAGGACTTTTATGCTATCAGAAAAAGAACTTTCAGATAAACTTCTGTAAGCAAAAAACAAAAAAATTTAAAACATGTGTAAAAAAAGCAAAAAATAGAGCTATGTAGAAAAATCAATCTTTTAGGAGATCAGAAAAGGTTCCTTCGGTTAAGTTTCTGTTCGTAAAAGGCCAAGTATCAAAGCAAAATTGAAAGCAGATAACCCAAAATCAGGAAATCATATCTGCAGATATAGGAAAATTCATTCTTTTTAACTTCAAAAGCAGTAATCAAATATTTTGGTTTTCCAGACTAAAATATAGGGAAAATTTATCTTTTATGACTCAAAAGCCAATAACAAATAGTTATAAAACACGGTAAAAAGTGATAAGTATATAACTATCAGTAATCAGTCCCAGGTAACGCAGCTATAGGTTATGTATCTAATAAAAATTAGACTGGAAGAAAAAACTTGGAGCTTATAACTTAATATCTCCTATATCAAAATTTACCTATAACCTGTGGTTATAGCTCAATGAGAGATATTTCTTTATTAGGAAGAATTGCCAAATTCTTCCCAGCCTAATGAGAGGGGATCTGCAGACCGAGAACCTAAAAACCTATGACAGATGATAGATATTTCATAAAATCCTGGGCTGGATGCAAAATTTACAGGACTTCTGTGTAGAGGCCCTGAACGGCTGGAACTGAATGTATCAGCTCTTTTATTAACAAAAACAGACAAATTGGTTATATGTCCTAATGATTATGGAAATGCTCTTTTACTCAACAAAAGTTTTCAAATACATGGTTTACATTTATTTTTTCTTTGTTTTTTATTACAAAGCCTTTTGTGATTCATCAATTTAGCTGTAAAGGCCTTTTGATGATCCCTAAAAGGATAGAAAGATCTTACATTTTTGAAAAAATTTCTAAATTTGTATCCTAGAAATTAATTGCAACAGCTTTTTGAAAGCAAAAAATTAATCTGGAAGAGTTATTTTTGATACTCGAAAAAGAGTGAAAGATCCAAAATTCGCAGAATTTTTAAATTTTTTTGATTTTCTTTACAATGCTCTTTTATCTGGCAACAACTAAACCGAAGGAATCTTATGTTGATTGTCAAAAAGATTTCCAAAGACCTTGTAAGGATTTGATAAATTTTCTACATGACTTTTAACGAACAAAATTTTCAACTGCAAGAGCTTTTTTTGACACTGGAAAAAGATTGAAGGATCCTAAATCAACAATTTTTTTGAAAATTTTTTACTTTTTTTGGATGGACAGCAATGCTCTTTTATCCGACAACATATAAACCATAGGTTCTTTTGTTGATCGGCTAAAAGTGAAAAAATAACTATAAAAACCAGATAAGATTTCTAACCTATAGCCTATATATATTAAAAGTCCATCAAATGTTTGAAACTGTTTTTTTAATAAAAATGAGATTTACCTTTCAAAAAACCTTGATTTTACGCTATTTTTTAGGATTTTATAGTGTTTGCATCTTTTTTTTTGCACTGCCGATAGGTGTTGTCTGGAGCTGCTTCTTTCTGTATTTTGCATCCTGGACTTTAATTTTTTGGATTTTCAATTAGAGATATTTCCATTTTTTGACTAAAACGACATAAAAAAAGCACCTTTTCTTAAAAAAAGGTACAACAAATAAGACCAATGAAAATAGCTCATTCGCCAGGATATATACTCTTTTGGTTTTTAAAAGCAAAGTGAAGGTATAAGCATTGCTTCTTCCATAGAAATTTCTCCAAATTCCATTTCATCATCAAATGAGAAGGATGGAACAAGTGGAGCATCTTCGACAAGGATATTTGCTTTTATTGTATTGTCTTTTGAATTGGTTGTTTTATCAAGTGAGACTTTGGCTGTATTACCATAGTAAGCATCTCTTTTTGCCTTTCTAATAGCTTCTTTATGAAGCATATAGCCAGTTTCAATCACATATTTATTTATATCTTCTTGGGTACGGAGGCTTACCGTCTTTCCTTTTTTGATATTGTAAGCTGTTTTATTACTGCCTGTTACACCACTTAAATCATAAATATCTTCTTCGTATGCTTGCATTGTATCTTTTGCAAAATTCTTTTTGAAGGTAAAAATTGAATTAAGTCCATAGCTGTTTACTCTGGCAGCTCCTTTTTTTGCTCTTTTTTTAAGAATGAGCTTATTATCAAATAGGAATTTGAAATAATCAAATAATGTTCTTACGGCTTTTCCTACCATTTTGGATAAAGTGTTAAGTTTTTCAGTGATTTTGTTTCCAAGATCCATGAAGTGAGAAATAACAAGATGAAAAGCAAATGCTTCTTTGCTTTTTCTCATAATAGCCATATTTTTTTCTAAAACATTTTTATGTGTATCAATGGCAAACCAGGTATAAGGCTTATAGCTTTCTTCAATTATAAACTCTTCTGGGAAATAACCGCATACTTTGAGATTATTTAATGATCTGATAAGAACATATTTACTGTTTAAGAAATAGCAGCGTTCTCCATCAACACAACCTTCTTTGATGAAATCAAATTTAATCAAAGTTTCAAGGGCTGTCTCAATACTTTTGATATTGATTCTATATCCAGGAACATAATCTTTTTTATTATGGCTGGTATTCATAACTGATAAAATACCGTCTGGCTCAATAAAGGTAGTTCCATATACATTTGCTTTATTAATGAGTACATAATACACATCAATAGCAAATGGATTTTCTTTAAATAATTTGCACCAGATTTTAGATACTTCTGGAGTATTATTTATTCTGACAAAAGAGCCTGATTGAGATTTTGCCTTTTGAGCTTTAAACTTTTGGTTTCTTTCTCTTTTATCGTTTCGGGCATCTAATTTCTTTTCTTCATCCATATAGAATTTTTCTAGTTCATCTGAATTATGGATGTTTACTTTTGTGTTAATATTTCTGCTCATAATGTTTATCTCCTTTCCGTTCCTGTATGAGTGTCAGGAACTAATATTGTTATATTTGTTTGTATCTTTATAGATATAATGTTTTTAAAAATAAAAAGTAGCCACTAAACCGAAGTTTTAAGTAGCTACCATCACTGAACTTTTATCTTTCTCTTTATTAAGAACTTTACATACTATTGACAAATTATGTCGTAGTATGTTATAATTTACTTAATTAAAGAGATAAGATTTTAAGTAGTTTGGTACTTAAAACTTCACGGAAACATCAGTCTACTCAAACTGATGTTTTTCTCTTTATAATTAATCCTATTATATCATATTCTGATAGCTTCAGTCAATAGCATTATATCTATATAGATACAATGCTATTGATTAGATTTATCAACCTATCATATTTTTAGACTGGGAAGAAAGTACCCAGTCTTATTTTTATACAAAAAAATAAAGCCTATAGAAAGGCTTTTATTTCAGTTCAAGTGCAGCGTCTGTTATTACTAAACAGTTATGGTTTTCCTCTACATTTTCTTCTGTGTAGGTGAATAGGATCTTCTTTGGCACCTGGCTTTCTCTTGCCTTTGCAGCCATAAGACCGAAACCTATTACTGCATACAACGCTGTTACTATCAACATAATTTTATAAGTTCTTTTCATATTCATTTGTCCTCCTTATCTATACTTAATTATTATTTACTTTCTAATAATATTATACTATTTTTGTGAATCTATGTCAACAAATGCGGATTGCAAGTGAAGAGGGTAAGCAAAAAACCGAAAGCAATAATATTTTGCTTTCAGCCTTTATTATTCTATTTCCTTCCAGGCTTCATATAAGTGGTAAAGCCTCTACTATCTTTTAAGTATTTGCCGTGATTTATATTTTTAAAGAATCCATAATCTATAATATCTACAACCCTTTCATCAGTGTGATACATGGTATGTAATGCTCTTTTTAGAGCTTTTATTTTTCCTGTAAAATAACCTCCGATAAATAAGATGTTTAATGAGTAGTATATAAACAACACAAAAAGCAGAATTGCCATTTTGGATTCAGAATAAGTAATAGCAGTAACATCACCATTTCCAAATAAGATAGTTCTTAATGCTATGGCTAACATGCAACCCATAACTACTATTGCTATTTTTATATATAAATATTGTTGTCTTGTTTTATTGATTATCTCCATTCTAAAAATCTCCTTTCAGCGTATAGCGTAGCTATACAGCGTTGCTGTGTATAACTACGTTCTTTTTTTTATTATACTATAATTGAGAACCCATATCAAGATAGCAAGAAGACTGACCAGATATAAAAAACCAGAAGCAACTGCTCCTGGTCGGATTTGTTATTTATTCTTTTTATGTCTATGCTTCCTTTCAACACTTTTCCGAAGTTTCTCTATTTTTTGTTGTAAATCATAAACTGCTAATTCATCTACATGTAATCTTGCAGCCACTTTTTGAAATGCATCTTCATGGGCTTGTGGATTTTCGATATAATGAAAATCAATGTAGCACTGGTGGCACCAGTAATTGCGTATCTCTCGAATTTGATTCAATAATTCATAGTCTTTCTCTTTGATTTTCGAGTAGCCTAGCTCCTGATCTAATTCATGAAAACTTTTGAGTAGCTTTCCCAGGGGGAAGTTCTCAACATCTGAATAGTTTTCAGAAATTGTTCCATCTTTAAGAATAGAATATATCAGCTTTAAATCTTGCTCTATATATTGGACGGACATAATTAATTCACTATGTATTAGTTTAAATGTATCATAAGTCATTTTTATTCACCCTGATAAATAAAATTTATAGATTAGAATTTATATTCTTAATATCATCTTTAGAGATATAGCAATCATTGTAGATGGGTTGATTATTAGCATATATCATTAATCTTTCCACTTTTTTTAATTCATCTTTATCTAAATTGGGAAATGTTTTAAATCTAAACTTTTTGACAGCGTTAAACCATTTATGTACACTATGTGAACCATCTCCATGTCCATACATTCGGTGATAAAAACTGGTATATGTTTTATCTCCACATTGTCCTACATAAATTACTGTTTCATTTTCATCATATAAAAAATATATACCATTTTTTTTATCTTTGAAATTGGATGTAACATAATCACGGTTCATATCATGCATAGGTTCTTTTTCTATTATTATCTTTATTTTGTTCATTAACTCTTCTCTTGTCATTTTTATATACCTTTCTAAAATCCATTCATATTTCTTTGAAAGAATATCAGAACAGAAGGTGAGCTTATAAGCAAGCTTGGCATTGTTTTAATCATCTTCATCTTCGTCTTCTGGTTCTTCCCAGAGACATAAACCATTGTTCTCTTCGGGATCCTGGCCAGCATAGCAAATATCTCCACCACCGTAGTTTTTGCAGCCCCAGCACCATACACTACTCATAAAACGCACCTCCTAAACCATTGATATTGTAAAAGTCTGGATGAATATTTAATATATGTTCAGCAAATTCAAGTCCGTGTGCCTCTTCCTTGCTTAATACTTTTTCGTTTTTAAAGTCGTATTCAACAATTTCATATTTTTCTCTATAAATAAATTGTGAGATTACATCATTTAAGTTTTCTGTTATTCCACGGACATCAATATAAAATTCTTTTCCTATGAAATTTGCTTTGCAAAAAAAGTGAGCATACTCATTTGATTCAGTCTGAAGATTTAAACCTGTATATTTATATTTGTTATGTAGGGCAAAAGCAAATAACTGACAGGAACCATGGAGAAATACATCTGCATCAATATATGGATTTATTCCATCTTCAAAATCATCAGGATTGGATGTTTCATATTTCGGATTTTTTATGGTCTGTAAATACTTTTCTCCATTCTTAAAAAAAACAGTTGGAAGAGCTATTTTTTGGGAAAAGAATTCCTTTCCCAGCTGCCACAGGTACATATCAAGTTCTTTCAGACTGCAAGAAGTTATCCCATAAAACTTTGCAAACTGTGATAATATATCTTTATATGTAGGATAATCCTTTAAATCTGATTGCTTAAATACTGCAAACTTATCTTTCTTTTTAAAATGCATCAATACTTTATCCACATAGGAATCATAGATCGGAAAAGTCTCTGGATTATGATGTGAGCAGTATTTAGTAGCGAATGAATAAAAATATTTCTCCTTATCAGCTATTACAATATGTCCTATTTCAGAAATTAAAGTTTCATCCCCCTTTTTAAGTCTTTTATCAATATCTAAACTTACAATGTGCTTTGCCATATCATATATCGAAAAGATATTTGTGCTGTAAAAATCATTCAATACACTTGCCTTTATCAATACATGTTCTATATTCGTATTGTCTGGAAAGATTTCTGTAAAGAGCTTATTTATGCTTTTCTCCTGTAAAACGAATTTATCATTAGTATCCCATAACTCCAAATACTTTTCTACTTCCTGATTACATGGAGTCGGTATAATAGTAACCATAGCTTGATTATCCCCCTAGCCAAAGTGCCAATTAATCATCACCAGACAAACACCAGCCGTGTTCAGAGTGCCGTGACTGATTCTGACATATTATAGAAGATTATACCATATTACTGAATGAATGTATATCAGGACAACAAAAAAGCCAGCTTTTAAGGCTGGCTCTTAATTTCTATGCTATCAAGTTTGCAGTTATCAAAACTACCATCTTCCATAACATCTGCTTTATATTTTAACTCAATGTCTTCTCCGATATGATTATTTAACATATAGTAATATCCTTCATCATCAAGAGTAATTAAGTATTTATCATCATATGAGATGCAAGTAAAGTGTTTTCCATCAGTATTTACTGTCTTTTCAACAGTAGCTTCGGCAGTAATGTTTTTTACAACTCCAGTTTTTTCTACGGTGTGTGTTGGTAAGAATAATCCACAGACAAATTGAAGAACACACAATACTATTATTCCTATGCCATCTAACATTTTGTCTCTTTGTTTTTGAAATTTGCCTTTTACTATTAAGGAAACTCCTAAAAGAATTCCCATTGCTGCTAATAGACATATATAAATTGGTAAGTTTTCTTCTATAAATTTTAAAATCCACATAAAGTTATTCTCCTTTCAGCTTTATATCTATATAGATTAAATGTTTATAAAAATATAAGTGAGAGTATCTCACTTCTTGATTATATTATACCATTTTTAAGAACCTAAAATCAATAGATACTAAAACAGGGAACTTATGATAGGAGATAGAACATTTGCTATACCATTGCAAAGATATGTAATGAGGAACATATAGAGTTTCATAATCACAAGAGACAAGGGTATGCAGCATAGAAGGATAATTGTCTTTTTTCTTTTCTCTGAAACAGGTAAGTAATAAAGTCCATCTGGATCTTTTGCTACTCCTAAAATAAATGCCAGCATATCAAAGAACCAGCCGATACATAACATTCCACAAGTTAAGAGATAGCCGATACCAGCACCTTTCTTCCCTTGCTTAAATTTATGGAAGCCGAATAGCCCTCCAAATAAGGTATACCTAAAGGCTTCATCAGGATCGTCAGAAGATGCCATATACCAGTTATTTCCTCTTTTTATATAGGAATTACCATCATCATCAGTTTTTATTTTTTCACCTGTATTTGTAAGTTGATTAAGTTTCTCTTTGTAATAATACATCTTATTTTCATCTATAGTATAGCTGCCCGACTGCAGTATATCAAGGATATGTTCTTCCAGTCCCTTTTTATCATCTCTCATAAAAATCATTGTAATATTATCAGAGAAGGGATCTATATAATAAGCATTTTCTTCATCAATGCCATAAATATAGAAATTTAAACGGCTGGTATTGAAAAATAATTGGAGTTTATAAGCTTTTTCCAAGGCTTCTTTTTTCTCCCAGGTTCCAGAGATATTTCCATCTAAAAATATATAAAAGCCTGTTTCATGGATAGCAAGAAGCGGAAACATGGTTTCGTTGATTTCTTTTTCTTTGCAGATTATTATTCTGTCTGCATTATTGTAAAAAATATTGCTTATTTTTTGAATATCCATTGTGATTTCTCCTTTCTAAATATTGTATCTTTATAGATATAATTATACCATACAGATACTACAGCTTGCAAATTGCACTTATTGAACATCAATCTATATAGTATTATTCACTGGTATATACAATCTGTTGATTTTGATTTCTGAAATATTATATAATTAATGTATAGAGAAAAGGAGCGAAGAGCATTGCTCTACACCAATGGTGTCTACAGCTACGCTGTTGAATTTTGTATTGATAAAAGTAAATATAGAGCTTTTATACATACAGCACGGTTATGTGGTGTATTTTTTTACATCAAATTATATGTATAAAGTACCTTAATTTCGGTAGGATTGATTTTAAATTATCAAAATGAGTGATGAATCATTTAAAACATTTAAAACTAATTAGAACGAAATATTTATTCTAAAAGAAAGGAGAAAATGTTATGTGGAATATATATATGCCAGATATAAGCGTCTTATATAAATATGATCCAACAGAAGATATATATGATTTTTTATCTGATAAAGCAAAAGCAGATTTAGAAAAAAACAAAATATTACCAGAAGAGAAGATGCTTAAAGATATGATTACAACTGCTCATAATACAAATGTAAGTTATGAGGAATATCTTAAACTTCCAGAGATAGATGATTTATTATGGAAATATCCTGAATACGAACCTATTATGTACGCTTGCTATCAATGCGAACATTATGATTTTGGAAGGAGAACAGGAGAGACAAAGAACGGAACCTTGAAAGAACAAAGAACTGGACTGATAGCACAAACAATCATGGCAGATTATTTAGGTCAGCCAAGACCAAGAGGATCAGAAGAAGGTTTTGATAAAGGGATTGATTTTCAAATTAATGGAGCAAATGTTGATATTAAATGCATGGGAAGAACCTGTCCCATAGAACATCAGTGGGTACATAATCTTTTAGAGTCCCAGCATCATAATAGTCAGTCTGAAACTGATTATTATATATTTTGTTCCCTGGATAAGAAAGAATCCGTTCTTCAGATATGTGGATATGTTCAAAAGAAACTTGTTGATAGATGTGCTGAATTACACAAAAAAGGTGAAGAAGTAAAAAATGATTTTGGACATATTATTAAATTAAAGGCAGATACTTTTATGATTAAGCAAGATGTATTATATCCTATTTGTAGTCCGAATGAAATAAATAAGGGAATCAACAAAGAACATCTTGTTAAGTCTGATGTAGAGGCAGTTGCAAAAGCTTGTGTGAAATTTTTTGGAATTTTAGAAAAAGCAAAAACAGATCCACAAACCCAAGAAGGGCTGGAAAACTACGAAAAAAATAGATTTGCCAAGATAAATAAGAGATCTACTTATAATTTAATGGCTTCTGATTATTTCCCAGGAGAACAGCAAAGTTTGGAATATCAATTAAGAAAAGCAGATGCAAAGCATAAATTGTATAATCACAAATATGTGTGTGGGGAAAAAGAGCGAGAAGAAAATAAAGCAAAATGGAATAGCTTTAATAGATAAGGGCTGGTAACAGCTCTTATTTTTATGGTAACAAGTGAAAGGCTTTCGGAATAGATACACCAAAAGCCTTTTTCTTATTTTATCTTCAATTTCTTTTTGACGGCTAGAAACGTCCTATATATATCAATAGCGGATGCAAGAGAATATTTTTTGCAAATATCATCTACATTCATATTTTCGAGAGTTAAGGCATTAACTTCTCCAGTAAAGAGAGGAAGGACTTCATTGTAAAACTCTTCCAAGTCTACTGAAAGAGGCCCTTTTTTTGGTTTATCCAGCAGATCGGGAAAGAGTTTGCAGTATTCAGCAAAATAAGGATGTTGCTCAAATTCAGCGATATATCTATAGAATGTCCTTCTGCTTATATTCCCCAGTTCTTTACAGGCAGTATCGCTTGATATATTTCCACGTTGCCATTCAAAATAATAATAGATAAATCCCTTTTCTTCGTTATCAAGTGTGTCTCCACTTATGGAAGTATATAATTTCTTTAAAAACATTATTATTCTTGTATATTCTTTATTTTCTTCCATGTGTTTAGAAACGAAGTCCAATATATCATCATCATCATATGATTTGAGTTTTGATGTAAGTAGATTATCAACTGTATCATCTAAAAATACAGGCTTTAAAAATCCGAAAGAACATAGTCTCTTTACAAATCTCTCAAAAGAGTGATTTGCTAATGTGTCTTTATCTTTTATATAAATAATACCTAGTCCATATTCTGAATATAAAAGTATATTTTTACAAAATGTATTAAACAATGTATCTTCTGTATTATCAGGAATATTTGTCTTTGGTAAGTCTCTCCATAGTACTATGCAGTAATCGACAAATGGTTTTAACTGTGTTGTTCCTTGATTTTCATGATATTTAAGGGCTTCTTGCCGACATTCATCCCTTATAATCCGTGTTCTTTCTTGGAGGGAGAGTCCAGAGTTATCTTCATAATCAGCACTTAATAAGAAAAGTCTAGGAAAAAACTTAAGCTCTTTCATACGCTTATAATGTTCTAAATCATTATTATTTTCCATGTCACATGCTCCTTTCCTCTATTGTAGCAAGGCTTTCATTATAGGTTATTTTCCTTGCTGGAACTATCATAACACATAATTTTGTTTACTTCAAGAAAAAAATGAAACAAAATGCTTGACAAGCCAACCCATATGTGCTATTTTAGGTTTACAAGATAATTTGTTTACTTGGAACACATAAAGTAAACAAAATTACAAGATTACAAATAATAAAGAGGAGGATATAAGAAATGGCAAAAGTGATTGGAAAGTGGAGAAATACATGGAAGTGTGCATTATGCGGAGAGGAACATACTGGTTGGGGAAGCAACCCAGCACCCCTGATGGATTATAATTCAGCTCTAGTATGTCCCCAATGTAATGAGATTGTCATTCAGTTTAGAGAACTTTTAAGTAAGATGGGATACATCAATAACCGCAAAACGATAACCCGACGCATGTATAACGAAATCAAAGAGTATGTGGTAAAACATCCAGAATATCAGCCTTTTGCTGATTACCTGGATAGGTACTTCAAAGACACTGATATAAGGAAGATAACTGATCCTAATAATTACGGAGACTTGGTAGAAAAAACTGATGCAGCTTATCAGTCTGCTGTTGCTTCAAATCTAATCGCTGGATTGCTGGCTGATGATGAAATTGTTTCAAATGTTAGACTTTTCAAAATTTCAGCGTAAGAGGCGGATACATATTAAAACGGTGGTTCTGGTATCTACCAGAACCGCTGTCACGGCAAAAGAAAGGAGGAAATTAAAGATGTTCGCATCAATGGTAATTATTACAAAGAAAGAGGTTTTGACAGAAGAGGAAATTGATAAGGCTTTATTTCCATACAGCTATGATGCAGAGGTTCCAGAGCATGAGTATGGATCGATTGAAAGCTTTAGACATTACTTGGGATATTGTAAAGATGAACTTCAAATGTTTGGAGTAGAGGAATTTAAAAGATTATATCCACGAGTAAGTATCGAAACTATTGAGAATGATGATTTGGTAAGGTATATAGAAGAGAATTGGGCTGGTGATTATAGGGTAAAGGGAGATACTGTATATTCCATAAAAAATGATAAAGATTGTTTATTTGATTTTTGGAACTATATTGAAACATTTAATAGTATGTTCTTGTATACAAAAGATGGCAAAAAGGTATATTCATGTAAAACTACTGATTGGGATATTGTTGGCAAAGGAGTTTGTCTTCCTTGTTTAATTGAAAAAGATGGCAAAATAGTTGAATCGGAATACGAAGTTGAGATGATGCAGTATGATATGTTGTATGACTATGAAAATGATAAAATGATGGGTAACCCATTCAGATTCAAGGATGATGAAATTGAAGAATGGGGAAGAAAATTTATTGAACTGGTTACAACATATATAGGCGAAGATACATACGCACATATTATAAAATGTCATTTTTAAGGAAGGAGAGTACGAAGATGATTAAAAAGATGAATGAAAACATGGCTGGGAAGAATTTGAAGAGCATATTACGAAGAACGGAAACAGAGTTGAATATTTGCTGCTACTATGACAGGGAAGGTTATTTTGACTATGCACATCGGGGGAAGGTGTCTATTAGTTTAGGCACGGTAAAATAATCAGATGTGAAAATTAACTTGCAGCCCATTTTTAAAAAGATGTGGCTATTTGAATATAAATGTTTACAAGAAAGGAGAACGAAAGGATGAATGTAGAGGGACTGAAAAATATTTTAAGGGAAGTTGACGAGGAATTAACGGTTTTGATCCGTAGCAAAGAGGGTGAGGACTTATTTAGGGAATCTGTAAGTGAATTTATGGAGAATACGACATTTGACAAATATCATTGTGAGAGGATGATTCCTGGATTCTTCTACAGATATAATGTTGAATACAAATCACCAGAGGAACTGAAAAAAGCATTTGTCATTGAAATTGAAGTAAGCAAAGATGTAGATCATTCTGATAAAATTACAATTTACGATTTTGAATGGAAATTTGGTGGCTGTGAAGCATATTGGGATTTATTACATAACAGTTTTGCTTCCGATATAAGAAATATCCATAATTACGAAAAAGAGGAACAACAGGAAATACGAAAAAGAATGAAAGAATATGAAAATCTTCCTCTTGATTATATTGAATTACGCTTTGATGCAGAAGAAGTATTTGAAATGTACGAAGATGATCCAGATAGTGTTTATGACGAAATTGAAGACGGGGATATTCTGGCAGTAAATATGTTACCAGTCCTTCCAAATGGAATGTGGCTATTTAGGTAGGTGATTACTATGGATGTAATTTCTTTAATTAATGGAAGACTGCAGATGCTCTATGGGATTCAGGCAGATGAAACCGAGACAGAAGAGCTTTTAAAGCTGGATGGGAAAATTAGTGAATTGGTTGCATTGAAAGCAGCTATTGAAGCGATAGATAGATAATCAAATGAAGCTATGGTGAAAGCCGTAGCTTATTTGTTGTCTACAAATAATACATATAGTATATGCATGTGTAAGAAAACACTATATATAGATTGTTTTTCAAAAAGAAAAATTTTCAAAATTTTTTTCAAAAATATTAAACCTTCAGGAACTTTCTTACGTCTAGGGGGCAAAGGAACAGGAAACAGCACTTAAATAAGCGTTTGGAAGAATTGGAGGAAATACCATGAGAAAAATAAGGAATATCGTTTTAGTAGCACTTACAGTTATAATTTCTGGAACAGTAGCTTTAACTGCATATGCAAGTAGTACCAACAGGGAAACGACTGTTTCTGTAAATCAAGCAGAAGAAAAGCCGATTCTCCCAGTAGATGAAGAAAAAGCCATGTTCGGACGGCAGTATACTTTGAAAGAGCTGACAGATGGTGGAGCTGGCATCTATACAAATGGAGAAGATGATAGGACAAGAGATTATGTAGTAAAAGCTCTTAATGAAGCTGGAATTAACAATCGGATGAATGACATGGATAAGATCCAGAGTATTAATGATTATCTTTGTGAAAAATTGGAGTATGCTGATTATGCGACTGAAGAAGGTTTTTCTTACAAAGAAGACTGGCTTCCGTTTACGGATTACTGTTTATTGTCTGACTCTGCTGTATGTGCTGGATACGCAGAAGCATTTCAGTCAATGTGCATTGCTGCTGGAATTGAGTGTTACTATATTACAGGATATGTTTATCAGGATAGCGCACCAGAAGGAGAGCGTAGCTCTAGCACCAATGGTGTTTATCATGCTTGGAACCGTGTTGTTGTCGGAGAAAGGTCATATTACATAGATACCTGTTGGAATGACGGTTCTGATAATGCATACTTTTTATCAGCAAAAGGCTGGGAAAATCATGAAATAGATGAAGAACAGGAAATTTACAGGATTAGCGGACAAGTATTTCCTATGCCAGAATATATCAATAATTAGTCTTTTGTACTGTTAGTATATGTCATGATGTGATATACTTTGATTAATGATGTTCCGAATAGCTTATTGAAGGAGAATAGACATATGAGTGATGAACAATTCAGACTATTTTATAAAAATCTGATTGAGTATAAAGAGTTAGACCGAGAAATAGCAGAGAAGCTTTTACAGAATATAAAAAATACTTTACACGATAAAAATAAGAAGAGCTAATTACAGAGGGAAAAAAGATGAAATGTTATAATTGTAAGAAGGAAATCCTAAATGATATAAAGTTTTGCCCTGGTTGCGGTTATCCACAGCAGTTTACCCAGGAGCTGATTGATAAAGCAATAAACAAAGAATCATTGGCCGAAGACCAGCTTTATTACATGACATACAACAATGTATACTGGGAAATAAGATCAATGATTAAGGATGAAGATGTAATCCATGATTTGACACAGGATACATTTATAAAAGCATATAATAATCTATCCCAGCTAAAGGAACCAGCAGCTTTTAGGGGCTGGATAAAAAGAATCGCCCATAATTTAGCCATTGATTATTTACGGAAAACAAAACCCAGAGTATTTTCAAATATGGTGGTATCTAGTGATTCTGATGAAATGATTGAGTTTGCTGATGAAAGATTGGATCGTATGCCAGAAGCAGTCATGGATCAGCAAGAAACAAAAAGACTAATAGATGAAATTCTAAACTCTTTACCAGATGAACAAAGAGTTGCTGTCAGTATGCATTATTATCAACAAAAGAGTATAAAAGAAATAGCAGAAGAGTTAGGAATAAGCGAAAACACCATAAAGAGCCGACTTTTCCACGGAAGAAATAAAATAGAAGTAGAAGTAAAAGAGTTGGAAAAGAAAGGAACAAAACTTTACAGCCTTGCACCACTTCCATTCTTGCTTTTCCTGTTCAGGACGGTGGATGCGCAAGCAGCGGAGTTACCGAACCAGGAGATTTTACAGAAGGTCAAGGAGCAGTACAATTCTGGAAAGACTGGAACAGAAGAACTTCAATCAGAGACATCAACAGAAGGAAGTTCCTATTCAGACCAGCAAGATTCATCTGGTATTGGGACAGAAGCAACCAAAACAGTTATTAAGACAGCAAGTAAAAAGGGAATTGCAATTAAGATATTAGCTGGAATTGTTACAGCGTCTGTGATTGGCGGTGTAATAGCTGGACTGACACATAATAAAAATGAAGAACTACCGATAGCAGTAGAAGAGCCACCTTTACCAGAAGATATGTATGCTGATATGCCAGAACCAGTAGAAGAACTAGAAGAACCAGTAGCAGAAGATGAAGAACCTGAAGAATCAGAAATAGAACAGACAGATGAAATACCATGGATATATAAAACAGATCCCAATTTTGCAGAAGAGACAGAGAAGTTTTGGGGATCATATGAAAATTCTGAAAATGGTTATAAAGCAGTAATAATAGAAATGAATGATGAAGGTGATCTTGCGGTAGATTATACACATGCTTATGTAGATTGCACTTATGGTGTATTTGGTAATCAATTAGGTAGAGGTGATAGAGTGTGCGTCACTTTGAATGAAGATGGAACATTGACTGTAATAGACCATGGAGATGATATTCTTCCACCAGATGTATGTGTGACATATACTAGACAAGATGATGAAGTAGTACAAGAAAGATTATGGGAACAGAGGAATAAAAGGTATGAGGAAACACATTGAAGGAGAAGGAGCCAGTGATTTCACTGGTTCTTTTCTTTTAATAATCATATACATGATTACTACCGCACTTCTGATAAACCGACACCCAAAACCAGGGTGTCGCTTCATCATCCGTTTGGTCTGAATTCTATTTTGATGTAAGCATTTTCGATAGTTTAAAAAGATTAAAAGCAGATAAGTTACAGATTTAGGAATTTCTTTCGCAAGACAGAAAAGGTAATTTTACATGTAAAATTTTTCATACTCCTTTTTTCGCTGATTGGCTTCGATTATATATGAGATACCATTCCAGCAATAATAAACTTCGCAGCCGAAAATTTTTGAAGGACATAAAAATTTTAGTTCTGATATTGCTTCCATTCAAATCTCATTATTTTTCTAATCTTGCAGTCAGCCAAAAAAATTGCTATTTGAAAGGAGATAAAAGATGAAATTTAATTGGAGTATTGGAAGTAAGGAATGGGAAGAGTTTAAAGCAAAGGTGAGAAATAAGGAGCAGTATGCAGATGATTGTATCGGGCTTGTAAGAACAGGAGACTTGTGTTTTGACTTAATTGTTGCGGAAGATGAAAATGAGACAGCGGAAGGCTGTAAAGCTACGCTTCTTACTCTTGAATACAATCTCTACACTGGTGGAATTGATACAGGATATGCTTATTCCAAAACAGAAACAGGAGAAGAATATCCGTATGACTATACAGAAGGTGGAGATTTTGGGAATGTTTTTGATATGAGTTTTGAAGAGTTTAAAAAGCTTGCAGAGAAGGAAATGCAAGAATATATCATAGTAAATAATCATTATTACTATTACAAAGAGTATGGATATGCATTGCTTTTATGTAAGGCGGATCAACCTCTTAATTGCTGGTAAGTTATAAAATGCTGGGATAACCAGCATTGCTGTAGAGCGGTGCTCCTATACGGTCATAAATATAGGTTCTTAAAAATAGATATATTTCTTGACATAGGTTCTTATATATAGTATAATTATTATAACAAAAGAAGTAAACAAGTAATTCTGTAAAGGAGGAAACATAGATGAAAGTATACAGTCTTATTAATCAAAAAGGTGGAGTAGCCAAAACCACATCAACTTACAACATTTCACGGAAATTAGCAGAGAAAGGTAATCGGGTGCTTATGGTGGATATGGATCCACAAGCAAGTCTCACCATCAGTACAGGGATTGAACCTGAAGAACTGGAAAAGACAATAGCTGATGTAATGATTTCATTCAATGGACGGAAAAAGGAAAATATTTCAAATACTATTATTCAGATTGAAGAGAATCTGCATCTGGTTCCATCTATCATTGACCTTACGGCAGCAGATAATTTACTTCATAATGAAATGAGTAGGGAGAGCATTTTAAAGAGAGCATTAAAATCTGTTCGGGAATACTATGATTACTGTCTGATTGATTGTCCTCCAGCTTTGAACCAGTTAAGTATCAATGCCCTTGTAGCAGCGGATTTCTGTATTATTCCAGTAGCATGTGAGTATCTGGCATTTCGGGGACTTGAAATGTTAAATGATACAATAAGCCAGGTACAAGAGAGCCTTAATCCAGATTTGAAAGTTCTTGGAGTTCTTGCAACTTTCCATAATCGGACTATCCATGCAAGGGAGAATCTGGAAAAGCTTAAAGAGGGATACAATGTTATCGGTGTAATCGGGACAACAGTAAAGGCCAGGGATTCTGTTTATTCTGGAAAACCTATTGTAGTTTATGATCCGAAAAGCAAAGTAGCACAGGAATATAGTGAGATTACAGAAAGGATTGTTGTAAATGAGTAGAAGAGCAAGTTTAGAAGATAGAGAAAAAAGAGAAGTAAACCGACCATTAAATACCATGTTTATTCCTTCAAAAGAAATTACCACCACACGGCAAACTTACCATATGGAGCTGGATATTGTGGAAGCTATCAAAGTTATTGATTATGAAACGAGAGAAGGAATCAGCCATATCATGAATCGGCTTTTGAGGGAAGCAATAAGTCCTGATTACATAGCAAAAGCAAAAGAGAATCTTGAAAGAAGACAATGATAAAAAGCCCTGGCAACAGGGCTTTTTATTATCTCAAATTATTTATATACCAATTAATTTCTTCTTGTCTTTCTTTACTATCTATATTATCTAAATCATAAACAGCTCTTTTGAAAGTATCTATTGTTATTTCGCCGTCTCTTATCATTTCATAAATTACTTCAGTTGTATTATTCAAATATCTTTCATAAAAGGTAATTGCATTTGATAGAAAATTTTTCCTTTCGGAAGGTTTTTTTGATATGAGGATATTGTATGCTTCCTCACTAATTACTTTATTCTTCATAGTATTCATCTTCTTTCTCCTTTTTTAATCTTTCTTTTTCTAAATTAATAAGCTCTGACAATTTTAAATCGCCTGATTCAATAAGTTCAGGGAGAATTTCAGGAAGAAGTTCTGCTAAACGGAATTTTGCAAATCTTTTCATATTTTTCCATTTTCTTAACTCTTCCACTCTTTCATCATAATAAGAAGCAAGAGTTTTTCTGATTTCCTCATAATTGTTTCGTTGCTTTTTGGAGTGTTCCAAAACCTTTAATGCTTTTATATTTGCTTCATCTTTACACTCATTTTCAAGAAAAAATATAAAATAGCTTTTTATATCTTCACTTGATAAGCCATACAAAGCTTTCTTAAAAAGAAGAGCATTATCAGAACTTTGTTGAATTGCACCTATCCTTTCCAAATCATCTTGTGTAAAATCTATTGAATAATTTTCCTTTAAAAATTCTAAAACATTATCTGTATTCATAGTATATTTCTCCTTTCATTTTTAACCAAACATATCTAAACTATCTAAAAGATCATCCATTTCTTCATTTGAAACAGTTTGACCTTTTACTTCTATATTTTCCTCGGATACCATCTCTTCAAAATTGGTATCTACTTTTTTATCAACTGCATCATCAACAGATGAAACAACAGTTACATTTGATAAGGATTTTTTTATATCCTTTGTCATTGCAGTTAATTTTTTATCGAGTAAATCTTCTAATAAAGATTCTAAATTATTCTTCTGCTGTTCTTTATATTTATTCTCTGCATAAAAGAGAATAGCATTTCTAATAAAAGCAGATTTATTTTTTTCGTTTTTCAAAAGCATTTCTATTTGCATACCTTCAAAATCATTTGTATCAACAATAAATTCTATTCGTTTAACTCCTTTCATTTTTGTTCGCTCCTTTCTATTTAAATTATCTATTTTAGTATTTGTTTGCATAAAAACAGAGATAGTGTTTAAATAATCCCTCTCCCCATCTCTTTGAATATATTATACTATTTTTAAGAACCCTTGTCAAATTTTTACGGAATTATTTACGGAACACATATGTGAGAAATTAAATTACGGAAATATTTACGGAATGAATACGGATAAAGATATATTTGGAAATATCACAAATAGAACAGGTAAATAACCTGATTTGTTTATATACTTACATGTAAACAATCCTATCTGATACTTCATCAGTAGCGAAATCAGGTTCGGGAACCATTTAGTTTATATCTGGCTTTTTATCAAATAATATTGGAAAGTTAATTGTTATTTAATTCTGGAGAATTAAATAACCTTCTGTATGCTTGTTTGGTAATCGCTTACCTGACCTTCTTCAAAGTCCTTACAGGCCTTTTCATCAGGATCAGGACGCTTCAAAACCAATCTTTTTATCCCAAAATCATCTTATATAAAACATCTAGTTTTGGGGGATCTGATGTTCAATAATAAGATAGCAAGCACTCACACCATTCTTCGTTTTGTTCGCCGTAAAAACGGCAAACAAACTCATCATTGGGTGTGGGCTTGCTAGGGGATACCCCTAGAACCCTTTTGTTGGGTAAACCCAAACCCTCATAAAAATCAAAGCTAAAGCTTTTAGATTTTTATTCTTTAAGGTTGGCTTGCAGCCAAATCCGCTTTTACAAGATCCAGGCATAAATCAAAATCTACGCACTCGTAGAGCATAATAAAAACAAGTGCTTTTTCTAATAAAAATAGGTGTCTTTTTTTGAAAATCAGCCTGTTAAAAAAAGCACCAGTTTTTTCACTCATAAATAAAAACAAAAAAGCCTATTTTTCCTAATAATTATCTCATATTTATACATCATTTGCACTAATTCTAAAATACTAAATTGCGCCCCAGAGAGGGAGGCCGATAGCGTAGGCTTTTGGCATCACTCTCATTTTATAGCCAGGAGTATTTAAGCACATGTTTTATATAATGCATTTTCATTTATCCAGATTTCAAAAAGCGTGTTTCTTTTTTCAGTCAGATCAATTAATTAAAATCAGAAAACAAAGAACCAAAACATAAAAAACATTTTCCTTATTTAAGCCAGCCTTTTCTATCTCACCAATAGTCTTATCAAATTGACTTATTATGTCATAGTATGATATAATTTTGATATGCAAGAGTATATTATTCCACCAGGAGTAGTATGCTCTTTTTCTGTAATTTTTTAGAAAGGAGAATTTAATATGGCAGCAAGAAAAATAAGAATGTCAGTCAGAGCAAATGAGAATGAAGCTTTTGCTCTTCAAGAAATTTGTGCCGAACAGAATGTAAATTTATCTGTTCTTTTAAGAGAATGTACATTATCTGATTTTTCAATTCAACAAGTTTCTATAAGAACTGATGATGTATTTAATTATAGTCAGATAATGTATAAGGTATCGAAATCTATTGAAGATATTATAAATGGCATTTATAAAAATAGTCCTTTATATTCGGGAGAACTATCAAAGATAAAAATGCTTTTAATAGATATAAATTCTTTGTATGTTTTAAATTATAGGAAGATAGAGAAAGCAAGAAAAAGAATTTCAAAATTAGTAGCTTCTACTATCTCAAAAAGTAAGGATATATATTATGAAAGGTATGTAGAACCAAGTAGAGAGAAATTAAACATCCAATTCACTATTCTTTTATCAAATGATGAACACAAAAAGATAAAGGAACAGGCAAATAATGAGAATGTTTCTATATCAAGTCTTTTAAAAAATAATGTCTTCAAGAAATGTGTCAAAAAGAAATCTCTTATTAATTCCTATTCATTAGATAGCTTCAATAATGAAATAAATAAAAAGGCAGCAATATTAAGTTCCATTGCCTTAAAAGCAAATACAGAGATTTTAGATGATATGGATATTGAAAATATTTTATCATTATCAGAAAAGATAAAGAATTTAAACAAAGAGATAGATGGAATTATTTTGACTGAACAAAAGGATATAAGACGAGAAGCAAATAAAATTTTAAGAGAAAGGAGAGCTTAAAGTGGCAACTACAAAATTTATAACAATAAGAAGTGAAGCTGGAATAAAAAACAATGCAAAATATATTAAAAATCCAGATAAGACTACTTTAAATAATGATGATGAAACCCTTGATAAAATACAGGCCAGTCTTTTAAATGAGGAAGAAGATATATCAGAGACTGATTCAGGAGATGAAGAAGAGGAAAAATCCGATATGGAAAAAGCAGTTGATTACATGATGAATCCAGAAAAAACTGAATCAGAAGAAATTAAACTGGTATCTGGACATAACTGTAATCCACTAACGGCAGCGGAAGAGATGCAAAATCTGGTTGCATATTGGAAAGAGAAAAGAAGGATGCAAGATAACAATAAAGATGCTTACCATCTTATTCAGTCTTTTGATCCGAAAGACAATGACCATCTTACACCCGAAATGGCACATGAGATAGGATTAAAGTTATGTGATGAAATAGAGCATATAGATGATAGAAAAGATGATCCAGACAGACGCTATAAAATTCTTGTTTGCACTCACGTTGATAAAAGGCATATCCATAATCACATCCTTATATGTCCCTACGACATTGATACAGGCATGAAATACCATGAGAATAAAATTACATACAGGAAAGTTCAAAAAGCAAACGATAAGCTATGTAAGGAATATGGCTTATCCATTATTCTTAATCCTGATGAAGACAGAAAGCGTTCCTATGCAGAAGAAAAGGCAAAAGAAAACAATTCTTCTTGGAAAGAGGATATTAGAAGAGATATAGATACAATGAAATCTGTTTGCAAAGATTGGGATACTTTTGTTTTATATATGGAAGCAGCTGGATATGAGTTAAAACAAGGGAAGCATATTACATATATGAAAGACGGAAAAAAAGTAAGAGATAAGACACTTGGAAGAGAATGGACAAAGGAATCTCTTTTAGATTACTGGAATCCAGACAAAACAAAGGAAGTTCCAGTAGTAGAAGATCCATTTTATTCAGAGCCAGACAAGATTAATTCCAAAACCAAAGAACCATATAAAGTTAGTAGATTTGATGAAAATGGTAGAAAAAGAGGACTTGTGGAACTTATTCTTACACTTGCCAAAAAGATTATTTCTACAGAAGGAGATACCTATAGCACCAAGACATATCCTGTCAATAATCCTATTTACACCAGAAAAGATTATAAGCTTCAGAACATGATGGATTCTATTACAGTTGCAAGAAAAGAAAATATTTCTTCAATAAATCAAATACAAGACAAACTGAATGAGACTGGAAAGAAATTAAGCCATTACAAGTTAGAACTTAAAAAGAATAATGCTACTTTAAATAAGATGGATACAATTAAAAAAGCAATAGAGGGATACCAGGCTGTAAGAAAAGTTGTAGAGGATATTGATAAGTTAGAGGATGGCCCTACAAAGGAAGCTGTTAAGGAAGAACACAAAGAAGAGATTGCTGAATACAAAAAGAATAAATCTATTCTTTATAAATATAGATGTGCGTCTGATGAACAGATAGCAGATTTTAACAATAGATATGAGAAAGTCGAAAATAATATATCTGATTTAGAAAACCAGATAGCAGTCGAGAAGTCTGAATATGGAAAATATAAGAGACTGCAAAATAATGTTGAGCTGGCGCAGAATAAGCAATATCTCTATGGCCCTGAATATGAAGAAGAAAAAGAGAAAATATCAAAAGAGAAAAGTCGTTAATTTTTATAAACATATAATCTATATAGATAAAATGCGAAAGGAGATACGAGAATTAAATTACTACTTACATTATTACTTTTGGGACTGGGAATTAATTCTTCCCAGTCCAATATAATAGACATAGCAGATAAAGAACTTACATTAAATAGCACATATACTACTGATGAAATTGACGGAGGTTTTTATTATAATCAATTAAATGATAAAGAAAAAGAGAATTATAATAGAATTCTTACAGGTTGCAAGAACTTTGAGACAAAAATTCTTATCAGTGATATATCCCTTAATTCCTTTTATAAAGTCCAGACTGCTTTTAACTATGACAATCCACAATTTTTCTGGACTTTATCATATACCATATCGGTTACTTCACAAACAAATATTCCAGTGTATGTAAATTATAAAATTTCAGAAGAAGACAATAAGACTTATGACATATTAAATAGCTTGGGAAACCATATTATAGAGAATATACCAGAAGGATATAATAACTATCAAAAAACAAAATATCTATATGAGTATATTGTTGATAATACGGAGTATAATCTTGTGGCCGAAAATAACCAGGATATAAGAAGTGTGTTACTTAATAAATCTTCTATCTGTGCTGGATATGCCAGGACTTTTCAGTTCCTGTGTGAGAAAGCTGGAATACCTTGCACTTTTATAGCTGGCGAAGCAAACGGAGGGAGACATGCCTGGAATCTAATTTGTCTTGATGGCAGCTATTACTGGGTAGATCCTACTTGGGGAGAAACCATGTATAGAGATGGAACAGTAAGTGATACTATCAAATATGATTATTTTCTGGTATCAGATGAAACATTATTTAAAAGTCATATACTATCGGGAGATATAGAGACAACCCGAAAGCACATTGAAAGAGCTTTTACATATCCAAAATGTCAGAGTGATTTTACAGTTGAGACTTTACTTAAACTACTAATAAGCTGGGAACCCAGCTTATTTTAGTGCTATTGCATGTATTATTTTGTTATGGTATAATTTATATAGGTTCTTAAATATAGAATATGGTAACTTATTGTTGCTGGCAAATAGCCAGTTATTTTTATATAAACTTTATATCTATATAGATATAAAGTGAAAGGAGAATAACAATTATGAATTGTCCCAAATGTGGAGATAAAATGCGAAATAGAGAAAGATATTATGAATGTTCGGAGTGCAAACTTAAATTCTGGAAAAGAATTTTTGGAAAAAGTATGTCTAATGATGAAATGGAAACATTACTTCAAGGTGGCCAACTACCTTATACAGAAGGATTTATAAAACAAGATGGTGGAACTTTTGGAGCAAGACTGAAACTTGATGAAAATTACAAGGTAGTTCCATACTGGGAACCTGGAGACGGTCAAGATCCTACCCTTAAATGTCCGAAATGTGGAAAGCCGATTAGGAAGACTTCAAAAGCCTGGGGATGTTCTGGTTGGCAAGAAGGTTGTGATTTTGTTATATGGAATACTATAGCAGGACATATTCTCACTGATGAAGAAAAGAAGTCACTTATCAACGGTGATAAAACAGAGCTTATCAGTGATTTTTTCAGTAAGAAAGGAAATATGTTTCCTGGTAAATTAGTTCTTGATGAAGATAAAAAAGTAGTTTTTGTTAAAAAGGAGGATATGTAAGTATGAAGACAAATCCACTTGTAGACAAAGATACTGAAAAAGAAATAGTTAAAATGAGAAAAAAAGGACTTTCAATGTCTGATATTGCTTCTGAATTAAATCTTTCTGAAAAGACTGTAAGAAAAGTTTCAGTACTTAAAAAATGTACTGATAAAGATTTTATTGAGCAAAGGATAAAGAAGATGGAAAAACTTATAGCTGATGGATTAAGTAAAAAAGAGATAATGAAGAAATTGAAAATTACAGAACATCAGTATAGGAGAAGTCTTGAAAAAATAAAAAAGACAAATGATGAAGAGAGACTGGAAATAGCAAATAAGGCAAGGGAAAGATATATTAAACGAAATGAAGTTATTCTTCCAGAATCAGATGATAATATACCATCCGAACCAGAAGAAGCAAAGACTGAAAAGAAAGTTTCTTCTATTCCAAGAAAAGAAAAAATCAGAACAGGACTTGAAACTATACTACGAATGTTAATAGTGATAATTAAAAACAATCAGGGAAGCTGATATAGCTTCCTTTTTTTAGTGCTATTTACAAAGTATGTCGTAGTATGATATAATATTAATTAATTGAAAGAGCATTTTTAGAGAGTATAAGGATAGATATTCCCCCTTATACTCTTTTTTTATTCTAAAAGAAAGGAGACTTAATAATGGGAAAAAAGAAATTCAATTTCAGACAAGATAAATCTATTGACGTTCCTGAAAAGGGTATAGATGAATTGTTTGAAGAGCAATTTAAAAATAAAAAACCAGACGAAGCATCAGTTCCTGATATTCCAATCTCATTAGCAGATATAAACAAAGCTGTAAATAGTGAAGCATCTACAGATTCTGGAGAAGAAATAGAGACTCTTGAACATATAGTAGTTGATGATGGTGAAGGTGCAGAAGATTTAGAAGAACTGAATGAAGAAACTGCCGAAGAGAGCGAAGAAGAGCTTGATGCAGAAGACTTAAAAAAGAAAAAGAGAAAAGCTGATCGTGAAAAAGGCAGAAAGAATGAAAAGGCTTACCAGAAAAAAACAAGAGAGATGGAAGAGGCTAATAGAAAAAATCAGGAAGAAATGAGAAAACAGTCTGAAAGATTACACAATCAGGATGAAGAAAATGCCAGACTCAATGTTAGTAATTCTGTAAACAATGAGCCAAGTGGACAAGTAAACATTTCTGATATGGCTGAATCTACAAAAAGAAATCAATCTTTAATGGAAGATGATTTTGAGGCTGAAAGAATTAGACAAACCCAGGAACAAAAGAATAAGACTGATAAAATGATTGCAGACCAAAGAGAAAAAGAAAGAGCTACACAAGATTATAAAGGATACGGAAATAAAAATATTGATTTTTCGGGAAATAATAATCATGGTAGTCCAAGTTCATCTGGTGAAATGTCAGAGACTTCTTTCTCTGATAGTAGAGATAGCCGTTCCGATACTGAAAAACTATATTCCAGCTATCCAGAAAACAG
>ERZ777305.1352-NODE-1352-length-29974-cov-50.448979_pt1 | contig 29974 bp, 30 predicted proteins | sample MGYA00374965_ERZ777305 | MGnify/ENA primary metagenome ERZ777305 (study PRJEB29328, sample SAMD00013331) | mouse gut metagenome | study: EMG produced TPA metagenomics assembly of the Metagenome analysis of fecal microbiota from mouse which was promoted... | reverse complement strand
CGCTCCAGGCGGAAAAAGGCGTTCCTGTCGGTCAGGGACCCGCCGCGCGTGCGGAACACCACCCAGTAGCGGCGCCACTTGCCCGTGAGGGTGTTGACGCCCTCTATGGTGCCGCCTGTGGCCTCAGACGGCACGCCGTTGACGGAATACGTCCGCCCGCCGACGTCCGGCCACACATAGGATATGAACCTGCCCGTGCCGTACGCCCACACGGAAAGCGTGTACACGGTGTCCGGCTCGAGGACGAGACCCGTCATCTTAAGGTCGTAGGAGGTGCCCACGGCGGCGCCTGCGGGGTATGCGAGGTGCGCCACCCCGAGGCCGTTGTACGTCCCTCCGGCCAGCGCGTAGCCGTGCTTTATCCACCCTGCCCACCCTTTCGTCCCCGGCAGCATGTTCGTGCCGCCGACTTCGAGGTCGGAGGCGTCGGACACCACAGGCACGCGCTCGCGGTCGAGCAGGGTGCTTTCGTCGAACAGCGTGTCGCTGTCGTAGAGCGAGAACACCACCTGCCCGGTCTTGGCCGTCACGGCCACCGGGGCGCACTGCCCGCCCGCGTGCGCTATGGTAGACTCGGCAGCGTCCTCGCCTATGCGCCGGACGCGCAGGGTCTTCTCGCCGGTGAGGCCGCGGGAGTCACCCACGCTCTTGTAGACGGCGCACGAGACCTCCCGCACGTCCGGCTCGCCCGTCATGCCGCGCTTTATCACGCCCGCGCTCGGCTGGAGGTCGTAGGTCTCGGCGAGCATCTCCGACGGGGCGGGGCTCCACACCGGGGAGGTGTTGGCGCCCCGCTCGACCTTTATCCTGTGTATCGTGGACACCGTGGTGGCGTCGTGCGGCGCGGCCAGCACCATGAAGGCGTCCCTGCGGGCGTTCGCTCCGCCGCCCGTCCACGCGGCCGTCAGCCTGTAGACGCCGGGGGCGTGCTCCGCCATGTTGCCGACAAGGCCCGTCCAGCTCGTGGGGTATATCCGGAAATAGCGGCCGGCGCCGGGAGTCCCCCATATCGTCCACGTGTAGGTCTCGCCCTCCACGAGCTCCCCGCTGACGGCGTACAACTTGAGCCCGTAGTCCGCGGACGACACCTCCTCGCCGGATTTGAGGGCGAGGTTCTCGGTGTAGCTGCTGCCGGGCCTCACCTTGTAAAGGCTCATGCGGCTCTGGAGCGTGACGCCGCCCGCCACGGCCTGCAACACCACCTCGGCAGTATCGGCCGTCATGGACGACAGCGAAAGGACGCCCGAGGCGGACACGGACGCGGATATGCCCGTCTGCCCCGCCACGCTGAACGCCACCCCGTCGGTGAGCTTCACGGAACCCTTGTAGACGGAAGCCACGGCAGACGGGTAAGGGCCCGTCACGTTGCCCGCGGCGTCGCACGCCACGGCGGCGCGCTCGTTGTCCAGGTCGAGGCGGTACACGTCGCCGCCGGCGGCTCCGGTGTCGCCCGTCAGTCTCACGGCGGGCTCCCACTTCGCGGGTTCGGCGGACGGGGGCACCACGGTGCCGCTGCGCATCCACACGTACTCGCCAGGGAGCGCGGACACAGGGGTGTCCTGCCAGCCGCCAGCCGGCGCGGCCGAGGCGTCGTTGTTCTTCGCCCACTGGAACTTCTGCCACCGCCCGTCCTTGCCGACCATCTCCCCGGCGGCGGGCGTCCACACCGGGTTCGGGTTGTTGCCCTTCTCGAGCTTCAGCCCGCGGTACTCCTCAGTGCTCACGGTGTTGATGGCCGCGTCGGCGTTTTCAAGGCGCATCCGCAGCTCGGCATAGCCGGACGGGACCGTACCCGAGCACCACGCGCGCCCCTCGCCGTCGCGCACGGTGTTGCCGCGGGCCACCAGCACCCTGTCGGCCTCGCTGTTGTAGGCCTCGACGCCCACGCGCAGGCCTTTGCCGGAAGGACCCGTACGGTAATCCGCCGAAAAGGTGAACATGTCGCCGGCTTCCAGCCCGAGGTCGGAAAGCGGCACGTGCGCGTATATGAAAGCGTACATCCCCAGCGCGAACTCACGCCACCCGTCCGACGTGCCTTCGAGCAGGTTGGCGCTGTAGCCGCCGCGGCCTACGGGCATGCGCGCGCTCCATGTGGCCCCGCCGTCCGCGGACGTCTGCATCCACACGTCGCCGTCGAGGTACGACGGATGCCATTCCGACGCGTACGCCCCGCCCGTCGCCGAGAAGCGCTGCAGCAGGTTCGGCGCGTCCGCGCCAGCCTCGCCGGTGGCGCATATCTCGCCCTTGTAGGCCACGGAGCCGTCGCTGTAGGTGATTTTGGAGCGCGTCCAGTAGAAGCGCCCCGCGACCCACGGCTGCCGAGTGTCGCTCCACGAACCGCCCTGGATCTGCGTGCGAGACGTCGACAGGTAGTACTGCTCGGTGATGCGGTCGATGCCCACGGCGGTCTTCGACGTGGTGAACATGCCGTCCGCCACGTAGGCCGACACCTCGGCATAGGCCGATGCCGCCGTTCCGGCGGACTTGTCCATTACACACTGCGCGTAGCCCTGGCCGAGCCCCTTGTAGCCGATGAAGGCGAGGGCGCGACGGTCGCCCCCGAACACGTCGCTGAACATACCGCCGAACCTGTTGAGGGCCGCGTTGAGGGCCGCGTCCATCCCTATCGCGTCCCACGACGTCAGCGTCACGAACACCGAATCGTCAAGCGATTCGAGCCTGGCTGCGAGGCTGGCGCGGTTGGCCGGGGAGTTGTAGGTGTCGTAGGTGGTATCATCCACCTTTGCCAGCGTCTGACGGTCGAGGGTGACAAGCCTCACGCCGCGGCCCGATGCCGAATTGTATATATACGCCCCGTCGACCTTGAGCTGGGGTGCGCCCGTATGGTTCATCTGCGTCCCGCGCAGGTATATACGACGGGCGTCCCGCCCGTCGGCGCCCTGAATGCACGTGGGGTCCGAGAACGCCGCCGAGCCGTCGCCGCGGCGCACATAGGTGGTCTGCCAGATATAGCGTCCTTCCTGCCAGTCGGGCGCCTTTGTCTGCCATCCCTTGGAGTCTGTGATGATGCCGTCCGGATTGACAACCGGCAGCGCCGGCGCGTCCTGCTGCAGCGGCGAAGTGTGCGATATGTACAGCACGTCGGTGTCGCGCACGCTCATCGTGGCAAGCTGCAGGGCCTTAACGGCGTCCGAGTCCGCTATCTTGGTCCAGCCATAGTCGGCAGGGGAGTTGTAGTACCATTTCCACGACTGGCCGCTGGTAGGCGTTGTGGCATCATCCACATAAGGCGTGATGTCGGTGTATATGTCGCGGTCGTGCCGCTTACGCTCGGCATCGGTGGTCCATTCGTTGGCAGGGTAGTTCGTCAGTGTGGGCGCCCCGAACCCGTTGAAACTCTCAATCACACCATCAACCTGGTTCTGCAGGGCCTTGATGCCGGCCTCCAGCTCCGCCTTCGCCTTGTCGGCCGCCGACTGAGCAGCGTTGTTTACGAAATCTTTTATGTTGGTACCGCCGATTGTGGACGTGAGGGAAATCCTCGCTTTCACATCGAGCGTCTTCGTGGCACGGTCATATTTTATAAAAGTAGTCCCGTCGCGGTCACCGATGTAGGTGTCGCCGTAGCAATTGAAATATGCGTTGCCTTTGACGGGGTCGTAGCCGTATGAGATTATGTCCCTGTCCACAAGGGTGTAGGAGTCTATGCCGGCAAACAGTTTGATGGACGGCGCGTCGGCGTCCACGGTGCTGAACACCATCGCCGACTGACGCGTGCGGTCGGTACGGCTGCCCAGATGGGCTATCACGTCTCCGGCCTTCGGTATGTCGCTGCCTGTCTCGCAGTCTTCCGCCGAGAGGTCAATATAGCCGTAATGGTTGCCCGAACCATCGGTGTACGCATCGTTGTTCACGCCGGTCACCAAACGCCAATAGCGGTGGTTGCTCACCTTGTTGGACGTACCCGTCCGGGCATTGAACATCTGCGATACGGCCTGGTCGCCCACTATGATTTTTGTCTCGGTCTTCTCGCCGTCCTGCTCCGAAAGGAAGTAGCAGCGGTAACGGGTCCTGCCGTCGGCATAAGCGACCTCCTCCACTTTGGTACATTTTATGGAACCTCCCGGGCTGATGTACTGTTTTCCGGCGAGTGTGCCTGCCTCCATGACGGTCAGAGTCTCGAAATAAGCCTTGATGCGTACGAAAAGCCGGTCCATCTCGCCGAACGTCTGCCCGCTCCCGGCATCCACACCGAGTTTGGCGCCGGAGACCCCCGCGAGGAAATCCCCGACCTCGAATGCCTTGTCCGACGCTATCTGCCCAGCGCTTCGGTCGTCACGTGTCTTGGAGATGAACTCCCTCACACTGCGTAAAGCACTCAACAGGTTGTTGTCGGTAAAACGGGTATTATCTCCACAACGTATAATATCCGGAAGATTACCCCGCGACAATTGCACATAAGCCTTTACCTCGTCGATATTGCCCTTTATTTTGTCAAGAGCACCGGTGGAAAGCGCGTCGCTAATCTCGAGATCCATCTGCGACGGATGGTTAACTTTGCGGGTTATCTTCGTTATACGGCTGTCCTTGTAACCTGTTTCCGGAAAATAATCGTCACTCTCAAGCCGGACACGCTGCCCCACATGAAGTTCAAGCTTGCGCCGCTCAATCTCTATATAGTCCGTCGGTGCCTTGAAACACGACACATCGATACTATGCCGGTTGTTGTATTCATTCACAGCAGCAAGGAATTCCTCCTCAGCAAGCGGGTAATACTCATCCGGCATCAGCATATTCCATGGAATAAAACGATCGCCCGGCTTGGGTACAAGCACCCCGCCAGGTAGCTGTCCGGAGTCTGTAAACTGGGTGATTAACTCGAACTCCCGGGTATCACTGTCAAAATTGATTTCAAAATAGTGGGTGCCGTTGTCGTCGCTTCCCAATCCGGCAAGCTCGCTGCCCTCTTGGAATGTCACACGTTTTACCAATGTGCCGAGGTCATAATTATTGGGATCAAAAGGCAGATTATTGTCTATGAAATAATATACCGTGAATTTGTCCCCGTCATCATTGGTGCGTTCTTCGCTGCGTACGCTGCTTACCGTACCGATATAGCGCGGGAATATGCCTGCAAAGGCGTTCTCCTCATAATGATGGATAATGCCGTACTTGTCGGTGTTGACATCAACATACTGAGCTCCTCCGGGCAACTGCAGCCGACTGTGGCCGTATTTCGCCGGATCTATGTTTTTCGACGACCCTGTGGGGAACAGGCGCGTATAGACCTTTGCGTTGTCTGCCACATCGGGCTGTATCTTCGTCAGACCGTTCCGGTAGCCGAGAGTGACGCGTTCCCCATGTTCACAACGGCACAGGTTGACGGTGGTGCCCTCTATCCAGTATTCGGTGCCGGCTGCATCAGCCACCGCCTTGAGCCCCTCGTCGCAATATTTGCCGTGATAGTCCACAACGATATTGTCGCCGGCTTCAACGGTACCGACCTTCCAGTCATTGGTCCCGAAACCGGCATTGATGGATTTCACGATGAGCGCCACATGCTCCCGGGGCGGGGCTGTCAGCGTGAACACCGGCTCATTGCCCCCGTCAGTGGTGTTGAGGACAAGGAACCGGGAGATAAGGTTCTCCAGCCCGTATAGCCTCAACGAATACTCCCACTCGACTGTGGATTTTTGTACCGGACGGCATTTCTCGGTCAGCCAGTAGCGCCGCCACATGAAATCCGCGTAATCGTTCACGCCAAGCGACACACGTTCTGGCAGGGTGAAGGAAACACTCAGTACATTGCCTGCCTGTATCCCCTCCGCCTGTGTGCTGTTGTCCCTCGGCTCCACCGTGAGCTTCAGCCTGCCGTCACTTGAATATATTTTCAGTTCCATTAGAATATCGTTTTAATGCAGTCCGAATTCGGGATTCGGTTCACGGAATTTGATTGTGAACCGCGCCGCCACCATGCCGCCTATATCTTCCAGATGCTCGTAGTCCGAGCAGTCCTTGTAATAGATATGGTAGGTGCGGCCAAGTTCCGGGACTCTCATGTCAAGCCAGCCGTCGGTACCTTCTTTCAGGAATGAAACGAATGCGTCACGCCTTGCGATGAAGGACGCCTTGTCGGCAGCCGCGACCGCAAACTTCAACGCTATGTCGCGGGGCTCCCATTTCTGCACGAGTTTTTCGGGCAGCTTCTCCCCGTCCTGCTCCCGGAAGCTGACCGCGACATGGCTTTTCGTTGCCGGCGGTTTCTGGAGGGCGGAGTAATTCTTGGTGTCGCCCTCCTTCTCCTCCGTGAGCCATGCGCCGAAGTCACTCCAGACATCGCGCCCGTTTATATAAAGCAGCCCGTTCATTATATCGGTCATAGTGATCTCAGTTTTATTCCGTTCGTACGCAGTTCATGTATATCTTCGGCCATCTCCGGCAACGACTCGACATTTTCCAGAATTTTGCCTATGGTGTCGCACAACTGCCCGAACGTGTCCATGAAACCGTCAAGGCTCTCATCGATGGAAGCAGCGTGCATCTGGACGCTCGTGAACAGGCCCTCGAGCTTGGTGCCCTGCTCCTGACTCATCGCGGTATATACGCCGGCCCGGGCGCTTTGGGAGCCCCCCGCAGTGTCACCGTCGTTTTTCCATAAGTCAAAGCCCATGGCGGCCGCTTTCTCCTTCCATGCTTCCATCCATGTTTGTGCAGCATCCATGTTCTTGCCAATATTGTCGTAGAAGCTGTCTATAACGCCCATGGCATCGTTGGCTATGGCCTCCTCGCTCTTGCCGCTGCCGTAGACGCTTTTCAGTTTTTCCTGAAGATCCGCGAACTCGTCGGCAAAGAACAGCGAATAGGCTATCTGTTCCCCGAGGTTCTCGAGGACTCCGGCGGCATTGGCCGCAAAGTTTTCCAGAGCTGTGCCGCTGCCTTGCAACGCCGAGGTGACGGCGTCCATAATCCCGGAGCCGAGGCTGCCGAACGTTTCGGTCAGGTAGTTCTCAAGAGACTCCTCGGCCTCGTCCATCGCGTCTTTAAGCTCTATGAGGTTCTCAAGGTAACTGCGGGTCTCATCACTCATCTTCCGGGTGTCGAGTATCACACGCAGCATCTCGGTGTCAAGCTCGCCGTTGGCCTTGATAAGTTCGGGGTATATGCTCAGTATGGAACTGTACAGGTCCTTGCCTTTGCCCCACCCGAACAGACCAGTCTTTTTATGCCCGGTGACGATCTGGGCGTTGTAAAGTGCTCCGAACCCCGCGTTGTATGCGTCAAGACGCTTGCGGTATGTGCCATCGGCATCATTTGTCAGGCGCTCCCAGAAGTTCTGCTTCGGAGCATCACCCTGCAGTTCCTCCTTGAACTGGGCCAATGCCTGACGGTAAACCTCGATGGCATTCGCCGCCTTGGCCACCTGCTTCTCACCGAAAATACTCTCGGCATCCTTCATCAGGAGGTTCTGTTGCAGCAAAAGCAGGTTATACTGGCGTTGGAAACCGAGCTTGGCACGCTCTATCTCCTTCAAGGCCTCCTTGTGGCGGGCTTCCGCGGCAAAAGCAGAGGACAGGAACTTTGCCGCCTCTCCCACGGCGGCACCTATGCCACCGATAATTCCGCCTTTGGCGAACCCCAGCCCTATATTGGAAACGGCACCCATCACCTGCTGCGCACCGTTGACCGCGTCCGCGATCTCGCTCTCGCCGAGCTGTTCGAGCATGGACCCAAGTTCCGCACAGGCTTCCTGCGCCGCACCGGCTATGGTGCCGACAGAACCGGCTATTTCTTTGGCGCCACCTGCCCCGCGCAATCCGGATATGCCGGTTTTGAATGTCTGGAATATCCGCTCCCATTTGTTGGTGGCGCCCTTGCCGCCTCCGAGCAGCTTGTCAAGGGCCTTTTTCAACTTGTCAAGCTCTGCCGGGCTGGCTTCTATGTTCTTGAGTTGCTCATCGCTGATGAAGGTGAGCCCTTCCGCGGTACCCTTACCGTTCAGGTAGTCCCTGAGCTTCCTGGACTGCGCGATAAGCCCCTGCAAGGCGTCCAGACTCATGCTTGAGTAATCACCGAAGATATTGCGCAAAAAATCATTATCCTGCGCCATGCTCCGGGCTTCCTCGTCATTTATAGCCTGTATGCCCTGACGCACTTTTTCCCGAGCGACCTCTATGGCCCGGTCTATCTCATCGCCGTTCTCTGCGGTACGTGCCGCCTCAAGAGCCGCCATGTCGGCATCGCCCTGACGCTTTATAGCCGAGCGTTGCGCCTCGTAGTCCTGATATTTGCCTAACAGTGCCTGCAGCTCATCCTCGCGCTTCTTCTGTCTGTCGGTTGCATCCTTGTTTTCCCGGGCTGTAATTTCTGCCGTGGTGGCGTCATATATCTGCGCCGCAAGAGTGCGTTGGGTGGCGGCCTGCGCATGGATATTGGCAAGCTGCTCGGGTGTCACCTTCTCGCCGGCTTCCTTGAGTTTCCGGTATAGTTCCACCCTTTGCTGCTCCTCGGTGGTGATACGTTCTTTTTCCCGCTCGAAATTCAAAAGAGCCTCGGCGCGTTCTTTCTCGTAGCCTTCCCGTATAATGTCTATGCGGCGGTCCTCAATCCTACGGGCTGCCTCGAGCTCCATTTCGGCAAGGGTGTTCTTTGGCTTGGCGTTTTCCGTGGAACCGTCGGGTTCCTCGGGAGCCACGAACCCGCCGATATGCGATTTTTTACGTAATTCTTCCATCTGACGCTGCAGTTCCTCCGCCTCGGCAAGGCTTGCGCGCCGTTTGTCCGTGGCTTCCTTTAGGGCCTTGTTATATGCCAGTTCTGCCGGGTCGCTGCCGTAATGCCCTTTTTTACCGCCTCCGAAAAACATATAGGCCTTGCCGCCCGCGCCCCAGAAAGGGCGGTAATGTTCAACTCCGTTAGCCTCTATGCCGGCTACCTCCTCATCGGCTTTCACAGCCTTGTCGACCAACGCCTGCGCCTTGGCCTGCAGGAAAAGCATCTGCACATAGTCCTCCCCTTTCCGGATCAGGACATCGTACCATTCGGCGATGGTGTTGTAATAACCGAAACTCTCGCCGTATTTGCGGTTAAGCTCTTCTACCTTCACACGCTCCTGCTCCTTGGTGCCGGTAAATTCCTTCAGTGTCCGGGCGGTACTGTCAATCTCAAACCGGGTCTTGACCATCCGGGCACGGCCGGAACTTTCTATCTCCACAAGTTCACGGGCCTTCTCCGCCGCTTTCTCCTGCGCGTCGGAGTATTTGTTCCACGCTACGACAAGACCGGTCACGACAAGCGACAAGCCCAATGTAAGCGTTGCCATAAGCGCGGTGGCTGCCGCATTCGATATGCCGAGGGACACCGCGAGCCTTGTATTGGCCGCGGTCAAAAGATCCTTGGCTTTCCGTACTGTGACAAGCCGGAAAGCGGAGTCCTTGTTGAGCGTGTTGAACACCTGCTGCAGCCCCATGGTGATTGCCATGACGCTCTGCACCCGGGTCTGTATCTTTATCAGGTCCTCGTTCTCGGAGGCGAAGGTCCCCATTATGCCGGTGGCTACGGTAAGCAGTCCGGAAAGGCCGTTGACACCGCTCATCACGCCCTGCAGCCCGGCATCATCATGCGCGAGGATATTAGTCTGCGTGCGCAGGTCGCCAATCGTGTCGGACAGGGTGGCCGCCTTGGAAGCCATCTCCTGATACTCACGGGTGTTCTGCTTGCCCTCGAGGCGCATCCGCGCCATGGCGTCCAGAAGCTCGCGGAGCTCCATGGAAAGGCGCTTGGTGGAGGTGGCGGTCTTTTTATGCTCATCTTCCAATGAGGAAAGGATCAGCTTGTCCTCGGCAAGGGCCTTCGTGCAGGCCTCTATCTCGGCGCGCATCTCCAGCTGGGCCTTGCCGGGACCCAGCCGGTCATACTGCTTCTTAAGATCCTTGAGACAGTTCTCAACATACCGGATCTGCTCCTTCTGGGCGGCGATGCGCTCGGTGATGCTCTTGGCCACCTTTTCCGCCTTGTCGCCCAAGGACTCGGCCGACTGCCCGGCCTTGTCAAGTCCGGGGGTCAGCTTGTCACGCATGAGGAATTCTATCTCGACCGGTTTCATTTGTCCTTACTGGTTCTGTTGTAATCTTGTTTGAAAAAATCCTGCGGTGCTTTTAGGTTTCCCGCTCTTGCCCTGCGCACCGTTTTTGCCTTTGCGCTGGCTCTCATAATGGGGGGCGTCAGCAAGCATCATGCGCAGGGTCTGGTAATTCACTTTCCACATGATGTGGTCACGGCTCCAGCCGGTGGCGGCGGCTATCTGCCAGACAATACCGAAGGGGCTATGGCTCCCGACATACTCGGTGGTTAACTCCCCTTCCTTTTTTGGCTCGTCCTCGGTGCCAGAGGGTTCACCCGCTCGACCGATCCGATAATGTTCATAAAAGACTTGGTGCCAAGCAGGGTGATAAAACGCATGTTCGCGCCCTGCACCCAAAGGTCATCCACCAGCCACCGCAGCATCCATGCCACCAAGGGGGTGAGAAGCCGTCCCGTCAGTTTCCCCCGGCATATCGTGAGCGCCACCATCTTGCTGACACGCACTCCGTGAAGCGCCATGTAGGCAAGCTCCTCGTGTTTGTTGAAACGCCCCATCTCCTCATGGGTGACACCGGTCTCGAGATACAGTCTGGCGATACGTATCTGGTTGCCGAGGCATGGCCGTTTCATGGTGAGCCGGATTTGAAAGGGGGCGCGCCGGAACGGTATCTTTACCCGGAGCAGGGGCAGCGACACCCCGACATCAAGCAGGGCGTCGGCCGCCTCTATTTCAATCTCCTTCCGCATGGCTTAGGCGTTGCCGGCTTGGGACAGGGTGACCGTGACTTTTTTTGCCGGATCGGAGGCGAGGTTGAATTCAACACTGCCGTTACGGGCCGCACCGGTGTTGGCCGAGGCTGTCACCGTGATGCGTCCGTTGACTATCTCCATGGAAAAGCCTGCCGGAAGCACTCCGGCGGTGAATGGGCCGGAAGCGTCTATCTCGATCACCTTGCTCTCGCCCGCCTTGCTGAAAGAGAGCTGCGTCGGAACGGCGGTGATGAAGGGCACTGTCGGGTACATGGCGAAGGGGGAACCGCCGTCCGCCGGCTTGAGCATCTCCAGTTCGCACTCTATGCCGAGGGCGCTGTCGCCGCCAATCTTGCCGCGCACAAGCCCGTCGAGGGTCATGTTCTTTATCTCGATGGTCTGCCCGGTGCCGGCAATGATCTTTAACGGGCCCGAAAGACTCACCGAATCCGCCGGGGCGTCCCAGCGCTCACCGGTGACAGTGCCCCCCATGACATCCTTGCAGTTCTGGGGCAGAAGCTCGATAAGGGTGAATTTAAGGATATTGGTGCCGTCCTTCTTCTTGATCTTCTTTACCGGGGCGTTGCGTACCTGCGCGCCCCACAGCTTGATATATTCCGCGGAGTCGCCTCCCCAGTCTATGCCGTCATCCGAAATGACACCGATTTTCTTGTTGTTGAACACCAGCGCGTCAAGCAGCATGATGTAACCGTCGTTTGCATATACCATAACTTATATTTTTAGAAATGTTGTTATTACGTTCTTAAGTTTTCTTGCCGGCAAAGCGCACAACAGCCCGGCCGCAAATCCCGCAATCGCCCACCAGTGGCGGGTTTCGGGAGGCTTCTCACGCGCTTTTGTCGACTCCTCGCGCAGCGACTCCAGTTCGGAAGCCTGCGCGCTGTGCCGGTTCTTGAGCCATGACAGCTCCCACTGCAGGCTGTCGACCTCCCGGCGCTGCTCCATGCTCATGTCACGGTAATACTGATAGAGCCTGTTGATGGAGTCACAGCGTCCGGTGACTTCGATACGGTCGCCGTTCTTGCGGATCTCGACTCCGGCGCGTCCCTCCTTGGCGGTATATCCGGCACCGTCCGGAAGGTCACGGAGGTTCTGTATCGGCACATCCAGCCTCGCCGACTCCGCCGCAATCCCCTCCGCCGTGACGACATGGGTCATCCGGTGTTCCGTCATGTCCGTTGTCGTCGTTGTCGCAATTCCCGACCGGCCGCTCTCCAGCGTGTCGCGGTATTCGTAGCCGGTTGTCATTGACGCCTCCCGGGACACGCTTCTCTCCGCGCGACTCGTGGTTCCGCACCCCACGGTAATAAGCGCCACGGCCGCCATTATTGTCAAGGTCGCCCCTCTGATTGGATGTTTCATTGTTTTTCTTCGTCAGTTTTGCTATTTCGCCGCGAAGGAGATCCACCTCCCTCAGAAGGGCGCGCTGCTTCTGCAGTATCTCCTCCTGATTGGCTTGCAGACCGGCATTCTCTTTCCTGAGCTGCACGTTCTCGGCAAGGATCTTGCGGTTCTCCTCGGACAGCATGTTGATGGAAGCCTGCAACTTGGAGAGCATGTCGTTGTTATGCTCCCTGCGGCCGACAAGCCATGTGAACACGCTGCCGAGAAAGCCGCCCGGGAGGGAATACATCAGAAAGTTTAGCAGGATATCCATTGCTTCGTTGATTGATTATTGATTGATACCTATTGATTCTAGCCACTTCCGCACGTCAAAACTCGGACAGGCCTTGGCTGCGACCTCGTTATGCCCTATGATGCGCACCGAGGGAAAACGCTTGTGAAAATCCTTGACATAGTTTTCCATCGCCCTGAGTTGTGCCGTTGTGCGGGTGTCCTTCGGTTTGGACATGTCTTTTGTCATGCCGCCGGCATAGACCACATGGCGGCTTACCGAATTATAGCCCTTGGCTCCATTGGTGATCTCCCACGGGTCCACGTTCGCATCCTCGTTGTTGTCGACCAGACGCTCAACCGTGCCGTCAAGGTGGATAATGTCGGTATAGCCGACCTGTTTCCATCCCCTGCCGCCCTGCGACACCGGGCTGAGGTGCATGCGCCTTATGTCGGCGCCTGTCACCTCGCGCCCTTCCGGGGTCGCGGTGCAATGGAGTACGAGGTATTTAAGCCTGCCCGCCATCGCCCTCCGGAATTTCGTCATCCGACAAGTCCGTCACATTCTCCAACCCGAACACTCCTTTTTCCGAAGCACCCTCCGGCACACCGGCCGGATTTTTGAATGCCGGGTTCTCGCGGCCGTCAAACACCACAATCTCCTCGCCGAAACCGATATTGGTGTCGGCCTTCATCAATAACTTGAAAAAGTAGAGCTCGCTCGCATTTGACAATTTGTCAATCTGGATCACACTCTCGTCATCCTGAAGGTTCACAGCGGCAAAAAGATTGCCGTCCACATCGGGTGAGCAAAGTGTGGCCATGAGCACATCGGAAGGCCAAGAGGCGACAGTTTCTATTTTTATACCCTTGAACGACTTTTCGTTTATTTTCGTCTCGTCGGAGTTCTTGTGTTCACGCGCTGTGAGCTCCTTATCGTATTTCTGAAAATCCTTCTTCGACATCAGGATACGGAGATTGGTGTGCTCCAGTATAGCCTCGGGTATAGAGTCCAGCACGGCATAGAGACGGTCTATTATGCTCTTTGACTCGCACTCGACGATGATACAATCCTCATCTTTGGCGGCTTGGGTGAGAATGCCGTTCATAAGGTTGTCATCCCCCTCCTTAGCATAGACGCCGTTTATATAGTGCCAGCCAAGTTCGAACTGGAGCTGCTTCGACATGGACTCGAGCAGTTTGTTCTGCACTTCGGGGGGAAGCTCGGAGAACACAAGGTTCCCTTTAGGCTGGAAGGGACGCCAGATATTTTCAAATGTCCTCGGATTGAACACTGTAAAGGCCATGAAGTCCTCGGGGTCGAGCTTCTTTTCGGAATACTCGAAATCTCCCTTGGCATCTGCCTTCTGCGGGTCCTCCTTGCGCTTCTGGAGCATCTTTCCAGCTCTGAGGCGGGGTACGCTGATTTCCTTTTCCACACCCGGGATTACCATGATCAGCCCCTTGGAAACAAGTTCATTGCCGGTCGTGGCGACAGTGAGGATGTTTTCCAACACCTCGCCGCTGTAATTGGTGTTTCTTACTACTATTGCCATAATGTTTTTGTTTTATTAGTGAGTTACTTATTGAGATTGTCATTTATCTCTTTCATGCGGCGTGCCCAAGGGCCCTCGTTGCCGGTTGGGCGGTTTATATCCTCCATGACCTTGCGTTTGGGGGTGAGAGCCGCAAGAGCTGCCTTACCTTCTGCCATGTCACGTTTGAGGATGTTCTCGAATGTGGGGCGGGTCTGGGCGTTGATGCGTCCGTCCTGCTCGGCCGCGTCAAGCAATGAAGTGCGCTCGGTGGCTTCGTCGGCAGCTGCTTTCTCCTCAAATCCTTTAACCTTCTCTTTCAGCTCCCTGTTCTCGTTTTCCAGTCCGGGGACTTTGCCTGCCGCCTTCTCAAGGGAGTCAATCTCCCTGAGAACCGCGGTGTCATCCGCGCAATCCTTGAAACGCGGACGCTTTTTAAGTTCTTCTAAATTCATTTGGTTGTCGTTTGATGGCTTTTCAAGCCGGTTATTGAATATGCTGTATATCTGCTCCGGGGTACTGTCGTCCGGTACAGGGTCGGCATCATAGATACCGTCCACAAGTCCGAGCGATAATGCCTCCCCAGCGGTCAGCCAATGGTCGTTGTCATCAAAATAGGAGGATTTTATTTGCGCCTTGTCCGTTTTCAGCTTTGAGGCGAGCATATCGGCAAGGCTGTCCTCGAGTGCCTGTATCTCATCTATGCACCGGCGCAGCTCGGTCTTGTTGCCATAGCATCCGCCACTGACGCTGTGGAGCATAAGCCGGGCATATTTGCTCATGGTGACAGGCTTCCCGCACAAGGCAAGCACGGCAGCCATGCTTGCCGCCACACCGTCTATATATATATGTATGTCGGCCCGGCTCCCTTTCAAGGCATTGTACAAGGCTATTCCGCTGTAGACGTCGCCCCCTATGGAGTTGATGCGCACATCGATCCGGGCACCGGAATTCTCGGCGGCTCTAAGCTCCGACACGACATTGCCGCTTTTGACATCGCCGTAATCACCGATCTCCCCGTAAAGGAAAATAGTCACGATGCCGTCAGGGGCTGTATGTATATTCAAATATTTGTTCATTATCACTGGATTTGATGCGGTCTGCCCGCGGTTTATGGTGCAAAATTGCTATAAAACAACGGGGTATGAAAACAGTGGTTTTATCATACAACTTTATGGCCGCATGATAACGCCGTAAAGTTGTATCATGCGGGGCCTCTTTCGCCAACTCCCTTTTTTATAGCAATTTTGCATCATAAAAATCAGGATTATGGCAGATTTGACGAACGCCCAGAAAAAGGAATGGGCAAAAACATTATACCTCCGTGAGAACCTCACCCAGCAGGAGATTGCCGACCGTGTAGGATGCTCCCGCGTCACTGTGTCAAACTGGGTACGGGCCGGCAAATGGGAGGAACAGAAGGTGGGTATCACCTTGACAAGGCAGGAACAGGTAGGAAACCTCTACCGACAGGTGGCAGAGATAAACCGGGCCATCGCCGATCGCCCCGAGGGTGAGCGGTTCGCGACATCGAAGGAGGCCGACATCCTCGGCAAACTGGCGGCGGCCATCTCGAAAATGGAACAGGAGATAGGCATAGCCGACACCATAAGCGTGCTGACATCATTTATCGAATGGCTGCGCCCGCTTGACCTTGAGAAGGCGAAGGAGATTACACGATTTGCGGACGCTTACATAAAGGACAAGCTATGAGACAGGTTGACAAAATAGCCCTTCAGGACTGGGAGAAGTTCAAGGAGGACATAGCGCGCTCGACTCCGGTTGACAAGACCATGACCCATGCCGAGCGGGAGAAACACCGCATATACCTCGAGGCCCACCCCATTGAATGGATAAAGTTCTTCTGCGCCCCCTATGTGAAAAGCGAGTTCGCCGGGTTCCATAAACGGGCCATCGGGCGCATCATAGCCAACGACGAGTGGTTCGAGGTGCTGTCATGGAGCCGTGAGCTCGCCAAATCGACCATCACCATGTGCATTATTCTGTATCTGGTACTGACCGGGCGTAAGCATAACGTCATCCTGACTTCCAACTCCAAGGATAATGCCGCAAGGCTGCTCGCGCCATACCGGGCCATGCTCGAGGCCAACGGACGCATTATCGCGTATTACGGCGCGCAAATGACTCCGGGGGCATGGACGGAGGACGAGTTCCTGACCAAAGGGGGCATGGCCTTCCGCGCCCTTGGAGCCGGTCAGTCGCCACGTGGCTCACGAAATGAGGCGATAAGGCCGGATGTGCTGCTCGTGGATGATTTCGACACCGACGAGGACTGCAAGAACCCGGACATCATACAGAAACGGTGGGAATGGTGGGAAAAGGCCCTCTACCCTACCCGCTCCATTTCCACGCCCACATTGATTGTCTTCTGTGGAAATATAATCGCAAAGGACTGCTGCGTAGTACGCGCCGGTGCGATGGCCGACCATTGGGACATCGTGAACATACGCGACAAGGATGGAAACTCCACTTGGCCGGAGAAAAACTCGGAAGAGTCTATCGACCGAGCCCTCTCTAAAATAACCACCAGAGCAGCCCAAGGGGAGTATTTCAATAATCCGATATCTGCCGGGGAAGTGTTCGAGACGGTCACTTACGGCAAGGTGCCGTCCCTTAAAAAATTCAAGTTCCTCGTTGCATACGGGGACCCGTCCCCCGGTGAAAGCAAGGCGAAGAAGGGCAAGTCATTCAAGGCGGTGATGCTGCTCGGGAAACTCGACGGCAGACTGTATGTGATAAAGTCGCGCCTCGCAAAATCACTCAATGCCGAGTTCATAGACTGGTACGTGCAGCTCCTTGAGCATGTCGGCGATGCCGCCCCGGTCTATTGCTACATGGAGAACAACAAGCTGCAGGACCCGTTTTTCCAGCAGGTGTTCAGGCCGCTTGTCGCAAAGGTACGCAAAGAGAGGGGGATACAACTGTATATCCGGCCTGACGAGCGCAAAAAGACGGACAAGGCCACCCGTATCGAGGCGAACCTTGAGCCTATGAACCGGGAAGGGAACCTGATACTGAACGAGGCCGAACGCGACAACCCGCACATGAAGGAGCTCGAGGACCAGTTCCGGCTTTTCACCCTGACATTGCGCTATCCCGCCGACGGACCCGATGCCGTGGAGGGCGGCAACCGCATACTGGACGAGACCATGCGCAAGGTGGAAACGCCCGTCACCCGCTCCCGGTCGGAAATAAGCCGGCGCAACAAACGAAGATTATAACATATAAATTCCATATATGAGCCAATTTGTTAAACTTTCAGATTATGACGCGTCCATACACCGTGAGATACTCGACGCGCTGACGCGTGACGATGATACCGTGGTGGAGATATGCGAGGACAGGGCGATAGCCGAGATGCGCTGCTACCTGTCGAAACGCTATGACTGCGACCGCATCTTCTCCGCCACCGGCGACGGCCGCCACCAGCTGGTACTGATGATGGTGCTTGATATTGCCGTGTACCATATATTCTGCATACACAACCCCCAGAAGCTGTCGCAGATACGAAAAGACCGCTACGAACGTGCGGTGGAATGGATGAAGGCGGTGGCGCGCGAGGACATCTCGATAGAGGGAGCGCCCCTCCTGCCCGAGGAGGAACGGAGCTCCGGCGCGTCATTCCGCATACGCAGCAACCCTAAACGAGTCAGTCACATGTAACCACCACCATTATGAGCAAACGAAAAAAGAACCCGGGAAACCGCCTGGGAATAATCACCTCCGGAGGCAATATCCCGCGTCCGGGGCAGTCACGCCCGAACGTCATCATGCTTACCCAGCCGAGACGGTTCGGCATAGACATAGCGGACTACACGGCGGCAATCAGGACTGCCGAGAATGTGGACTTCCCACGCCGTTACAAACTGTATGACATGTACGCCGACATACTCATGGACTCGCACCTGTCCTGTGTCATAGAGAAACGGCGCAATGCCGTGCTGTGCTCCGACATCGAGTTCCGGCGGGACGGCAAGCCTGACGACAAGGTTAACGAGCAGATACGCTCACCTTGGTTCTCAAGGCTCGTGAGCGACATTATCGATTCCCGGTTCTGGGGCTTCACGCTCTGCCAGTTCTTCAAGGACGGCGAATGGATCGACTATAACCTGATCCCGCGCAAACATGCGGACCCGGTGCGCCGCATCATACTGCGCCACCAGACCGACATCACCGGCATCGCGTGGGACGAATATCCCGACCTGCTTTTCGTCGGGCGTCCCGACGACCTCGGACTGCTTGCCAAAGCCGCCCCGTGGGTGATATACAAGCGCAACACCACCGGAGACTGGTCACAGTTCTCGGAGATATTCGGCATGCCCATTCAGGAGTACACATACGACACGGACGACGAAGGGAGCCGGGAGCGCGCCATATCCGACGCCGCAAACGTGGGAAGCCTCGCCACGTTCGTACACGGCAAGGACACCTCGCTCAACCTCATAGAGGCGGGCAACAAGACCGGCTCCGCCGATGTGTACGAGCGGTTGTGCGAGAGATGCAACAACGAGATTTCAAAGCTGTTCCTCGGCAACACGCTTACCACCGAGTCGTCCGATACCGGCACTCAGGCGCTCGGAACCGTGCATAAGAAAGGCGAGGACAAGATAACCCAATCCGACCGCCTGTATGTCCTCGACGTGCTGAACTATGAGGCCGCAGAGATATTCACCCGGATGGGAATAGACACTACAGGCGGGGAGTTTTACTTCCCGGAGAAAAAAGATCTCGATCCGACATCCAAGATAAACATACTGACACAGCTACGCACTGGATTTAATTTGCCAATCGATGATGATTACCTGTATGAGGAGTTCGGTATCTGCAAGCCGGCCGACTACGAGCAGATAAAACGCGACGAGGAGGAACGACGCGCCCGGGAAGCGGAGGAGGCAAAGCGGGCTGCAGAACAAATACCTCAGAAAGACGGTGGCACGGACGATGATCCGGCCGATCCGGAAGAGGAACAGCCGGGTGACGGCAAGGACCTGCCGGAACCTGACGAAAAACAAAAAAAGACTTTCAAGAACTGGCTGAAAAGTTTTTTCGCCAAAGCCCCGTGGAACACCGGGGCGGCTTTAGAATGGTAGTTGACAGCCTGTATTATGACAAGGATTCCGCGCCAGCCGAGTCTTTTTTTGACTTCTCTCCCGAAGTTCTCAGAAAAGCATTGCTGAAGATATACAGCGAGGATTTCCATCCGGCATCCGATATCGAGAGCAATCTCTTTAACGAGGTATTTGACTCTCTTAATTTTGGAATTGACAAAGGCCTCGGAATGACAGCTGGAGTAAATCCGGATGATGATTTCATAGACGCGCTCCGTCACAGCACTGGAGTATTTTCCGCCTTTAAGGTGCATAGGATGCAGAATGACATGGCACGCCTTTTATTGGATTCAAAAGGCAATCTGAAGCCGTTTGAACAATGGTCGAAGGAAGTTATGCCTATTGCAGGACACCAATGCCGGACTTGGCTCAAGACCGAATACGACACTGCTGTCATACGTGCGCATCAAGCCGCCGACTGGCGCCAGTTCATGCGCGAGAAGGACATTCTGCCGAATCTGAAATGGACACCTTCCACCTCTATGACTCCCGGAGAGGATCATCGTATATTTTGGGGAACTATCCGGCCGGTGGAGGATCGGTTCTGGAACGACCACCGCCCCGGCGACCGTTGGAACTGCAAATGCACCCTTACCGCAACCGCGGAGGCGCCTACACGCACTCCGTCCGCGCCTTCCGGCTGGGACAACCCGCAAAAGGGCCTTGGTACCAATCCCGGAACTACCGGGGAGATTTTTTCTGACGACCACCCGTATTTTCCGGACAATTGCGGCATTTGCCCGTTTTATCCGGGACCCGCCAACATATTCGGGGGCTTTTTCAACGCTCGCCGGAAAAAGGGCTGCCACAGTTGTCGCTATATAGACAGAAAGCTCCGCCTGCTGACCGACCCGAAATATCTTGCGAAGAAGGATTATTTCGATCTTAAACACGACCCGGATTACAAAGATGTGAAGATGGACAAGAAATCCGGCGGTGTCAGGGCCACACATGTGGGACACAACGATGACACAGGCCGCAAGGAGTTTTTTGGAGGCACCATGTCGGGAGCCGACCTCGAACGGTCATGTGTCGAGCAACTTTTCAAAACCGGACATAAGGTAATTCTTTGTGACGAGTCAAAGGAACTGAGAGCGGGAGAGAAGGCGGCCGCGCTAGATATGCAACTCGATGGTGAAATGATGGATATACGTTCTATCACCGGGCGAGGATGGTACTGGAGGGCGCTTATAAAAAAGAATCTGCAGTTGCAGAAATATAACGCACGTCCCGACATCTCCACTCCTGCCAAGGCTCTGTGCCTTTATTTCCACCGGGAATCCATGTTCAACGAGGACAATCTGTTACGGTCGATAAACCGTTACAAGTATTTTTATGACAATTCGGGACGCCATATAAAACCCCTTATAAAAAGGATATATGTGGTCATCAAGGGGCGCAAGGATATATTGCAGTATGACGTATAACAAAAAAAAGCCACCTTCCGGTGGCTGCCCTTCGGAGCCGCGTGCCTTTGCGGGCACCCGACAACATTTAATCCTCAGTTGGCATTGCAAATATAGCATTATTTTCTCATTTCTACAACATTATGGATATAAAAGATTTCGCAAGGCTGGTCAAAGCCAAACGCGGTGAGCTTGACACTCTTATGCGCCGGAATATGCCGGTGATCGCCGGACGTATGGCTAAAGACCATTTTCAGGACAATTTCCGCAAGGGCGGCTTTGTGAACGGAGGTCTGCATCCGTGGAAGCCGGCAAGAAGGCTGTCATCAGGCAATCCAGCGGCCGCATCAAATTACGGCACCCTGCTGTCCGGACGCAACCACCTTTTCAGCTCCATAAAATATATGCCGGATGATTACCGGGTGCGCGTCGCCAACGATGTGCGCTATGCCCCGCTGCATAATTGGGGCGGCATTGCAAGCCCGACCGTCACAGACCGCATGAGACGCTTCGCATGGGCGATGTTCTATAAATCCTCAGGACAGACGAAAAAAGCCGGTACAGGGCAAAAGAAACGCAAAAAAGGCGGTTCCGGCAAGCAGCCGGAGAATACACAGGCGCAATTCTGGAAAAGACTCGCGTTAACAAGAAAATCAAAGCTCAAGGTCAAGATTCCGCAGCGCCAGTTTCTGGGAGAGAGTGCCGAACTGTCGGACAGCATAGCCGCCCGGACTGAAAATGAAATTCGTAAAATTTTAAACTCATAAAATCATGGAAGAAATTTTTATCAACATCATGGAGCGCATCGCCGGAGGCTTGCCGGAACTCTCCCTCATCGACGAGGACTACGGCCAGCTCGAAATGTCTGCGGAAGAGGACCGCTACCCCGTCACATTCCCGTGCGTACTGATTGGCAATATCGATGCGGACTGGCGCGATCAGGGACTCGGCTGCCAGAAGGGGACCGCGCTCATCACGGTACGCCTTGCAATCGACTGTTACGATGACACCTCGTTTGCATCCGGAACCTATGACAAGGTAAGGGAGCGACGGCAAATGGACCTGAAACTCTACAAGACACTGCAACGGTTCAAGAGTGCCCGGTGCGCCACTCCTCTTGTACGTGTCAAAAGCCGGGATTATGCCCTGCCGGGATATGTCAAGGTGTTCGAGACGACATACGCATTCACCATCAACGACAATTCGGGGCAGTCTCTATAACTCGGGAAACAATGACAACTGGTCGTTGGTAAGACGCGGTTTCTTGACCTTGGGGAGCGGTGGTATATTTTCAGCATTCCCGGTTCGGATCATGCGCCGGATTATAGCCATTATACGCTCCTCGGAGATAAAAAACTCACACTCCGAGAGGATTTTCAGCGCATCATCAAAGCGCAGCCGCTGCCTCTCGGTCCAGTAATAGTAACGACGGCACAAAGCCTCGTCACGGAGCTTTATCAGTTCTTTATCCCGTCCTTTTGCCATGTGATAATTGTAATGCAAAAATAGTGAATTTGACGCTATTTAGAGCCAAAAAGCGCCGTAAATATTTAATCTACGGCGCTTTTGGTTAAGGGGTTGCCAATATTACACTACAGCCGGCAGAAGCTCGGCTCTATCCGGCGCCATACGCCGTTCTTGTCACGCTGGGAGAAGTAGAAGTTTGTGGCAGTCTTGGTGACCGTGTGGCTCTCGCGGAAAAGGCTCATAATGGATTTGTACTCCTCGTCGAAACGGTCCTCCATCTCATAGAGCTTGCTGATGTTCTTGTAGTCGAGGTCACCCTGACGGTTGCGCTCGAGCAGGGTCATCGCCAACTGGTACATGGGATCGTCATAACCCTTCTCGCTTCCGGCCACGTATGCCTTCAGATATTCCATAAGACGCTCGGCCGCCATGTCGGCGCGTTCGTCAAAGGTCTTTACCTTGTTGCTGCGCACCTCGATCTTCATGTCACCGTCAACGATGGTGAAACTCGACTGGTCCTCCTTGCGCAACTGTCCGTACTCACGCATGATGGAGTAGAAGCCCTCGGCCTCCCGCTCAATCCAGTCGCGGAACTCACGGACATTCTCCACCAGAGGCAGAAGATGGCCCTTTACCTCGTGCATGAACTGTGCGCGTATGGACTCGTATGCCTCGCGGCGGTCACGGGTGGCCTGCCGTTCTTCGGCCCTGAGTTCCTCAAGCAGCGCCTTGCGGTCGGCCGCCGACATCCCTTTTAGGGTTTCTTTAATGTTTTCTGTCATTTTGTTTATTTTAACTGGTTAGTCACTGATTACTTTATCGTCTGTAAGAAGTCTTGCAAAAGCTCGGTCTCGCTCCGCTTTGGTATTGTACTTCTCGAAAGTCCTATAATCGGTACCTGCAACATGGCGTGCCTTTATACGGGGGGTCGGGTAATCATCTTTGCGGATAATTATAAATCCGGCTTTCAACACTTTGTCTTGGCTTTTTCTGTCCATGCTTCAGTCCTCCTCTTCGTAACTTTGCATCTCCGCCTCCTGACAGAGCAAAGCGTCTTCATATTGCTCGTAGATCCATTCGTTGACCTCGTTGTAGAATTCCTCGCGCTCCTCGCTTGTGAGGGTGGTGGCCGCCTCGAGCATCTGGGTTTTCAGGCTGCCGATGGCTTCTCTGGTTTCCTTTCTCATGTCACTTATTTTTTAGGGTTGTTTGTTTCCGTCTTATGGCGCGCAGCTTCTTGAGCAGCGCGTCCAGTTCGTCACAGTCAAGCCGGCAGAACCGTTTACCGGCTATCCGGCTGTCCATACACAGGGCATCGACTTTGCCCCAGTCTGCTGTGTCAACATCGAGCAGTTGCATCTGATGGAGAACGGAGCTGCGCTTCTTACGCAATATCTCACGGAGATTGTCGTGTTGATCCGGTACGCCCATTCATTTAGAGGGATTAAAAAATGTACATGGATAAACATCTTCCTTCCCGTCATGCGAGGTACGCACACAGAATTCTCCACCGCACATAAACGGGCTGTCGCTGACAACCTCATGCCTATCTCCGTTCAGATCGACCATGGCCGCACCTTTCACCATCCGTTCCTTGAACTGATGGAATTTCACACTCGTGAATGCTGTGGCCTTCTTGCCGGCACTTTGATAGGCAAGCAAGCCCGTTCCCAAAGAACGGCACATGGCGAGCAACGTGCCCTCAACCTCCTTGCGAGGCATTACATACTTTAACTCAACTTCATGTTCCACCACATCAGGGTATAGCATGATAAAATAACTTTTCTTCATTTTTTACTTTATTAGATGGTTTCCAATCGATACTCACTATTGCCATTACTTCACCGCTACCGCCGCAGTCGGGGCACGGCACGGTCTCATCTGTATGCAGATCACCGTGAAACCACCCTTTGCCGTGGCAATAGCCGCACACATGCCCCTCGCTGACAAATCCCTCCCTGTGTATGCGTCCGGGAGGAGTCAGATTGATAATGGTCTTTTTCTTGCTCATGTTATCACGAATTGAATGTTAAAATTATACTCTTGCATCAGACGCCGTATTTGAGGAACCCGCCTCGGATCTTCGCCGTAGGGGCATTCGATGCACCGGGATCTGGTGTCACACCTGATACCCTTCTTGCGAAGTTTATACAAGAGGCTCTTGCGCCTCATCGCTCTTCTGTCCTTCATCGAGTAATGCTTTTGCGGCTCCCTCCTCCCATACGGTGATCGGTTCGCCCGGGTGATCCAGAAAACGGCTTTTGCACATGGCCTTGAAGCAGCTGACAAATATTTTCACATCCGCGTCATATTCAACTTTCTTGGCCGGGCGACCCTCGGGTTTCATCCCTTCGGCATGACTGATGAATATGAGAAGCTTGTTGGAATGGCGCTCCTTCATTTCGCAGTATGCCTGATAGCTCAGACCGCTGTACTGGAAGGAGTCTATTATCACGATCGGTGCGCTTTTCTTACGGCTCAGGCGCTCGCTGAGCTGGTCCATCGGCTCCCGGTCAAGAACCATGAGGCGCTTGCGCGTATCTTCCATGCCGTGACGCTTGAGGGACTTCTGGAATGACAGACTCGTACCCTCCTCCAGACTGTCATAGATAACCTTGCCGAAGCCGCAGAGATATTTGGCAAGCTGCATCACGAACGAGGTCTTGCCATTACCGCTGGCTCCCCATATTATCCACGTGCCGCTCTTTGCAGGGTTGCCGATGGCCGCCTGCCACTGCCCGGTGAATTCGTAGCTCGGGATTTTCATGCTCAGGATCTCACCCGGGCTGTATGCTCTTTTAAGTTTCATCTTCTATTAGTTTTTCCTCTTTGCACTCTTTGTCTATTCTCTCCACCCGGTATTTCAGATAGCCGAAGTTTATATGCGGTGGATGATGGATCGGGCACGGCTCACCTGCCCTGACCTCCGGCAACGGGATATAAGCCCCACGCCATATATGGCCTTGATACGGCCCGGCATCAATTACACGGCACGCGCTGTCTACCACGAGCCAAAGGAAATCCTGTCCCCGGTCCTCAAGTGTTATCTTAGTCATCGCTCTTTTGTTTTTTAAGTTCCTCGACAAGCATACCGGCAAGAGTCACCGCGGTTTTGGCGATGGCAACCGGGGCGCCCCATGCCGGCTCCCCCCTCCTCCGTCACTTCATCAACTATCGCGGGATTGCCCAATATGGCGCACATCGCGCCCTTGGCAATCTCATACCAGCGCTGTCCCCGGTCAGGCCGCCGGCTCTGCGGCCTGCGGTTAATGGCTATCGCCGAGTCCATGTATTGCTTCTCTATCACCGTCATGCCCCTGCCCTCCTCATTTTTTCTATTTCGGTATATACCCGGCGAAGGCCGCCTTTGGAGGCGTTCACTATGCGGTTTATATCCGCATCCGACGGGGCGTTCACCTTGGCGACGATGGCGGCCTGAGCCTTCATGAACTTCTCGCGCTCCTTCGCGTCGTCAGGAGTGACCTTGCTGTATGTGTCCCCATACCGGCTGAACATCTCGGTATAGCCCACCTTCTTGCCCTCTATGGCACGGGTTATCTTCTCCTGCAGCCCGTCGGCACCCATCATGTACCACCCGCAGCAGCGTTCGGTGGCGTTCCATAAGGCTTTCAGCTCGAGGAAAGCCTCGTACTGGAGGTCGCCCGCCTCGTCAAGGATTACCAGAGGGGTGTCGATGGTGCGCAGGTAGGCCACAAGATCCTCGTAAACGTCACTATAACGGCCGTATGAACCGACACCGAACTCTTTTGCAATCTGGCGTATGAGCTTGAGTTTGGTCTTGACCTGCGAGCAGTCTATATAAACCGCATGGCGGTGCTGCTTCACATACGCCCTTGCCGTGAACGTCTTGCCGATATTGGGCATGTCGCACATTATGGCGCTGAGCCCGCCCTGCTGGCACACCTCGAGCTGCTTGCTGATGAAGGCGTATGTCGGTGTCATGGCCGCCGTCCACTCCATCTCTGTACGGAGCTGGACACCTAAGCGCCGGGCAATGCCTATCCAGTTGGCATCGCTCACCTGACGGTCATAATTGCCCTTCTTTATGGCGTTATACACACTTGGCGCAATCCCCAATGCCGTGGCATGGCGGTTGTCGCTCGGATAGTTCTCACGGTCCGCTGCTATGGCTCCGGATATCCGTTTCTTGATTTCGTTTGTTATCTCCATTTCAATGCTGTTTAACAAGTTCTTTTATCACATTTTTTAATAGGGGCCTTTACTTCTTTCCCATACCACGAACACCAATAATATGGCTGAAATAAATTTGGTGAATGAGTGCAATGTTTACAACTTTCACACAGGTAGACCTTACTCATTTCAATGCTGTTTTAATATTGTTCAAATCCTGTTTACCGCGTCAGCCTGCACACCCGCCACATTCATGTATTCAGAATAGTCGGTGTCCGTTTCCGGGACTGTAATCTCAACCGGGACCGCCTCTGCCTCCCTGATGGCAGTGACAACCTCCTGCCGGGTGACCCCGAGCCGGTGGATCTTGTTTTGCCTCACCATCGAGTCGAACTGCGCCACATACTTGGCCTGCTCCGTGTATGCCTCACGGTCTGCGTCGGTCTGTTCGGCCGTCGCCTCGTTATACCGGGCAACCATCCGGCAGGTGTCGATAAGCCGCCCGTTCTGGTAGATATACACCTCACTGATATTGCCGTCCGCATCGGGCAGCCAGTAGGCGTCAACCTTATAGTTACGGGGCTCGAGCTTGGAGATGATCTCAGGACTCGACAGCCGGTACTGGTTGTATTGCACCGTCAGGTAGGCGTTCTGCTTGATACTCGTTTCGGTGTGCTCGCCGATAAACCGGTACAGCACCGCCTTGTCCCACGGTGCAAGATCCGGGTTCTGGCACCGGCAAAGCACATCCCAGCGGGTCATGCCGGGGAACTTCTTCTGGTTGGGGTGCATCTGGGAGTTGTATTCGTTTATGGTGGCTATGTCATCGGCCACCAGCTGCTCGTAGCTGTAGGTCGGCACCCTGTAGGTGTTGTTAAGTTCGTCATACACCTTCTCAACTTTCGGACGGTTGGCTTCGAGGGCAGCATACCATCGGCCGATGTTCTGCTGGCTGCGCTTCTCCACACCGTACTTCTTCGCACGGTTTACATGCTCCTGACGCTTTTCCCTCGAGTTGCCCGGGTTACACCACCGGATCAATGGAAACACAACCCCCGCCTGCATAAGGCCATCGGTGAATTTATTTACAAGATGATGCTCCACCTCTATCTGTGCCGGCATGTACCATCCGTTGCGGTCCAAAGTCTGGAACATGTTGCGCATACAGTCGAGGAACAGGTCTTTGTCCTTCTTGCGGTTGTAGGCATACCCTACCACAGCACCGCTTGCGACATCGCTCACGTAATAGGCGTGCACGTAGCTCCCGTCGTGCATCGGGCGTGGAAGGTCACGGTCATCCGCCGAGATTTTGCTGAAGGCATAGTTCGGACTCCGGCGCAGATGATAGGGACGCTGCGAGTTGTTGAAATCCCATTGCGTCTGATGGACCTGTGCCAGCAGCGCCCTTGTCTTGGGCTGCTTGAGGTAGTTGGCTATGGTGCCCTTGCTCAGCACCACAGGGTTGCCGGACTTGTCGGTGAAGTCATCCGGATTGAAGACCTCGCCCGTTTCAGGATCATACACCTCGAGGTCGCCGGTCACGAACCGGTTGTACATCTCGGCTACCACCGTATCGTAGGGATGCTCCGTCATAGCTCCGAGGCCGCGTATAAGGTCGGCAATGCTGTAGGTGACCTTGCGCCTGTTCTGGTTACGGAACTTGCGGCTGATAAGGCTTTCATAGCCCTGAGCCTTGAACTCGTTGACCCTCCTCTTGAAACGGTTGACGCTGACGGGCAGCGTGTGGCCGAATTCCTCGCGGTAATAGTTGATGGCACCCGCAAGCTCGTTCCAGTTGACCGGACCGCCCTTCATGGCACGGCGCATGATAACCGTGTCTGCCATCACATCGACAACCGCCTGTATCGCCGAGGCGTTCACGGTATATTCGTTTATATGCTCCGGGGGTAACGCGCTGCCGTCCTCGAAACGGAACCGGGTATAGAACCCGCGTGCCTTCGCATCGATATGGAAGTGGCTTGCGAACCACATTCTGAGTATCTCTGAATTCATATCTCCGTATTTTTCTTTTATTTTATCTTGAAACCTTTGCGGCATTGTCGCTATCTCCACGAGAGCATAGCTGCCTAAACCTTTTCCCGGACGTACCACGTTAATCTTGCCTCTTCTACTCAACTGCTTATAGTTGGACTCTGACATAATCGGGTCAGGTTTCCGGATCAGATCCACATAGGAAATACAGGCTATTTTTCCGTAATACTCCATTATTTTTAATGATTAGAGTGCCGCCGCCATTTGTTCGACCTCATACTGAAGCTGCATGAAATCAGGCACGCTGAGGTTGCTATAGTTGTCTTTCTCCACCCCGTCAACAATCACCGAGACTTTGCCGTTGTTGCGGTCTGCCACGATCTTCACCCGCGGTCCGAATGTCTGTTCCATTGTGCGGTCAGCGGTGTTGTGAGTCGTCTCACACTGGGGGATATAGCCCTCGGTCAGTTTGCCCCCTCGTTTAAGAGCGAGCATACGTATGCGCTGCGCCTTGTCGCTGTTGCGCTCGAAGTTGAGTGCTCTCCACACCTGCTGACGTGAGCACCCGAACGCCTTCATGAGGAAAGTCTTGGTTTCGTTATCTGTCAGAATTTGTTTTTTCATTCTCTTATATGTTTGATTTTTATTATTTTTGCGCCTGATTAAATTGTTACCGACATGAACAAAGATGAACTTTGCCGCTACCGTATTCTCCGTCTTGGAAAATATCTTTCTGACGGCGAATACGCCAAGGAGGAATTTTCCTTTGCAAGTGCCTTTGCCCTCGCTTTTGACCTGTATGTTATGCAGGAATCACCCAATGTAGAGGAAGACGGAGATGATGATGAGCCTGAATGGTTCTCAATCCATCTTGGCTATTATCCGGATGGCATATTTGCCACGGAGAATCTCGCCACCATCAAATACTTTGCCCTTCAGAGAGGGTATCGGATACTCCACCTGTTCGATAAAGATCTTCCAGCGCTTGGCGATAACGAGTAGGTATGCTGTCTGTGGCAATTAAGGCATGAACACCCGGAGCGCCTGCTTTCAGAATGTTAAGTTTACAGATGCTTACCAGTTTCCGGTAGTTTTTTCTGCCCATTACTTGCAGCAACACTTTCGAGGACACCACAGATGGCAATGATTTTGCTTGGATCCTTTCCGTCCCTTCATCGGATTTTTCGCCGGCCGTCGGAGTGCCGTCTGATAAGTCCTGGCACAAGGCTTTAAATACTCTCCCGGTCTGGGCATCGTAATGGCACAATAGCCCGTAGATACATGAGCATGCCAGTTCCTTTTCGGCCATGAAGCCTTCGGCTTGATCCAGTACGGCTTTGACCGCAGTCTGTGTGTGGAGTATTGACGCCAATGCGGCACGCATGCGCCTGTTGAACAGTTTGTCATGGTCCGGTTTGATGTAGTTCTTCGCCATAGTCGTTATTTTAATATTGATTATTGGTGGACGGCGCGGGAGTCGAACCCGCCTTTCTGCATCGGTGCGCCTCCGCAGTGTTTCAGCCATCTAAACCGACCGCCCAAGTTCCCCGGTGAAATTTGTCAACAACGGGGAGTGGAAAAATTTGACACGATTTATTATCGCATTTCTCGGCTCTCTTGCCGAAGGATTGCCCTCTCTTGGGTCTGACCCTCTTTATCTTTCATCGCATCCTGTAGACGTTGATTGTTGTCCGCTATGTCATCAAACCATCTGTCACCCATCCGTAGTTTAAATATTGCCAATTTGCCGGTATCAAGGCCGTCCAAAGTGAACATCAGGCAAGTCAAATCAGGTTTATACGCATTATCGCCTATAAGGGAATAATTTATATTTAAATCATCCCCCGTGAATGTTATGAACTGCTTT
>ERZ777305.1350-NODE-1350-length-30016-cov-19.012016_pt1 | contig 30016 bp, 31 predicted proteins | sample MGYA00374965_ERZ777305 | MGnify/ENA primary metagenome ERZ777305 (study PRJEB29328, sample SAMD00013331) | mouse gut metagenome | study: EMG produced TPA metagenomics assembly of the Metagenome analysis of fecal microbiota from mouse which was promoted... | reverse complement strand
TCTTGCCATATACACTCCTTATATGGCTCGTCCAACTTTTTTGGGTAAGTTCAAAGTATCTAAAACTATATAATTTAGATTTTTTCACCTTTAAAATCAGGCTCAAAATGACTGATATATAAAATTTCTGGGGTAAGTCCAGTTAGTGATAAGATTGTAATTACTGTGATGTGATTTTAATAAGTCAGCATAATAGAAACTGCAAGAGATAATAGATTATAGCATAAAAATAAACTACCCGTTGTTTAACGGGTAGTTGTGAGTATACTATTTTTTAAAACATTAATCATCAAATTTTTGTCCCATTATTTGACCATTTGCAGTAATATATATTTCCATCATATTACTTGTTTTTATTTCAAAACCATTCCATGTTTTTTCTGCTTTTATAATAAAAGCCTGAGGATGAGCATTTTTTACTGCATCTGCAACTGGGGCAGGTAAAACTGCTGTTGGAAAGTTTTGGTATGCTTTAATTTCTTTCCAATCACCATTTATATAAAATTCAACTTCTACACCTGTATTTAATTTTACTTCAATACTATCATAATCCTGCTCTGCAAACATAATATTAGAAGTAGGAAAATTTGCTTGAATAAATTGCTTAACATTTGCAGGAAGTGCATCTGGTGCAATAACCATATCTGCAAAAGCAAGACTTGCTGTCATTAAAAATGCTGCTGTTAAAACTAAGATTTTTTTCATAAGTATAACTCCTTTTAAGGCTTGAAACCTTTTATACCTTTACTTTATGTTTTATTAGTCGCAGTTGAAAGAAAATAGTTACAAAAAAACTGTTTTTATATTTTATTATTTTTAATATGTTTCTTAATGTTTAAAAGGATGGATATTTATTATAAGCAAATGGAATAATCTATTTATTTTGCTTATTTATTAAACATTATCTTATTTTGATATATATTTCTTTTGCTCCGCTTTGCTCTTTTTAAGAAAGATATGCTGCCACCTGTCATTATGAGCGAATGCGAATAATTTAGTTAGTATAAGCTGCAATAATTGTCAATACTGTTTTAAGATTGCTGCATTTTTTGATTTATATACTACTGTAATATATATAATTTAGATTTTTCGCCTATAAAATCAGACTCAAAATGAGTTATCGTGTGAAAACTGTATGTTAATACTGGTCTTGAAATATAGTGAAGTATCTTAATTTACCCTTTATTTTCAAATACTGTCCAGCTGCGGACTTTTTATTCCATCGCTGCTTGCTCGGAAAGTCCTTGTGCTGCAAAAACAGAGTCTTGCCTATATTAATGGCAAGTCGTTTTACATACTCGGAGTGCAGTGTAGTAAAATATGCTCTCCATGTTTTTTAAAATCACGCTCTACCAAAACAAGTTCAGCTATCGCTCATTTTCAGACGGCTTGTCCTAAGCCTGCATTCATATCATACTGAGCCATAAGGCGAAGTATCTGTATTGTAAAAACTGCAACCCACAATATAGTATTTAGAATTATTGCAATTTAAACATTCTATAAATTATTAACTGTTTAGGCAATATCTAAATTCATACTTATACTTATATTATACAGTATCCTAAAAAGTTAGCAGTTTTAACCTCATTATAGATACAAGATTCTTCGCTATCCTCATAATAGACATTGTGTGACAGCAGCTCTGAATAATAAAACTACTACAATTATGTCATAATGAGAGTTATAAGGCGAAGTGAATAAATTTATCCTTTATTAAAAAATACATCCTTTTTTTTGTAATATTTCGTTTTAGTCTTAGTATAACATAATTGTAACATCTATGTTATTATCAGCTGTGCACTATATAATATAATTATGACAAGTTGTTACAAAGATACTTTTTTCTGACGGTGCTATATGAACTTTATAAAAAAATGCCTGCTTCCAAAATTGGAAACAGGCGGATAGGTTTATATATTAAAGGAATGGGATTAGTCCATTTTTCTTTTTAAAATATTACCATTCATATCAATTTTTAATTCAAGATTGTTATTTAATTTTACTTCATAATATCCAAAATCTTTGTCTATTTTAATGATTTGACCGCCTTGGCTTTTTGCTGCTTTTTCAACTGCAGCAGGTAAAAGTCCATCAGGTAATGCAGAATATGCTTCTATTTCTTCCCATTCACCACTTAAATTAAACTCAATTTTTGCACCAGTATTAAGGATAGCTTCAAAACTGTTTTTATCCCTTTTAGCTGCAACAATATTTGCATTTTTAAAAGTTTTGCTTATAAACTGTTGAGAGTTTTGTGGCAGCTGATTTGGCTGAATAAGCATATCAGCAGCAAATGCAGTAAATGCAAACAGTGAGATGACTGCTGTAAAAAATGTTACAAATAGTTTTTTCATAAGATTGCTCCTTTTTTAATTTATTATTTGCTTCTTATGTTTTATATGTTGCAGCAGGAAAATAAAAGTTACAAAAAATATTTATTTTTTTAAAATATAGGTATACCGCCATAATTATATCATTTATCAATATGATAGGATATTTTGTTGTATTATAGCATAATATAAGATAATATTAATAAGCATTACATAAAGGAATGTAATATGGAAAAGGAATTATTAATAAATCTTGAAAAACTTCATACTACAAAGCTTGGTATCATTAGAATAAAAAAGAATTTATGTTTAAATGATTATGAAGATGTTATTGAATGGTGTAAAAGAAAAATATCTCAAAAAAAGATTAATACAGTTAGAAAAGGCAAAAATTGGTATATATCTTTTGATGACTGCATTATAACTGTTAATGCGTGCAGTTTTACTATTATTACTGCACATAAAAAAAAATATAAATCATAATTTAATGCTGGGTTTTGTTAATGATATTAGATAAAAATTTTTTTCAAAAAGATGTTGTAACACTTGCTAAATCGCTGCTTGGAAAAGTATTATGCAGAAAAATAGATAATTTTATATTAAAAGCAAGAATTATTGAAACAGAAGCATACAGCAAATCAGAACCTGCAAGCCATTCAAGTCTTGGGTATTCCTTAAATCGTGCAGCTATGTTTATGGAGGCTGGCACAATATATATGTATCACAGCAGGGCAGGGGCATCATTTAACATAAGTGCATTAGGATATGGTGATGCTGTCCTTGTAAAATCGGGTATATGTTTTCTTGATAATGATTATAATACACTTGCTTTTATACAGCAGATAAATAAAAAAAATGGAAAATTACGAGATATACATTATCTTGCTTCTGGACAGACCTTGCTTTGTAAAAGTCTAATGATTGAAAGAATGTTATGGGATAAAAAATCATTTAATGGTGAATTATATATAGAAAATATTGGATATATACCTGAAAATATCCTTATTTCATCAAGACTTGGTATCCCAAAGGGCAGGGATAATGCTTTATTGCCATATAGATATATTGATAAAGAGTTTCTAAAATATGCTACAAAAGGCAGATGTAAGTTTTATTAAATTTTACTTGATTTAATACAAAAAAAGTTTTAATACATATAGATAAATTTTCAAAGAATAAGAAGGTTGTATGGGGTTTTTAGATTCTATCCAAAGTATTATATCAGTATATTTATTAATTGCAGCAGGCTATATTCTTACCAAAAAAGATATTTTATCTACTGAGTTTGGTTCACGCATTGCATGGCTTGTTGTTAATCTTACATTTCCTGCTTATATTTTATCAGCCTTGCCTTATCAGTTTACAAAAGCACAGTTTATGGAATCAGCAGGTGGTATTTTTGCTGCATTAATTGCAACAGCAGTTCTTTATCCATTAGGATATACAGCTGGTAAGATTTTTAAAGTTAAAAATGAAAATATGGGTGTATTTTTAGCCTTGTTTGTATATTCTAATGTTGTCTTTATTGGTCTTCCAGTAAATCAGGCATTGTTTGGAGACAGCTCTGTTGCCTATGTTCTTGAATACTACATTGCAAACACTATTCTTTTTTGGACCCTTGGTGTTTATTCTATCCAAAAATCATCAGGCAGTGGAAAAGGCAGTATTAATTTAAAGGCACTGTTAACACCATCACTTACAGCAACAGTTGTAGCAATAATATTTGTCCTTGCTGGTTTTAAACTTCCAGAAATGCTGCAAAAACCAGCCAGTATGCTTGGCAGTATGACTTCACCATTAGCCACATTATTTATAGGTATGGTCTTTGCTGAAATGAAATTATCTGATTTTAAAATTACAAAAGATTTCTGGGCAGTAATGACAGGAAGATTTGTTATATCTCCATTTGCTGTTTTTCTGATTATGATGTTTTTTACATCATTTAATGCAGAAAGGCAGGAAGTATATATTTTACAGGCTGCAATGCCAGCTATGAATCAAGTTACAATATTAAGCAAATATTATGGATGTGATTATAAATATTCTACAATACTTACTGCATGGTCATTTGTGGTTAGTATGATAGCACTGCCATTATATGTAATATCATTTCAATACTTATTTTAGTAAAACATATTAATAATGTCAGAATATTTTGGATATTTTAAAAGCATTTCATCTTTTTTATAAAGAATAAAATCATCATAAGAAAATTCTGGATGCAGGCTGCACCCAGTTAATACATATTCCCCATCAATAATTTTTGCAGCAAAAATACTTCCGCTTTCTATAACAGCACTGTATGACGCATTATTATATATAAGACTGTCACCAAGTTTATGATAATTAAGTGAGCCGTCTTTTTTGATTTCATATATCTCTAAAAGACCGCCTTTATAATAATGCCATATTTCATCAGACATTATTGAATGCCATGCAGAAAACTGACCTTGTTTCAAAAGATAGTATATTGCACTTCCTGCTCTGCATTTGGTATTATCATCTTTTATGATATATTTGCTGGATTGGTAATATCTTCTAAAATATCCGCCTTCTGCATGTGGAGCAAGGTTTAATTTTTCAATTAAAATATCAGCAGTAGTTAATTCTTTCTGCATAAGTTTCTTCCATTATTAAATACAGAACTATCCATTTGAAAGCAGCCTGAAAGTGTATTAAATAAAGTATCATCTAATACTGCATCATTTTTATGGGCAGTAATGCTGCCTGAGATATTATATTCTTTATTTAATTTATCAGATACCCATACTATCATAACTGAAGCTCTGTCTTTACTTGCAGATAACTTATCTTTATATTTTTCGCCTTCTAAACCCTGTAAAATAATAAGTGCTTTTTTATCTGCTAGTATATTAATAGTTTCATGAAGATAAGCATCAATATAGTCAATATACTGGCTGTATTCATCATTATTTGTATTATTATTAATAAAATCTTTATATCTCATACTTATTAATGGAGCAGAACCTTCTGCATTTACAACAAACAGACCGCCGTTATTTTCAGCTGCAAATTCTTTAATATAGGCAAGTGATGTAAAAAGATTTGGGCTGTTATTAGTATATTTTTCTATAATATTTTTTGTATCATTTTTTACAATATTATAAGCAAGAGCATCTTTTGATAATAAAGAATTATAAACAGCAAAATATACTGTATTATAGCCTGCATTTTTAAATAGACTTATAAAAGAGCGGCTGTTATTGATGTCATTAATATTTTCAGCTGCAGCACCAGTTAATACTGCACTTCTTGTGCTGTAATTGTTTGCATAATCAGTAGTAACATTATCAAATATTATAATACTGCTGCTTGTTAAAGGCATTTGAGAGCTTGTTTGTTTAAATGGTGCATTTGAAAGTTTGTCTATTAATATCACTACACCTGTAATATTATCATCTGTTTTGACTGCATTTACTTTATCCTGCCTTTTATCTGCATAAAATTTGTATGAAAGGTATGATAATGTATAATTTTTTACACCTTTCAAAAATGCATACGGCTGTATAGTAAATTGATTAAAGTTATTATAAAGATTAGTATAGCATATTACAGCAATAAGAAATATTATTGCAAATGCCTGCCCTCTGCGGATAACAGATTTATCTCTTGCAAAGAAAAACCTTATAAAACCAAATGCAAGTCCTAGTAAAAACATAAGTGTTACAAAAACAGTATAAGTTGTATTTTCTGAAATAGATGATTTTATTGTATTATGCAGTAGAAATTTTGTTGCAGAATGTTCTGTTGTATCAAGATGAAATTTATCCGCATACAGTGCACCTACAGAGCCTATATAAAATAAAACGGGATTTACAATAATAAAAACCCATTTGGAAAGCATAAGCAGAAAAAAAAGCACAAGATTAAAAAGTGCTGCAAGTGTAATAATAAGAGCAGTATTATAATGATTTAAATTCATCAGTTGTATTCTAGGTTCATCAAATATTAAAGTATATAAAAATGTATTCAGCAGAAGCAGCACATAATATGAAAAAGCTCTTTTGCTCCAAGGTATTTTTAAAAACTGTTTGTTTATATTTATTATAGCCATTATAAATCCTTATTCTGTTATGTAAAAAAGTGATATACTATATCATTGTTCTTAATTAATTTAAAGTATTAAATATATATTAATAAAATTTTTTCACATTAAAATTTTATGTAAAAAACTAAAAAAATCATAAAATTTAATTTTCATTACTATGTTATATAATAATAAATTATATCTTATAAATTATAAAGTAAAATATGTTTTATATTGAGTTAGAATGTAATTTATAATTTTAAATATATTTTATAACTAATTGATATATATAGTTAATGCTAAATGATAACATAGTTATAATTTTATTAATATTTTTTCTTGCAATATAATAGTTTGTGTGGTATAAGGAAACTATAAAGTAAAATAATTTAAAGAAGGAGTTACTTATGGCTGAATTTCGTATGGAACATGATTTTTTAGGAGATAAAGAGGTTCCAATAGATGCTTATTATGGTGTGCAGACATTAAGAGCTATTGAAAACTTTCCTATTACAGGTTATAGAATACATCCTGCATTAATTAAATGTATGGCTATTGTTAAAAAAGCTGCTGCACTTGCTAATGCAAAAATTGGCGAGCTTGAAAAAGATAAAGCAGAAGCTATTGCAAAAGCTGCTGATGATGTTATTGCTGGTAAATTTAACGACTGGTTTTTAGTTGACCCTATTCAGGGCGGTGCAGGCACATCTATCAATATGAATACAAATGAAGTTATTGCTAACCGTGCATTAGAGATTATAGGCGAAAGCAAGGGTAATTATAAAGTTATTTCTCCAAACTCTCATGTTAATATGGCTCAAAGCACAAATGACTCTTTTCCTACTGCAGCACATTTAACTATTGCTATGCTGCTTGATGAATTAATAGCAGTAATGAAAGAAATGCAGGATATGATGCTTAAAAAAGCAAAAGAATTTGACGGTATGATTAAAATGGGCAGAACTCATTTGCAGGATGCAGTGCCTATAAGATTAGGTCAGGAATTTAAAGCACATGCAGCTGTTGTTGGCAGAGATATTAAACGCTTAACTAATGCTAGAGAACACATGCTTACAGTAAATATGGGTGCTACTGCTGTTGGAACTGGTCTTAATGCAGAGCCTGAATATATTAAAGAAGTTGTTAAACAGCTTGGAGAGATTTCAGGTCTTCCTGTTAAAGGTGCTGAAGATTTAGTTGACGGCACTCAAAACTGTGATTCATATCTTGAAGTAAGTGCTTTATTGAAAGTATGCATGACAAGTATGTCTAAAATATGTAACGATTTACGCTTAATGGCTTCTGGTCCAAGATGTGGTTTACTTGAATTAAATCTTCCACCTCGTCAGCCAGGCAGCTCTATTATGCCGGGTAAAGTTAATCCTGTAATAGCAGAAGTTATTAATCAGATAGCATTCCAAGTTATTGGTAATGATGTTACAGTTACAATGGGTGTTGAAGCTGGTCAGTTTGAGTTAAATGTTATGGAGCCAATATTTGTATTTAATGTTATCCAGTCATTAACTATTATGGCAAATGGTTTCAGAGTTTTTACTAAATATCTGCTTAAAGATTTAACAGCAAATCCTGAAAGAATGAAAGCTTATGTTGAAAACTCTGTTGGTATTGTTACAGCTATTAACCCACATGTCGGTTATGAAACAGCTGCACAGCTTGCTAGAGAAGCATATGTTTCTGGCAAACCAATTAGAGAACTTATTTTAAGGGATAAAGTGCTTACAGAAGAAGAAATTAATATTATTTTAGACCCTGTAGGTATGACAACTCCGGGTATTTCTGGGGCAGAATTAAAACATAAAAAATAGCAGCATATAATGCCATATATGATAGTGGGCAGTTAACAGCTGCCCATTTTTTTATGTAAAAAATAGTATGTTTTTCTTGCTAACTAATTTTATTTTATGCTATCATGACAAATTGTAAGGAGTTAAAATATGAGATATTGGGCAGCATTGATTATACCGTTTTTCATTATGTCGTGTGCCTTAGAAAAAGAAACAACAGATGAAGTTAACGGAGTTTTTGCTTTTACTACAGCATCAGTTGATATTGACAGCATAACTAATGGCACAAATACATATAAATTTCCACCTGTATGTATAGATTTTATTCAAGGTGATGGAACTGTAAAATATACTATCAGCTCAGAAGGTCTTTATGGCTCCAGCAATGTAGACCCTGTTATTAGAAACAGTTATCTTCGCTTTACTAGAGCAAGGCTTTATTTTAATGATATACCAATAGAAATTGACCATCCAGAAGATCTTAAATATAATTCTCGTGTTACATTAGAAGCGGTTATTGAGAAAAGTATGATAGATGCTGCAGAGATTGCGGATGGCACATATCGTCTTGAAATAGAAATGGTTGCAAGTGAATATAATGGAAATGGACATAATACTGTTTTAAATAATACATTTTCAGATTATTTTGGAGAAGTTACTATTTCTTCTATCGGTCAAGGCTGCAAATAAAAGCAGCCTTTTTTATGTTTTTTATACTGCTCTTACAAAAAAACTTAAACTAATCCATATAATAAACTTATATGGAAAGAAATGATAGTTATTATTATCAAAATATTTAGTAATAGTATTAGAAAAAAGTAAATTCAGTCATACTGAGCCTGTAAGGCGAAGTATCTTAATTTATCTTTTATTAAAAAATACATCCCTGTATTTTTTAAAACACGCTCTGCCGAAACAAGTTCGGCTATCGCTTACTAAAGACGGCTCATCCTGAGCCTGTTTCCGTGTCTTACTGCAATGTGAAAACTGCAGGTCATACTGAACCTGTAAGGCGAAGTATCTAAAAAGCTGGATAGTTTTAAATATATTATGCACTGCTGTAATATATATAATTTAGATTTTTTAACCTTTAAAACAGGCTCAAAGTAACTTACAGCACAAAGTTTTTAGGATAAACCCACTTATTTTATTTTTTGCTTTTCTTTTTTTAAAAAATCTTATATAATACATTTGTTCTATATTATATATGGAGATAAATGTGTCAGAACGGGTTTATTTATGTATAGACTTAAAATCTTTTTATGCTTCTGTGGAATGTGTTGATTTAGGGCTTAACCCAATAACTACTAATCTTGTAGTGGCAGATAAATCCCGCAGTGAAAAAACAATATGCTTAGCAGTTACTCCAGCTTTAAAATATTTTGGAATAACTGGAAGACCGCGTCTTTTTGAAGTGATACAGAAGGTAAAAAATATTAATCAGGAAAGGCTTATTCATTTGCCATTTAGACAGTTTACTGGAAAATCATACAATATTACAGAGCTGCAGCATAATCCAAGCCTTGCTCTTGCTTTTATTGCAGCACCGCCTAGAATGGCTCATTATATAAAATACAGCACATTAGTTTATGAAATATATTTAAAATATATTGCTCCTGAAGATATACATGTTTATTCCATAGATGAAGTTTTTATAGATATAACAAGTTATTTAAAAGTATATAATATTACACCATACAATCTTGCTAAAATGATGATACAGGATATTTATAAAAAAACAGGTATTACAGCTGTAGCAGGTATTGGCACAAATCTCTATCTTGCAAAAATTGCACTTGATATTATGGCAAAAATTACTCTGCCAGATGAAGATGGTGTCCGTATCGCTTATCTTGATGAAATACTTTACCGTTATAAGCTATGGACCCATAAGCCAATAACTGATTTCTGGCGGATAGGCAAAGGATATGCAGAAAAACTTGAAAAGTATGGCATATTTACTATGGGGGATATTGCAAAATGCTCTATCAGCCACCATGATTTTTATAATGAAGAACTGCTTTATAAACTTTTTGGTATAAATGCAGAGCTTTTAATAGACCACGCATGGGGATACGAACCATGCACTATGGCGCATATTAAAGCATATAAGTCAGAAAGCAAAAGTATAGGTTCAGCACAGGTATTGCACAGTCCATATACAAGCGAAAAAGCACGCACAGTAGCAAAAGAAATGGCAGATATTTTATCCCTTGATTTAGTAGAAAAAGGACTTGTTACAAACCAGATAATTTTAGCAGTTAGTTATGATGTTGAAAATTTATCAAGGAATGATTTACCAGCATATAATGGAGATTTAAAAATAGATAGATATGGCAGGATTAAACCAAAAAGTGCTCATGGCACTATCAATTTAGAAAGTTATACATCATCTACAAAAGATATAGTTGCAGCAGTATCTTCCCTTTATGACAGCATTGTAGACAAAAATTTATGGATTAGAAGAATAAGTGTTATATTTAATCATGTAATACCAGAAAATACATATCAATCAGAGAATAAGCCATTAACAATATTAGATTTCTTAGAAGAAGATAAAAAAGCTGATGATAAAAGCAGACTGAAAGAGAAAGATATACAGAAAACTTTAATCAATATAAAAAAGCGGTTTGGCAAAAATTCAGTAATAAAATGTATGAATCTTTTTGATGGTGCTACTGCAATGGATAGAAATAATCAGATAGGTGGTCATATAGCATAATGGATAATGACAGCTGTAAATATTATGGGGATATTATAAATATGCCACACAGAATATCTAATATACATGCTCCAATGAATGTATTAAATCGTGCTGCCCAGTTTGCACCATTTTCTGCCCTGCCAGGTCATAGCGAAGCTGTGAAAGAAACAGAAAGAATTACAGAAACATCTTACAGTCTTGATGAAGAAGAAAAGGAAAGAATTAATTATATTTTGCAGAATATTTTATATAATACTAATGCTGTAAATAATATATATGTAAAATATTTTATAGCAGATGAGAGAAAAAGCGGTGGCAGATTTGTAAAAGTAACTGGCATTATCAAAAAAATAGATACTTATAACAGACTTATTATTGTTAATGATACAAAAATTAATATTGATGACATTATGGATATAAGCATACTATAAGATAAATATTAAAAATCTGCATTACTTATATTTTTGATTAAAACTGTAATAACATATTTATATATTAGATGTATTTCTACTTATCAAATATTATAATCTTATGATGAATAAAATAGACTTACTTAAAAATTTTGCATATCAGTTATACTGAGAATGATAAGGCTGAGTAAATAAAAAGCTATATAGTTTTAAATATGCTATGCACTGCTTTAATATATATAATTTAGATTTTTCGCCTTAAAGTCAGGCTCAAAATGACTTAATAAATTTGTATTAAAAAATTCATCCATAAATTTTTTAAATCACCCTCTGCCGAAATAAGTTCGTCTATCGCTTACTAAAGACAGCTCGTCCTGAGCCTGTTTCCGTATCTTACTGCAATGTGAAAGCTCTAGGTCATACTGAGCCTGCAAGGCGAAGTATCTAAAAAGTTAGATAGTTTTAAATATGTTATACACTGCTTTAATATATATAATTTAGATTTTTCACCTTTAAAATCAGGCTTAAAATGAATGTGAGAAAAAAATTTTGAATAAGTTCACTTATTTGGGTATATTTTTGATGATTATACCGAAGAGGGGACTTGAACCCCTACGATTAAAAATCGGCGGATTTTGAGTCCGCTGCGTCTACCATTCCGCCACTTCGGCTTATAAACTATAAATTTGATAAATGATTAAACATAAATAATATTCATTTGTCAATACTTTTCATATTATTCCTTATTCATCTGTAATATTTATTGCTTCTTTTGCAAGTTTATCTGCCATATCATTATATATATCTCCAGAATGTCCTTTTACTTTTACAAAATAAATATTTATTTTTTCAGATATTTCATCAATAAATTTTTTATAATTGATAGTGCCTTCCTGTTTGCGTTTCCACTGTCCTTTTGCCCAGTAAGCAATACCTGAATAGTCATGATGCAGTGTTATACTTTTATATTTATTTTCTACAGCCCATTTAATAGATACAGCTGCTGCAAAAAGTTCCCCTGCTACATTACGCATATCTATATATTTTTTGCTGCTGCCTTTTATTGTGTGTATTATTTCTCCATTATATAAAATAACGGCACCAAAGCCAGCTTCTGTCTGTTTTTCAGAAAAACTGCCGTCAATATAAGCATGAAGACCGCTTAAATCATCATTTTTTTCATCATTTAAGCTGTCAGCAGATAAATATTCTTCTGCTTGATGAAGTATTTTAAATTTTTTAAATTCTGCTCCAGAAAAACCAGTGATTTGTTTTTGGCATTCTTCCCAGCTTTCAAATATACCTGTTTCTCTGCCTTTTTTTACTGCATAATACATTATTTAGATTAACCAGACTACTAATAAATAATTTTTACATAAAACTTTCATAAGTGCCTGTAAAATATGCGATAAGTAAAACAGCAGCAGCTGCCACAGCTAAAAAAATCATAAGAGTGCGAGTATAGCTTATGTTGTTAGTAGAATTAGCAAAAATTGGATTATTGTTTTTATTTCTGTTTATTTGGTATGGATTATTTTTTTTTCTTATAATGCTTTTTAATTTTGTTTCTATATCTGTATTGTTCTGATTACTGTTTTGAATAATAACACTTTCATCATCATTCTGGTTTGATTTTTTATTTTTTGTTTTAAATGCAGAATAGATTGTAATACCAATAAATACTGCAAAATATATAATCAGGTTTGCAAAATCACTTATATCAAAAAATGACTCCATAATATCCTCATAAAAAATTATACTATAATTTATATAATAATATAAATTTTTTCAAGCACTAATTTAATTAAGCTATATTAATTTTATACTAAATTTCTTGATAAAAAATGCGATATGTATTATAATATCTAAAAAGCATATTTGGAGTATTAAATGTGAATAAATATATTGGAATATTGCTGGTAATAATTCTTTCTGTTTTAACAGGCTGTGGTGAAAGCATATATTCTGGTGCAGAAAATACCAGTTCTAAAGAAGCATTAATAGATGATTTTGATTTTCGTTTTTTAAAAAATGAATGTGATGTAATTATTGAGCGTTATGATGACTATGTTAATTCTAGTGTATCCCTTAGTGAAAAGGATTTATATAGTTATGTTAGTGCTGTTCTTTCATGCAGTGGCTTTGATATTGTAAAAGGGCTTGACAGCATATTGCAGACTGGCGGTAATGATATTTATGGAACAGCTGCGGCTGTTATTGGACATAATGTGATAGATATGAATACATCAATGTATTTATACAAACAGTATGAAAAAGCTATTAATATATGTGCAGATTATAAAACAGAGCTTGCACAATCAAATCATACTTTAAATAATACTAATCTTACATTATGCGGTCTTGCAGGCACTATGGGAACAGTTGTTAATATTAGTGCTATGCTTTTAAATTCAAGTGGGGGTGGTTCTAATGAACTGCAGCTTACAGAAGAAGGTCTTACAGACTTTGGCAAGGATGTTAATCCAACTGTTGTAGGGCTTGGTTTACCTTCATTTTTAAAGGAATATAATTTATTTCTTTATAATTTAGACAGTGGACTTAAACTTTCAGAAGATGCAGCAGCAATGCTTGGTGATTTACTGGGGCAGGACAGTTTCAGCAGTGTTTTTGGTGAGCTTGCAGCAAGTCTGCGTGATGATAAATCGCAAATTACAGAAGACAGTCTTATAAATTATATTTCAGTTTCTCTTGGTATAACAATACCAGATAACATATTTCCAACAGTTCCTTGATATGTCAAATATACCATAAATTAATTGTATTAAAGAATAATATATATTATTAAAGCATATCAAGATTTAATGTATTTTTTAAAAGAATGCCTAAAACCAGAACTGATTAATAAAAATATTTAATTCTGCATGACATAAAAACACCCCATTTATTTGTCCAATAAATGGGGTTCTCATCAATTGCAGAAAGGCTTTTGATTTTATAATACGATGTTTTCTTTGTATTCGCCAAATATTTCTTTTAAAGCATTAATTGTTTCGCCAAGAGTAGCATAAGTTTTAACTGCATTTAAGATTTTTGGCATTAAATTTTCGTTTGTTTTTGCAGCTGCTGTTAAATCTGCAAGAGCTCTTTTAACTGCATCATTATCACGAGTTTCTTTTAAGTTTTTAAGTTTTGCTTTTTGGCTTACTTCAACAGAAGAATCAATTTTTAAAAGACCTTTAGGTGGTTCTTCATCTATATGATATTTATTCACACCAACAATAATTAAATCTTCATCTTCTATAGCTTTTTGATATTCATAAGCACTGTTTTGGATTTCTCTTTGTGGAAAACCCTGCTCAATAGCACGCATCATGCCGCCAAGGTCATCTATTTTTTGGATATATTCAAATGCGCGTTTTTCTATATCATCAGTCATAGCTTCTACCATATATGCACCAGCAAGTGGGTCAATAGTATCTGCTGCACCAGATTCATTTGCCACAATCTGCTGAGTTCTTAAAGCTATGCGAACAGATTCTTCTGTAGGCAGAGCAAGAGCTTCATCATAAGAGTTAGTATGCAGAGACTGTGTGCCGCCTATACATGCTGCTAATGTTTGCAGTGCAACACGGACAATGTTATTTTGCGGCTGCTGTGCTGTTAATGTAGAGCCTGCTGTTTGAGTATGGAAACGAAGCATAGTAGATTTTGCTTTTTTAGCTTTAAATCTTTCTGTCATAATTTTTGCCCACATTCTTCTTGCTGCTCTAAATTTTGCAACTTCTTCAATAAAGTTATTATGACAGTTAAAGAAGAAAGAAAGCCTGCCTGCAAAATCATCAACATCAAGTCCTGCTTTAATAGCCGCATCAACATAAGCTATACCGTCTGCAAGTGTAAATGCAACTTCCTGCACAGCATCACTTCCTGCTTCCCTTATATGATATCCGCTGATACTGATAGTATTCCATAAAGGAACATTATCTTTACAGAAAGAGAAAATATCAGTGATTAATCTCATAGACTGAGTAGGTGGGAAACGGTATGTGCCGCGAGCCATATATTCTTTTAATATATCGTTTTGGATAGTTCCTGCTAATTTATCAGAGGAAACCCCTTGTTTTTCACCAACAGCAATATAGCATGATAAAAGATATGAAGCTGTTGCATTAATAGTCATAGATGTAGAAACTTTATCAAGCGGTATGCCATTAAATAATGTTTCAATATCAGCAAGAGAGTCAATAGCAACACCAACTTTACCAACTTCTCCTGATGCCATTGGGTCATCAGAATCATAACCAATTTGAGTTGGCAGGTCAAAAGCTACTGAAAGCCCTGTTGTCCCCTGGTCAAGCAGATATCTGTATCTTTTATTTGATTCTTCTGCTGTTGCAAAGCCTGCATACTGACGCATTGTCCAAAAACGACCGCGATACATAGTAGGCTGAACACCCCTTGTAAGTGGATAAATGCTTGGATAACCAAGTTTTTTTTCGTAATCAAAATCAGGAATATCTGCTGGAGTGTAGAAAGGCTTTACAACATATCCGGAAGTAGTTTTAAAAACTTTTTTACGCTCAGGAAATTTACTGATTGTTTTTTCATACTGTTCTTTCCATTTTTCGTACATAGCTGACCTCGCTAAAAATAATATTTAATCAATTATCATTAAATATTGCTTAAATTGCAATAATTATTTTAAAAATTCTGGCAATAATGCAGTTTTAAATTTTATAACTGGATTATGAAATAAACAAGTTAATATATATTATCACAAAAAATAGAAAAGTGGTAGTATAAATCAAGCCTGTCCTGTTAAAAAATTTTGAGTAACAAACTTGATTTTTATATATATACATTGTATAATAATAAAATAATTTTAATAAGGAATATTAGAATGCAGAAAATTCATCTTTTAATAATAGATCCACAGAATGATTTTTGTGACCCAGATGGTGCATTGTATGTTAAAGGTGCAGAGCAGGATATGCAAAGGCTTGCTGACTTTATTGATACATACAGGCAGCATTTAAGCGGCATTACAATTACTTTTGATGTGCATAAAAGTTTTCACATTGCAAGTCCCGTTTTCTGGATAGACAGTAAAACAGGCACTCATCCTGAATTTTTTACAATTATAAAAAAGCAGGATGTATTATCAGGCAGATATTATGCAGCAGTGCCAGCTTATCAGAAACTGGCAGAATATTATGTATGGGAGCTTGAAAATAACGGAAGATATGAGCTTTGTATCTGGCCGCCGCATTGTATTATTGGCTCAAATGGTGCAAATATCTATAAGCCGCTTTTTGATGCGATAGAAAGATATAATTCTGAAAAATATAATGCAACAGAATATATCTATAAAAGCACTAACTCTTTTACAGAGCAGTATTCTGTATTAAGAGCAGATGTAAGTATGGGAGAAAAGGATAATATATATGCAAGTTCCCGTATAGCCCATACTGTAGCTGCAAATGATATGATATTAGTAGCAGGGGAAGCACTAAGCCATTGTGTTGCAAACTCTCTGCTTGATATTGCAAAATATATTTCAAAAGATTTTAAAAAATTTGTTTTACTAGAAGATGCTGTATCATCAGTAGATGGATTTGAATATTTATCAGAAATATTTTTAGACAGAGCATTTGATTTAGGTATAAGAGTTATGAAAACAACTGATATGAGAGTATTTTTTAATGATTAATTTTGAAAACAGGCTTTTAAATACACCCCTTAAAGATATATTTCTAAAAACAAAAATGTTTGATGAGCTGCTGCCTTTTGATGAGTATCATCTTGTTATGGCACAAACTGATGTGCTTTTAAATATTCATAATAAAAAGGCAGTAAAATCATATTTTTACAGAACTGCACCATTTGGCAGTTCATATATTATTACTGCTGGTCTTACGGCATTTTTATCAAAAGTGGAAAATTTTTCGTATAAACAGATAACTTCTTATCTGGAAAATAAAGGTTATAAAAAAGAATACACAGACTATCTTAAAACAAGGGATAAGCTGGCTGTTAAAATATATGCTCTTCCAGAGAACACTATAGCTTTCCCTAACGAGCCTATTATTATATTAGAAACTAACCTGCATGATGCAAGAATATTAGAAGGCATACTGCTTTCTGAAATGAATTTTGCAAGTTTAGTTGCTACAAAATGGCACAGAATAAAAAAAGCCGCCTGCGAATGTCCTATTATGGAGTTTGGCAGACGCAGGGCTCAAAACAGTTTAAAAGCATCACTTTATTCCTATATTGCAGGTATTAACGGCACAAGTAACTGTGAAGTAAATAACATTTTTGGCATACCGTCATCAGGCACTATGGGACATGAATTTATTCAGTCATTTGATTCTGAGTATGACGCATTTGATAAATGGCTTGAAATTAATTCAGACAAGCCTGTATTATTAATAGATACTATAAACACTCTTGAAAGCGGTTTAAAAAATGCAGTAAAGGCATTTTTAAAGCATAAAAATAAAATGATATTGTCTAATGACTGGGAGAAAATTGGTGTCCGTATTGACAGCGGCGATTTAGCATATCTTGCAGTGCAGGCTTATGAGCAGTTATCAGAGCAGCTTGAAACAAAAAAAGTTACAGTCGTTTTAAGCAATGATTTAGAAGAAAACAGTATTCAGGATATTTTTACTCAGTTTAATCAGGCAGGTAAAAGCCATATAATAAAACATATATCATTTGGCATAGGCACAAAAGGTGCAACAGCATGGGGAGACCCTGCACTAGGTGGAGTATGCAAAATATCAGAGCTTGAAAACAGTTATATATTAAAAATATCTAACCATAATGAGAAGACAACAATACCCGGTAATCTTAGAAGTGCATTTGTTAAAGATAAAAATGGGGAATATGTAACATCGCTTATATATTTTTATGATGAAGATTATAAAAACACAAGCAGGTTTCTGCATATTTTTGATGACAGTAAATATATGGTAAACAGTTCTGCATTTATTATAGGCGAGCCAAGACAGTCGCTTGTTTATACAAGCAATGGAAACATAAGCTCATTTGAAAGCAGATACAGCAGCCAGTCTTTGCTTGAAATAAGGCAGAATTCTAAAAATGAGCTGGATTGTCTTGACTGGTCATACAAAAGAATTGTAAAGCCACACAGAGCAAAGGTTAGTTTATCTGAAAAAGTGTTTAATGTGAAAAAATATATGACACGAAATATGCTTTTACAAATGGATAAAGGAAGTAATATTTAGTTTTAATCAGGCACGATTTTTGCAAAATAATTATTAAAATATATATTCAGGGTAATAGTATGGAAAAATTTAAAACATTTATTAAAGAAATGCGGTTTGAGTATAAAGTATTAAGTATTTTTATTATAATACTTCTTCTTTCTGTGCCTTATAGTATTATTAAAAAGAATTTTTTTCCTGCAAATAATAATACTTCTGTATCAAGCAGCAATTATGGAGCTGGCACAGGCGGGGCAGGTGTTAAAGGAAAGAGTTTATCTGATATGCCTCAGAGTTCGCAGGGGCAGGGAAATGCATCTAAACAGCAGGCTTCTTCTATCAGTGAAGCAGTCAGTGCAGACAGACCATTAATATTAAACGATACAGCACTTCATAATGAGAATTTTCAGCAGATGATGGTAGAAATTCCAGAAATAAAATATATAGAGCTTGCAACACAGGTGGAAAACCCTACTGTATGGATATACAGCTTAAATGACGGTTTAAGAAAAGATGATATTGCTGCAGCATACTGCTCTGTTTTACACAGCAAAGGAATTATGGCATCAAATGTTACAATATATGATGAAAAGGAAAGGCGAAATGGCAGGCTGGTAGAACTTGGTGCTGCAAAATGTATGTAATACTTTTATGATTAAGTTTTTAAAAAAAATATTTAAACGCAAACCAAAATATACTCTTTATGAGCTTGGCTCCATGGCAGCAGATAAAAATGATTTTGCTGCTGCTTTTAAGTGCTTTGTATCAGATGCTAAAAAAAACAATAACCCGCAGTCGCAGTTTCTGACAGGCTTTTTTCTATACTATGGAACAGGTGTTAAAAAAAATTATGAATATGCTTTGCAGTGGTTTGAGCTTGCAGCAGAACAGGGCAATGCTGATGCTATGTTTTATATTGGTGAAATATATAAAAACGGCAAAGGTGTTATGAAAGATATTAATAAAGCTGCCAAATGGTATTTAAAAGCTGCAGAACTTGACCATACAGAAGCACAGTTTAATATAGGCTTTTGCTATAAAAATGGAAAAGGTGTGCCAAAAAATGATATAGAAGCTCTTAGATGGCTGGAGCCTGCAGCAGAAAAAGGTAATATGAAAGCCCAGTATAATATGGGAATAATGTGTGCAGGCGGCAGAGGTATGCCTAGAGATGATGAGGCTGCTGTCAACTGGTATAAAAAGGCTGCTATGCAGGGATATACTATTGCTATGTATAACTTAGGCTTTATGTATCAAAGCGGCAGAGGAGTAAAAAGAGATTATAAAGAAGCTGTGAAATGGTTTAAAAAATCGGGAGAGTAGTGAATGAATTTTATAAATATTCATTCTGGCAGGAATATAAAAATATTGGAGAAAAGTAATGCAATCATACAGGAAAGAATTAACTATCAGATACCCAAAACGCAGGGGATATGTAAATATAACTTCTCAAGTGGAAGATGCTTTAAGAGAAAGCGGTATAAAAGAAGGGCTTGTGCTTGTTAATTCTATGCATATAACATCAAGTGTTTTTATAAATGATGATGAAAATGGACTGCTTTCTGATTTTGAAGTATGGCTTGAAAAATTAGCTCCTGAAAAGCCACACAATCAGTATAATCATAACGGATATGAAGATAATGCAGATGCTCATTTGAAAAGGCAGGTAATGGGCAGAGAAGTTGTTGTTGCTGTAACTAACAGTAAACTTGATTTTGGAACATGGGAGCAGATTTTTTATGGCGAATATGACGGTATGCGGGATAAAAGGCTTTTAATTAAAATCATTGGTGAATAAGATTTTATGAAAAAGTGTTTACTGTCAATATTCTTTTTTATGCTTTTTCATAGTGCTTATGGATATGAGCAGATATATTATCCAGAAGAAGAGTATTCATCACGGTATATTATCAAAGATTACAGTTATATAAATAATTATAACCAGCTTTGGCAGGAATTATCTTCTAAAATTGATATAACATATTATGATGAATTTATTTATAAAAATTTTGGGATATATACTTCCCGCATATTAAGAGATGAAGTAATCAATTTTATCAAAAACTATAAAATTCAGACAAATATTACAGAAATGTCTGCAATGGTTTATCCTGAAATAAACAGTCTTATAATGCAGAACAAGGCACTTTTAAAAGCAAGGGAAGTTTTAGACAATGTGCCAGACCATGATAAAACAAGCCTTGTATATCTTGCTGCAGGACTTTCATATATATACAGTGATGGTCTTTATGAACTTGATAAATTAAAGAAAATCTTTAAAGAATGGCTCAGGCTTGGTGGGGACGATTTTCCAGAAATAAAAGGGGAAGAAAGACAGAAACGATATAAATTTTTTTCATATATTGCAAATATATCTGAAAATCCATCTATTACAAAAGAGTTTATTAATATATTAGAAAATGGATATTATGATAAACTTATTTTTGAAAAAGGGCTTTTTGATATATTTAATGCAGATTTCTATACAATTATCAGCAGCAGGGAAGTTTATGCAGGCAGTAATATTATAAAATATTTTGTAGATTATATAAATGCAGGATATATGGATATTATAACAAATAAGCATTTTAGGCTTGATATTAAAGGCACAAAAGTAAACCACTACTGGACTATATGGGATTATAAAAAGGGGCAGAAATTAAATAAAGATAATTTTTACATATTTCCTTTTAATAAACAGACATTTATATTGAGCATGCAGGATTTTGAAGATAAAAAAATTTTTCAAATAAATTATTATAACCCGCAATATATTGATACTCCGTATTATGCAGAGATTACATACAGTAAGATAGATAAAACCTTTAATGGAAAAACAGTCTGGCCATATACACTTATAAGAAATCAGGTTGTTAACAGACTTGTCTCATCTCCGTCTTTTGTATGCAGAGATAATATGACTATGCAGCAGAATATAATATGTGAAAGTTTTCTTTTAAGAATGCTTGATAAAATAAGCAGCAGAAAGTATTATCTTTTATATAGAGATGTAAAAAATAATTCTAAAAAAAGCAAGGAATTAGCAAAACAGAAAGAAAAATTTCTTGATAGTTTAAACCAGTGCAGCATAGACAGACAGTGTATACAGCAGGAATATAAGGCATATATTGATATGCTTATAAGTTTTAAGTAATATTGGAGTTAAAAAATTTTCTATATAAGTTATTTTGAGCCTGATTTTTCAAGGTGAAAAATCTAAATTGTATATATTGCAATAGTGTATGATATATTTAAATTATCTTATTTTTTAGATACTTTGCTTATAAATCACTTTCAGTATGAGTTAATTTCTTATAATGAAAATTGCGAAATTTTTAGAACACTATTAATCATTTTCTATATATTCTTTTAATTCTTTTAAACTCATTTTAGAGCCTAGTCCAAGCATAAGTTTTGCAAGTGTTTTTTCAATAGTCATATTTTTGCAGGATATTGCACCATATCTCTCAGCTATTATTCCCATAGGGTATTTATCAAGATGAACACCATCATACAGGCATTGTGTAGCACATACTATCACAGCACCGTTTTCAATTGCCTTTTGTATTGCAGGTATAAAATTATTTTCACATTCTTCTGTTGGCACACCACCTGCACCATATCCTTCTATAATTATACCTAGATAGCCCATATTAATAAGTATATCAATAATTTCAGGTTTTAATGATGGCACCATTTTTAATACAAAGACTTTTTCTGATACATTTTTATTAAAAGAAATGCTGCTTTCTGGTTTTTTGTTTACTATATTCCATATAATCTTTTCATTATCAGAAATACCTGCCGGTTCCTGATTAATAGATAAAAAGCCAGTAAAATTTTGACTGTATACTTTTTTTGTGCAGTCGCCATTATGTATAAGTCCGTTAAAGGCAAGGAAAACACCGCAGTTATCACTGCATGCAGATAAAAATGCATCCTGTATATTTTTACAGGCATCAGTTCCTTCTACTTTAATAGGAAGCTGAGAGCCTGTAAATACTATTGGTTTGCTAAGGTTATTTATGGCACAAGACAGCATAGATGCTGAATAAGCCATAGTATCAGTGCCGTGAGTAATAACAAAGCCGTCATAGTCATTATAATTTTTTTCAACAGTATCTAACATGCTTATCCAGTTATGCGGCGATAAATTAGAGCTGTCTATATTCATAATTTTTATAATATCAATAGTGCATATATGCTGTAATGCAGGCACAAGCTCTATTATTTCTTTACCAGATAAACTTGGTATAAGCCCATTATCAGATGGAATGCAGGCAATAGTTCCGCCTGTTGCAATCATTAATATTTTTTTCATTTATTATTCTCCAGCTAATGCTTTATTTTATATGTTTTAAATTTGTATTTTTTATCAGGAATATAATATAACAGCAAAATAAAAGCCCTTTTAAAAGGGCTTTATAATATTCAAAATTATTAATTGTATTTAAACTATATATTTGCAGCTGCAATTACAGCAAGGTTAAATATTTCTTCAGAAAGTGCATTATTTTCTGCAATCTGCACAGGTGCAGAAAATCCTTGAATAACTTTTGCACATATTTTAAAGCCGCCAAATAATTTTAATGATTTAATTGCAGCATCAGCTGCCTGAGCATTACTAAATATCAGCACATTTGCATTACCATCTGCATTTGTGTATGGGTATGATTTTGCAAGAGCAGGGGTTAAAGCTGTTTCTAAATCTAAATCACCCTCTATTTTAAGTTTAGGATTAGCTTGTTTTGCAAGATTTATTGCTTCCATAATTTCTTCACTGTCAAGAGATTTACCAAAGCAGCCGTTAGATATAACTGCAATATTTGGCTCAATATCTACTACTTTGCAAATATCTGCAGTCTGTAAAATTACTTCTGATAAATATTCTTCATCCTGTTCTGTATAAAGAGCAGGGTCTGCAATAATAAGTGATTTATGCTTATTTGCAAGCAGCACAGAAGATGATGCTGTGTAATAATCTTCACTTAAATCAACAGTATCTGCAACAGCAGCTAAAGTTGTCTCTAAATCTTTTAAAGCATATCCTACAAAAGCATCTATATCACCGTTATTTAAAACAGCACCAGCAAACCTGTTATAATGGCCGTGTTTTATTTCCTGAGCAGCCTGCTGCTGAGTAAGCCCAGACCTCCAGTATTTTTCATAATGTTTATGTATAATTTTATCAGTATCCTTATATGTTTCTGGGTCAATAATAACCATATTTTCAAGGCTTATATTTAATATGTCAGCAGTTTTTTTAATTTTTTTAGTATCTCCTATCAGGCATGCTGTTCCTAATTTAAGCTCATGAAATTTAGCTGCAGCAGATAAAACTGCTTCTTTATCAGCAAATGCAAAACCTATCCTGCCTTTATTTTTTTTAGCCTGTTTATAAGCAGATAAAAGCATATTTTTAGCAGGGTTCATTCTAGCTTCAAGGCTTAATCTGTATTCGTCAAAATCTTTTATTGGCTTTTCTGCAACACCAGTATCCATTGCAGCACGGGCAACTGCCATACTAACAGCGGTTAAAAGTCTTGGGTCAAAAGGTGTAGGAAGAATATATTCTTTACCAAAAGTAAAGTTTTTTCCATTATATGCTTTACTTACTTCATCAGGCACAGCAGTATGTGCAAGCTCAGCAATTGCATAAGCTGCTGCTATTTTCATTTCTTCATTAATAATAGTTGTGCGAACATCTAATGCACCTCTAAAAAGAAATGGGAAACACATAACATTATTAATTTGGTTAGGGTAGTCACTTCTGCCGGTTGCCATAATAGCATCATTTCTTATTTTACTTACTTCTTCGGGAGTGATTTCTGGGTCAGGGTTAGCCATTGCAAATATAATAGGGTTTTGTGCCATACTTTTAATCATTTCATCAGAAAAAGCACCTTTTTTAGAAAGTCCGTATAATACATCAGCTCCATTAACTGCTTCAGCAAGAGTTCTGCATGAACTTTCAGTTGCAAATTTCTCTTTATATTTATTCATGCCTTTTTCTCTGCCTTTATATATTACCCCATTTGTGTCACATAATATAAGGTTTTCTTTTTTTACACCAAGGTTCACTATTAACTGTGCAATAGCAAGCCCTGATGCACCAGCACCATTCATAACAACTTTAACTTCTTTTATTTTTTTATTAGCAGCTTTTAATGCATTTAATAAAGCAGCACCGCCAACAATAGCCGTTCCATGCTGGTCATCATGGAAAACAGGTATTTTCATTGTGCGTTTAAGTTCTTCTTCTATAATAAAACATTCTGGGGCTTTAATGTCTTCTAAATTAATACCACCAAAAGTAGGTTCAAGCATTTGGCATGTTTTTATTATGTCATCAGTATTTTCAGAATTTAACTCTATGTCAAAAACATCAATATCAGCAAATTTTTTGAAAAGTATACCTTTTCCTTCCATAACAGGTTTTCCTGCCATTGCTCCAATATTTCCAAGACCTAAAACTGCTGTGCCGTTAGATATAACAGCAACAAGGTTGCCTTTTGCAGTATATTTGTAAGCATTTTCTGGCAGGTCTTTTATTGCAAGACAGGGAACTGCAACACCAGGAGTGTAAGCAAGTGACAGTTCATCTTGAGTATCGCATGGTTTTGTTGATATAACTTCTATTTTACCAGCAACTGGGCTGCTGTGATAATTTAAAGCATTTTCTGCTAAATCAGTCTTTTTATTCACAATGTCCTCCGATTTTGTGATGATTAACCTTTAATATTATCTTAAATAAATAAAAAATCAATATAAAAAAGTTTTTATCGTTCCCATTTTATATGATAATTTTTTGTAACTATTTGATGAATAAATATAAAATGATATTTTTTAAATAAGTAGAATATATGATAATGTATAATGATAATCTTTTTGTTTTTTGAAAGGTGTTTTATATATAAACAGTATAAAGTTGTAAATAAAATGGTGAGATTAATTATTAAAGATAAAATAAATATAAGCCGATATAAGAAATTATATAGACAAAAGACATTTTTAATTGTAAAAATAAAAATAGTCATTGATAATTATGATAATATTTGTTATTGTAATGCAGTATAACTTATTTTATTTATGGGATTGAGCGAAGATGGATATAGGAAGTATTGTAGGTTTAGTTATTGCATGGGCATTAGTATTATGGTCATTAGTGATTGGGGTTGGTATTGGGCCGTATATTGATTTTCCTTCTTTTTTAATTGTTATAGGTGGTTCTGTTGGTATTGTAATGGCGGCTAACCCTATTAATAAACTTATTGTTGGTTTAAAATCTGCATCTAAAGCATTTATTTATATTCCGCAGTCAGAGCAGAATCTTATTTCTCAGCTTGTTGATTTTGCAGTAAAAGCCCGCCGTGATGGTATCTTATCTCTTGAATCTGAAGAAGAAAATATGAAAGATGAATTTCTTAAAAAAGGTATCCGTTTAGCAGTTGATGGAACAGAGCCTGAAGTTATCCGCACTGTTTTAGAGATGGATTTTGAAAATATGGTAAAGCGTCATGATAATAATATTGCAGTTGTTGGTTATTTTATAGATATTGCACCTGCCATGGGTATGATTGGAACACTTATTGGACTTGTTGCCATGCTTTTAAACATGAGTGACCCTGCTGCAATTGGTCCTGCAATGGCTGTTGCACTGCTTACCACATTTTATGGCTCATTAATAGCGAATATGATTGCTACACCGATTGCTACTAAAATGAAAATCCGTTCTATTGAAGAACAGCATTTAAGAGAAATTATGCTTGCTGGAATTATGGCTATACAGTCAGGAGACAACCCGCGTATTGTAGAGCAGAAATTAAATGCATATTTACCACCATCTCAGCGTAAATCTCAATTTGATTAATAAGAGGTAAGTTTTGGCTAAAAAAAAATGCCCAGAATGTCCAAAAGGGGCTCCAAAATGGATGACAACATTTTCTGATATGACAACTCTGCTTTTGACATTTTTCGTTTTACTTTTATCTATGGCAAATTTTGATAAAGTAAAAATAGAGCAGTCTTTTGGTATATTAGCAGGCTCTTCCGGTATTATGAATAACCCTAGTGTTACACCATTAAGCCAAATGAATATAGTTTCAAAACGCTCTATAAAAGATACTGTTTCTAAAACAGAAGAACAGGTAGAAAGCCAGATAAAATCAATGATGCAGGCTCAAAATATGGATAGTATGGTGTCAGTTGTGAAAACTGATAAAGGTTTAAGTGTCCGTATATTAGATTCTGCACTTTTCAAGCCTGGAAGTTCAGAGCTTATGCCACAGGCTGGTCCAATACTTGATAAAATAATTAATATTGTAAAAGATTCTTCATATTATATAAATATAGAAGGTCATACAGATGATACAGGCAGCCCTGATTTAAACTGGAGATTATCATCAGATAGAGCATTATCTGTAATATCTTATTTTGTAAAAGCTAATTTTAACCCTGTTCGTCTTTCTGCATCTGGCTATGGTCAGTATCATCCAATACTTCCTAATATTACAGAGCAGAATAGAAGTATGAACAGGCGTGTTGAAATAAATATGGTTACGCCTGAATTTGCTGAATCAGGTAAAAGTTCTTTTTAATATAGTATTTATTTGGAGGTTATTATGCCAGAAGATAATGAAAATACAGAACAGCAGGTAGTGAAAAAATCATCTAAATTAAAGTTTATTATAATAGGCTTAATTGCAATACTGCTGCTTGTTGTTATATTAGCTGTTGTATATATGCTTGTCCTTGCACCTAAAGGGGAGACAGACGAACAGGCTGCTGCACAACAACAAGTGCCAGCAGCCCCAGCTCCTGCACAACAACAAGTGCCAGCAGCCCCAGCTCCTGCTATGGGCGGCGGAATGGATATGGGTGTATCAAATGCTGAAATGGGACAGATTTATCCTATCCCTACATTAAATGTTAATTTAGCAGACCCTACTGGTATAACTTATCTTGCTATTACGCTGGCCTTAGAGTTTGACCCTAAAAACTCAGACCTTTATAAAGAAGTAGAAACAAAAATGCCTAGAATTACAGATATGATTATTACTATTCTTTCTTCAAAAGCTTATGAAGAAATATCTACTTCTCAAGGTAAAGTAAATCTTAAAAATGAATTTTTAAGAAGAATAAATGCTATGCTTGCAAAGGGCAGATTATATAATGTATATATTACAGGATTTACTGTCCAAAGATAGGGTTATAAGGGTAAATATATGACTAGGGAAGAAATAAAAGAGATTTTTGGCGAAGTTCTTTTTAATGTTAGTGTTGAGCTTGGCAGGAAAAAAGTAACCATTGGTGAAATGCTCAGGTGGGAAAGTGGCACGATAATACGCATGAACAAAACTTCAGGTGAACCAGTTGACTTCCTTGTTAATGAAAAGCCCCTTGCTTATGGGGAAGTAATGGTGCTTGATGAAAAGTTTGGTATTCGTATAAGTGAAATATTAACAAAAGAACAGCTTGTTGAAAAATTTAAAGATGGGCTGTATGGCTAAAAAGCTTTTATTTATCATATTTTTTGCAATATTTGCATTTCAAGGTTATTGTGCAGAGCTGAAAGCTGATGTAGATAACAAAAGGGCAGAATATGTTTTTACATTTCAAAAAGGTTATTCTGCTTTTGAGCAGCTTTCAGATGAAACACGCAATACTATTATATTTACATTTGATACTTCTGAAGATATAGTATTTGAAAGGCAGAATTACTTTGATATGCCTATAAAAAGTGCTTATCTCTTATCAAAAGATAAAAAGCGTTTTTTTATAGAATTTAAAGATACAATAATAGAGCCAATAGTTAATAAAGCAGACAGGCAAATCTCTATTGTTTTTCCACTTCCTGAAAAAAAGCCTGAAATTAATGCAGCTGCTGCTTTGGTGCCTGCTGCAAACCCATCTATGCCTTCAACATCCAGCTATGTAAAAATGATTTCAGGGCTTATATTTGTTGTAATATTAATATTTTTACTATTTTTTGTTTTAAAAATATTTTTTAAAAAACAGCTTTTTTCTGATATTCCCGGCAGTGGCAGGCTTTTAGGCAAGGTTGATTTAGATTTAAGAAAATCTCTTTATTTCTATGAAATAGGTGATGTAATATATATTATTGGAATAACTGATAATGGTATGAATGTTATTGATAAAATCAGCGATGAGGCAGAAGCTGCTAAAATTCGCTCAGGATTTATAAAAAAACATGACTTTAAAGGATATATGTCATTTTTTAAAAGAAAAGCACATCTTGATGATGATTTGACATCAAGTAATGCAATAGTAGAAGAAAAACTTAACTCTATTAGAAACAGGAAAAAGCAGTTGTAGAGGATATTGTGGCAAAATTTATAAAGAAAAAAACAATTAAAAAATCTTTACTTTTTGGTTTGTTTTTAGGCATTGCCTTTTTAGGCTTTGCAGGGGTAAGCTATGCTCAAAATCAGACTATACCTATACCAACATTTCGTTTTGGTGTAGAAGGTGCTGAAACACCTCAGGATGTGGCTTTTTCTTTGCAGGTAGTGTTTATATTTACTATTCTTGCTCTTGCACCATCTATTATTATGGTTATGACAAGTTTTACTCGTATTATTATTGTATTTTCTTTTTTGAGAACAGCTATGGGGACAGCGACTATGCCGCCCAGCCAAATATTAACAGGTATGGCTTTACTGCTTACTTTCTATATAATGACCCCTGTTTTATCAGAAATAAATAAAAATTCCTTTGCACCTTATGTAAATGAAGAAATAACTTTTAAACAGGCAGTAGAAGAAGCCAGAAAACCTATGAGGCAGTTTCTGCTTTCAAATACTCGTGAAAAAGATTTAATATTATTTATAGACTTATCACGCACAGAAAGACCGAAAACGGTAGATGAAATACCAGATTTAGTGCTTGTTGCTGCATTTGTTATGAGTGAAGTGCAGGTTGCCTTTCAGATAGGTTTTTTAATATTTTTACCATTTTTAATAATAGATTTTGTCATATCCAGTGTGCTTTTAGCTATGGGTATGATGATGTTGCCTCCTGTAATGATTTCTGTGCCGTTTAAAATACTGCTTTTTGTGTTAGTTGATGGCTGGTCACTTTTGGTTACAGGACTTGTAAAAAGTTATGTAGTATAAAGGGAGGTTATTATGAACCCTGATATTGCTGTATCACTTGTATCAAAAGGTTTAGAGCTTGCATTAGTTATATCTGCACCTGTTCTTATAGCAGGGCTTGCAGTTGGTCTTTTAGTAAGTATTTTTCAGGCAGTAACACAAATTCAGGAAATGACACTTTCATTTATACCAAAAATTATAGTAATGGTTGTCCTAATAGGTGTTACTTTTCCATGGATGCTTTCTACATTAATGGAATATACTGTTGCATTAATTCAAAATATGAATACTTATGTAGGAAAATAGAAAGTATATATATTAAAGTTCTGTATAACATATTTAAATTATCTATTTTTTAGATACTGAACTTACCCAAAAATTTTGAACTAAGCCACTAAATAAATTTCTTTTT
>ERZ777305.1348-NODE-1348-length-30051-cov-3.758034_pt1 | contig 30051 bp, 27 predicted proteins | sample MGYA00374965_ERZ777305 | MGnify/ENA primary metagenome ERZ777305 (study PRJEB29328, sample SAMD00013331) | mouse gut metagenome | study: EMG produced TPA metagenomics assembly of the Metagenome analysis of fecal microbiota from mouse which was promoted... | reverse complement strand
TCATTGGAATCTCACCACCCCCAGGATCTCTGGAGGGCGCCCTCCTTTGCTGCGACGGGTCACGCTCGGCTTTAGGACTGGACGCAAGTATCATTATCCCTTCTGCCGGTCATCGCCGTCGGTAGGTGTGCATCCTGCCGTCTGAGCCTGGATGCGTATAGTTAACGCTATTACGTTAATTATTGGCGTCCGCTCATGTAGCTGCCGCTCCTCACGGCGGCAGAAGGAAAGTAAAAGGTGCGCTGGGTATTCGGTTTTCAAAGAGCAAGGAGGGTATAAGAATGACCCCTCACTTTCCAAGCCGAAAAGATGAGGGGTCTATGCGCAAAAATTTTAAATTTTAATGAGAAATTTCAATTTCTCAACTATTTTGCTGATTTTGCGGCACACATTGGACTGGTTGATGCCTAGGATCTTGGCAAGATCAACTTGGGAAAACCCTTGTTGGAAATGCAGCCTTATCAGTTCCTGTTCATCTACTGGCAGTTGTAGGGCGGCCTTGCGGAGCTTGTCCAGCAAGACGTTCTTTTCCGCCTGTCCTGCCGTGTCTGCTACCGTGTCTACCAGGATATCCTCGCCGTTGAACTCGTCCGTAGTGAGCATATCGTAGGAGAAGTCGCCGTTGTCCCTGGAACGTTCGTTCAAATATTTCTGACGGCGCTTGTCCTTGTAAAATGCTTTGTACTCGTCCTCTGGCACCTCCATCAACATACCGTGCAGGGATATGAACCGTCTGCTTTGATATGTATCTCTCTGCTGGCAAAACTCAGCATAACTGAGCTCCAGGTAAGTTTTGCCGTCTAAGACGAACACTTTCTTTGGTGTATATTCCACCGTGATTCCTCCAATCAATCTGTTTTGGGTTGACAAAACGATTGATTGGGGGCGGGCCACGGCAACCTGTCGAAACAAGCAAGCCCACATTGCAGAAAGTACCCATCTGAAAAGACAGACCGATACCCTCCGCAATGTGGGCAGAAGAACAGAAACCTAAAAACCACTTGCTAAAAGTGAGTTTTAGAACACATAAACTGAGCCACAGCTCACTTACGTGGGTGCGGCTCATGAGTATCTACCTATTTAGGCGCTGTGGAAACAGTGCCTTTTTATATTTTGCGGACGTTTTTCTAAAAGCAATTTCTGGATTTGGACAAGCATTTGACGTTTCACACCTTTCTAACTGAGTTATAACTCAGTTGAAGTAAGCTATTAGGGTATTTATACGAAGGCTTGCATATACTAAAATAAAGCTGAGGTGAGACAAAGTACAGAGTCCTGTTGATTCTTTTGGAGAGGCCGTGCGGGTAGAGCGGGCACGGCGAAGACTGACGCAAAGGCAGCTTGGGGAATTGCTGCACTTAAGCGAGCGGACAGTTATGTCTGTTGAGCTGGCGCGGACGAATTCCAGGCTTGAAACAGTTGCGATTCTTGCGCAAGGTTTGGATATAAGCCTGGACGCCATCGTGTTCCCGGATAAAAAGCGGGAATATTTACCCCAAAGTGTGGAAGACTTTTTTTCGGGGAAATCCGAAAGCGAAATTCAGAAGTACATTTCATTGTGCCAGTATGTTGAATCGATGATGGCGGAAGAAAAGGGTAAAAAATAGACAGAGCCAGTCAACTTGATCCGAAAATCAAGGCACTGGCTCTGCGCATAGGTAGAGATACGCTCTACTGCGTCTGGCTCTCGCTTTTATCTTCTTTTATTGTCCGCACGTTAAACCTCTTTGCATTAATAAGGCTTTCGCGTCTACACTTAGGGCAGTAAAGTGGAAAATTGTTCAGTACAGTATTCTCTCTAAGTTTTGTGTGAGTTTTCTTGCCACACTTCGGACATATCACCCAGTTGGATGTCTGCATTGTGCCATCTAACACCTCCAAATAATTTTTTGCTTATTCATCGATTTTCACCAACTGATACTCCCGGCTGCCCAGCCCAATCCCAGCGGCGTGTTCCAGAGTATGCAGCCCATTGCGGCTCTCTATGCGCCGGACAAGAGAAGCACCTTCGCTGTCTTTTTCGGCGTACACCAAGTCAACGCAAGCTTGGTCGAGAGCTACCGGATCAGTTGAAGCTAAGATGCCGACATCGTGCATATCCGGCTCGGCAGGGTTGCCGTCGCAGTCGCAGTCAACAGACAGGCGGTTCATCACGTTGATATAGACGATTTTTTCGCCATTATCCAGGTAATCAGAGACGGACTTCCCAGCCTCTGCCATGCTCTCCAGGAACGCATCCTGTTCGCTGCCCCACATACTGCCGCCTGTACCACCGCTGTGGATATGTGCCTTGCCCTGAGACGATGCCAATCCAATAGAGATGTTTTTTATAGCACCACCAAAACCTGCCATGGAGTGGCCCTTGAAGTGAGACAGTACCAGGTAGCTGTCATAATCATCAAAAGCCGCGCCCACATAGTTTTCGGTGAGCCTTGTGCCGCCAGTGACAGGCAGGGTCATGGAGCCGTTTTCATCCTGGATCTGGAAGTCTGCTATTGCCGTAAAGCCGTGGTCTTCCGCCACCTGGTAGTGCATAGCGGTCTGGGCGCGGGAACCGCCATAGGCTGTGTTACATTCTACTATCGTGCCGTCAACCTCTTTGACCACATCGGCAATCAACTCGGGCCGCAGATAGTTGCTGGCAGGAGGTTCGCCGGTGGAGAGTTTCACGGCAACCTTGCCAGTGGGCATCCAGCCCAGTGCTTCATAGACTGCCATCATGCCTTCCGGACTGATATCTGTGGTCATGTAAACCAGCGGTTCTCCCGAGGGGCCGGGCGTTTCGGAGGGGGCCGGTGAGGGGGATTCGGATGGCACAGGGAAAGGAGACTGGGAGGGGCCAGGTGCTCCCGTGGTCAGATAATTGTGGAGGATGACCGCCACCTGGGCGCGGGTTGCCGTACCCTTGGGGTTGAAACGATTGTTTCCGACACCGCTGACGATGCTGTTAGCCCTGGCCCAATCAACGGCACTGCCCGCATATGTACTGATGCTGGATTCATCGGCAAAATCGGGCGCGGCAGCCGCAGGGCTGCCCTCACACCGCCAGAGTATGGTAACGATCTGCTCCCGTGTTACCGGGTCATTGGAACCAAACACTCGGTTGCCATAGCCGCTTATGTAGCCGTGGTCACTGGCCCATTTTGCGGCGTTGTTGTAATAGGCATCGGCGGGGACGTCGGAGAAATCTGCCAGGCCGGCCACTTCCGGACTGCCTGCCGAGCGGTACAAAACTGTTGCCAGCATAGCGCGGCTCATGGTCATGTTCGGCGAAAATGCGGTTGACGATGTGCCTGCCATGATATTGTTTTCCCTGCACCAGTTGACCTCTTCGGTGTACCATGTATTTGAAGGCACATCCGTAAACTCGGCGGATCCTGCCGCTAGGGTGGGTATCATCAGGCCGATAACCAGAGCGCACAGCAGCACTCCTGCTATGATTTTCTTTATCCTTTTCACACTTTCACTTCCTTTCAATTTCATACAATCAGGTTCACCGCCAAACCTGTCACCAGTGAAAACGCCATGACAAAAGCAATGTACAGCGCGAACTGCTTCACTCCCAGCACGATTTTTACCGCGCCCAGGTTCGTGATTTTCGTGGACGGCCCGGTAAGCATGAACGCGGCCGCGCTTCCCATAGACATTCCATCTGATAGCCAGGCTTTCAGTAAAGGAATTGTCCCACCCCCGCAGGCATAGAGCGGCACACCGATCGTTGCCGCTGTCAGCACCCCGAAGGCTTCGTTGCCGCCGAAAAGGGTAGTCATGGCTTCGCCGGGGACGTAGCGTTGGAACACCGCAGAGAGGACGATGCCAATCAGAAAGTACAGCCCGGTGGTCTTGACGTTGCGGCCCAAGTTCTTGAGAAAGCGTACGAACAGGTTAGGGTCGGTGTGGTGGCTTTTGGGGTTGGCAAAACCGGTAAAGTTAAAGAATTCCTTGTCTTTGTAGAAGGACCGTACCAGCAGCCCGGCAACTATCCCACACAAAAAGCAGGACACAATACGGACAACCAGAGCTGTTGGCCCCAGAGCCATGCTATAAATAATTAACTGTGGGTTGAGTAGGATAGAACTCATCATAAACGCAGCCAGCCAGTCATCGGATATGCCGTAGCGGGAAAAGCTGGCCGCAAGAGGTATCGTCCCATACATACACAGTGGCGAGGCGATGCCCAAAATGCTGGCGGGTACTACGCCGAACGCACCCAGCTTTTTATCTGTCAGGCCGCGCACGGCGTCGTGGATCTTCTCTTTGGCAAACACAGAGATTGCTGACCCCAGCACCATGCCCAGCACCCAGTACCAGAAAATCTGCCGGAGTTGCAGGTCAAAATAGTACCAAAGGTATATCAGTTCTCTTTGCAGGATCTCAATCAAACTTTACTCACCTCCATGGTATCATTGGGTCGATTTCTCTTGTAAAACAAAACAGAAATCATACTTTTCTTCCGGCGAAAATATCTCAAAATAAGTCTCTTCCAGCGGAATCCACATGGACTTAAAAGCCACCAATATCTCAGTGCCGCTCCGGGCCTCAATACGTCTAAGCTGTTCCTCCGGCTTCATATCCAGGAAAACGCGCACATCATAATAGTCCCAAAGCGCCGGGTGGCAGCTATAATTCTGTTCTACATTTACACCGAAAATGTAATTTCCACATCCCCCTCCCCCAGAATATCCTTAAGCTGCTGCTGGGTAACACCCTGCACCTTCCCCAGCCGGGTAAAATTCCAGGTATTCACATCATAGTAAACAGTCATGGAGTTGCCCTGATACAAAATGATATCCCCCGGCTCGGTGGTGATCTGCTGATTGTTCTCCGGCAGGCTGGTGGGCAGCGGACCGACCTTTTCAAAATTGCCATAATCGCTCATCTGCACGGTGACCGGCCCCTCTTGAAGCAACTCCGCAAAAGCCTGGGCGGAAGTATTGTCCGCCAGCTTCGCCGTCAAATTCTGTTCCCCAATCTGCAAGTTTATCATGTCGTTTTCCTCCTGTTCTTCTGTTGTAATCACGGATGTTTGCGATTTCTCCGGCTCATCGGAACCGGGCGCGATCTGCACGATCTTATTCCCCCAGCCCTCCAGCACCGGGTTTTCCTCCACCGCCCGGACAAAATCCTCCGTGGCGTCAAAATAGCCTACCGGGGTATATTCCCCGCTCACCTGTGCGTCGCCGTAAAACAGCACGATGCGGTTGGGCTCGGAGTAGTAGACCTCCCCGGCCTTTTCGCTGGTGATGCTTTCGGGGTTCGAGGGGATCTCATAGCGGCTGGGGATGTCGTAATACTGCATGACCTCGCTGTTTTCAAAGTCATCGTAGTGGTAGATGGGCAGCCGCCAGTCGGCAGTACCCACGTGCCGGGCGATGGCCGCGGCGGTGTCGTTGTCGTAGAGGTGCATGGTAAAGGGAGCGCCCTGGTCGCCAAAGCGGACGGTAAGCGTGGTGGCGCTTGCGGTTTCCGGGGCAGATTCTGGGGCGCTCTCTGGCTGGCTCTCCATGACGGAAGAATCCGGAACCGCTGTTGAAACCGGAGCAGAGCTTGTGTCCCCTGTTTGTGAACACCCTGCCGCAATTAAAGCACAGAGGGTCAGGCAAATAAAGACAAGAACTTTTTTCATGTTGATTTTCCTTTCCAATAAATTATTCGTTTATCAGGCTTGTTATGGCCACACGCTTGATTTTCCCCGCCGCCAGCCATGCAAACCCGGCGAACAGCAGGGTCACGGCCAGAACCGGCAGCAGGGTGCCGCCAAAGCTTACGCCGGAGGCAAAATTATTGATGCCCGCCAACTTCATCACTGCGGAGACAAGACGGTCGCTCAGCGCCGCCGAGAGTACCGTCCCTGCCAATGAGCCGATCAGCGCCGTCACCCCGAAACGTAGGGCAAAGGCCAGCCGCTGGACAGAATCGGCAAAGCCTATGGCTTTATAGATGGCAATGTCCCTCTGTTCTGCCGACAGGACGCGCCCGCCGGTCAGCACCGTGACCACAAGAATAAACACCGCTGTGGTAATGTACATCGCCGCCACCAGCGCCCGCATAGCCGCGATAATGCCGAACAGCCCCGGCCAGGTATTTTCGTGAACATGGACATCTCCGCCGAACCTTTCTTCCAGCGCTTGGGTGATGGCGGCTTTCTGGCTGGGGTCGCTGAGAAAATAGTGCCAGCACCAGATGCGCGGGTCGTCCCGGCCTATTTTCAGGTAGCCCGCTTGGCTCAGTCCCACATTCGCCCCCATATCGTTGGCACAGGAATAGATGCCGCTGACAGTGTACTCGCCGCCTGCCAGGTCGCCCCGGACAGTGACCATATCGCCGATATCCACGCCCAAATCGCTTGCCACAAACTCGGTCAGAACGATTTCGTTACCGCCCGTGCAGGCGCGGCCCTCCAAAATATGAAAGCGCTCCGGCTCCGAAATGGCGTTGGCAGTGTAGTCCACGCCATTTACGCTGACACTGGGCATGGCCAGCAGGTAAGTGTCGGTGATACCGCTGTACTGCTGCACAATATCTTCGACGCTGTCTATGGTAGATTCGCCGAACATCTGCACTCCCAGGTCATGGTCGGCAGGGTTGAAAGCGTCCATCATGCCCTTGCCATCCGGGCCGAGCCAGGCGTCCATGCGGCCAATCATGGCGGCGAAAAAGGAGAGCAGGGCCGCCACAGCCAGCGCACCCAGATACATTTTGCGTCCGGTCAAAAGCTGCCGGAGGGCCAGCCTCAAGGGGAGGGTTTTTTCAGTAATTTGCACGGCTGGCTTTCCGCTTGAGTCTGATGTTTCCATTTCCCCACGAATCGCCCTCATAGGGCTGACTTTTCCGATTTTCCCGGCCCGCCAGTAAATAAACCCGCCCAGCAGGAGCAGTATCCCGCCAAAGCTGACCGCCAGCCAGCTTACAGGGAGAACAGCAGGTATCTTCAAGCCGGTGGTAGTCACAGTGGCACTGCTGACCGCAGAGCTGATGGGGGCAGTCAGAATCAAACCCAGCGCTGATCCTGCCAAGACTGCCGCGCCGTATTGCGCCAGCAGTACTAGGCGTAGGTCTGTGGTGGTAAGTCCAACCGTTTTGAGGATGCCCATATTCTTGTACTCGGCGCGTATGTTGGCGGAAATGCTGTGCCCCGCCACCGCCAAAACCGCCATAAGCAGCACGGCGGCAAAGGCCAGGAACAGCGCGGAAAAGGCGTTTTGCAGCACCAGCATGAAACCGGAGATTGCTTCCCGGCTGTGAGTGAACTCCACAAAATTCGCAAGGCCGGTGTGCTCATTCAAAATGGCGTTCAGCTGGGCGGTGGGCAGATCATCCCAGGGGAAAATGTGGAGCATGGAGCCCTGGCGGGCCAGCGCATCAATGCCCGAACTTGCGATGGTATCCAGCGCAGCCTGATAGTCGCTCTCACAGACGAGAAAGCCCTTCATGCCGATCATGCTGCTTCCCATCACCGGGGCTTCAAAAAAGCCTGCTACCTTCAGAACCATATCCCGCCCGGAGCGGGCGATGGGGAAAGTGATCTCGTCTCCGATACCCAGCCCGAACATGGACACCAGCGAGGGGGAAACGTATACTTCTCCAGGCCGGATACTCTCGGGCGCGGGCTGATAGCCGGATAGATCGTCGGTGAAAAAACGGTAGCGTTCACGCTCCGGCTCATATAGGATGAGCTGCCCTTCGCTGTCTGATTCCTGCTCCAGGGCGGTGTAATTCGTGAATACTAACCGCTGGGTTTCCACTCTGTCTATCTCGTCCAGAGCGGTTATCTCTGCCGCCAGGCTTTCCGTATCTGCCCCGCCGGATATCCAGGCGGTCAACTCACCAAAGCCCGCCTGGGTCAATCCGGCTTCCTCATGGGCAGCGGCATTGGCCCACAGGGGCAGCACCGTGCCGGTGACGGCGGCAATCAATGCTATCAGCAGGAATATACCACAAAGTGTACCCTGGTGGCGTTTCAGCCCGGCACGTATCAGAATCTGTTTCTCCATGCTTACCACCCCAACTTCGAAAGCCAACTGCTGACTTGGTTTTCGCGTCCTTTTTCTTCTGTGCGGTAGCGGGGAAGCACTAATTCGTCCAAGATTTTCCCATCCTCCAAATAGAGCAGCCGGTTCCCGCGCAGCGCCGCCCGCAGGCCGTGGGTGACCATGAGGACGCTCTGTCCCTGGGCGTTCAATTCGGTCAGCAGGTTCATGACCTCCTGGCTGTTCGCTTTGTTCAGCGCCCCGGTGGGCTCGTCGGCAAAGAGCAGGGTGGGGCTGTTTATCATAGCCCGGGCTATGGCGGCCCGCTGGGCTTCGCCGCCGGAGACCTGGCTGGGCAGGCGGCTTTCCGCGTCCCCAACGTGCATCTGCTCCAGCAGGGCATGGGTGCGGGTGTTTACATCAGCAGATTTTCCTGCGTACCCGGCAACCGCCACATTCTCAAAGAGGGTCAGATTGCTTACCAGGTGGGTCTGCTGGAACACGAAGCCGAACTCCTTGGCCCGCAGCTCCGCCATCTTCTTCTCGCTCAGACCGGTAATGGGCTGATTCCTGAAGAACACTTCGCCGCCGGTCAGACTGTCCATACCGCTTAAGCAGTACAGCAGGGTAGATTTTCCAGCGCCGGAACTGCCCATGATTACGGTGAAATCTCCGGCGTAAATATCCACGTCGATTCCTTGCAAAACCGAAGTGCCGCCAAAATTTTTTGTCAGGCTCTTGCCCCTGAGAATCGTATCCTTCATCCTGCGACCCGCCACCTTTCTGCGTCTTTTTTCACGATAAGCTGTTTCTTGCCGGTGCGCGGGTCAGGGAGAATTTCCTCCACAAATGTCACCTGGAACCGAACATATTCCAGCCCCTTTTCTTCCAGAATCCCCCGCATCTGCGCGGTTAGTTCCGTTTGAATCACGCTTTCCGTCCCCTGAGAGGTTTTCTCCGCTATCATGACAAAGCTGTCCCTACTGGTCTGCAAGAACTGATAATCCCGCAGGCCTTCCACGCAGAAGCCCTCGATGGTGAGGGGATGGAGGAAATCCCGGTGGCCGAAGCCATCTTCAAACCAGAGCATATCCTCACAGCGGCCCAATAGCCCAACGGCGTGGGTGAAGGGGCTGCCTTTCACCCGTTCAGCCAATGTCAAAGAATCGGAAATCCTATAGCGAATAAGTGGCTGGGCAAAGTTATAGAGGCTGGTCAGATACATTTCGCCGTCTATTACCTCCACCACGTTCAGGTCGTCAAACAGGAGCATCCCGTTGCCATCGTCCACCCCCAGGGCCAGGGATTCGCTGGCGCCGTACACATTGATGACCGCCCCGCCCAGCACTTTCTCCAGATATCGGCGCAGGCCCGCGCCCAGAGGCTCTCCGCAGGAGATCACCCGCATGGCGGACAGTTTCACCCGGCCCTGCTCCACCAGTTCGCCTAAAATCTTGATTGCTGATGGGTAGCCGATGATGATGTCGGGCTTGAACTTGTTCAGCTCCGCCACCCACTGCTCCAAAGGCTGCTTGATGTCCAGGTGTATCTGAGCGGCCCCTACTCCATCGATGCCATCTCCAACCGCCATAGCCCCGCCGTAGCGCCCATCTGTGGCGGCAATATAGGCGATGCGCGGCCCTGCTCCCAGCAGTTTTATGATCTCTTTCATGGACATCCCCCACAGCGCTGCCCGGATGATGCCCAACAGCATAGTTCGCCATGCCGCCTCGCCATACACAAAATAGCCGGGCTTTCCGGTGCTGCCGGAGGAGTGAACCACATGGTACTTGCCTTTGTAAGCTCTCCTGTCGGCGGCGGTTTCGGCGTCAAAACGGCGCAGTTCGTCTTGGGTCAGGTCTGGGACGGTGATGAGCTGGTCAAAATTTTGCAGCAGCATTTGTTTGTCCATGACAGGGAACGCTGACAGTGGCGCAGTGCGGATATTACTCTCGTCAATTCCAGCCCTTACGAAAGCCCGGTGATAATAGCTTGAGTGCCGGAAAGCGTAGACCAGCATTTTCCGCAGCTTTTTGGCCTGGTACTTTTTCATCCGAGCCGGGGTCATGCGCTTGTGACGCTTTAATTTTGCCAATTCAATCAACAATTTCAATCTGCTCAATATACGCCCCCCTAATCTAGCTGAAAGGTATAATTTTCCGCATAATTTTCCCGATGATAGTACCGGGCGGTCAAATTCCCCAAATCAAAAACCACGCTCCACTCGGTGGACTCGAACTCGCCGAAATTATCTTTGCTGACACTGTTCAGCGCGTCACGAACTCCATCGGTGGTCATGGTATCGTAGGCGGCAAGTGTTTCCATCAAAATGTCGTACCGTTCGCGTGACTGGCTTGTACCGATACCATTCTTTTCCCCTTCTGCCAGGTAGAAATTGGTGACAACCGGGGTCTCTACGACCACCATCTCATTGTTGATGTATTCCACCACCACGCTGCGGCCCGTATTGTCGGCAATCGCAAGGTGCATCATGTAGCCCATGGAGGCGTGCATATCGTACTGGCCCAGCAAGTCGATCGTCTCGTCCACTGTGGCAGCTTTGTCCAGCAGCAGACGGATAGCGGTGGTGGTAGTCAGGCCCGGTTTGCCGGTATTTTGGCCGATAGTGTCGCTGTCCTGGATCATGTTGACGGACACCGCCAAGCCCTTTTCGTTCATGCCGTCCAGGGGCGCATATAAGCAGATAAGCGCTTGATACTTATACGGGAGTTGGGACAAGTCCACGCCGCTCATGGTGATGAAATCCGTGTTGACGGTGGAGATGGATTTGTACCCGATTTCCGGGGCGGAATGGACGATCATGGCGTTGCAGGGTTCCCAATCGAAGTTGCGGCCAAAGAGATAGCCGCCCTCAGTATTCTGAACAGAAATCGTACTGCACCCAAAGAGCAGGTCGCCCAAAGAGATATTCTCTTTCACCAGGGAGGTGAGGTATCCGGCAACCTCGCCGTCAGAGGCCGCGCCGCCTTGGGACAGAAACTCGTCAAAGCCGGAATCGCCCTCAAAGCGGATGGTGGAGAGGCCGTCCTCCAGCTGTGTGACTTCCGAGGCGGGGACAGTGATGGGTTCCGCTGCCGCAGAATCGCCGGAATCAGTTGGGACTAAACTGTTTTCAGATTGCGACGGTCTGCTTGCATTTGCGGAACAGGCGGCAAGCCCGAGAAGCAATGGTATCAAGAGAAATAATCGTAAAACTCGCATTCTGATTCTCCCTTCTCCGAAAGTTTGTAGATTCTGGCAACGGTATCCCGCGTGTGATCGTGGATCTCTTTTTCCAGGGTAAACCCAGCTTGCTGGAAAAGCTCCCCAAAAACCGGGTGATAGTACACGGCCCAAATATCCCGGTCACGTTTATTCTGACTTTCGATAAGCCGTTGTATCACCTTCTCGAATACTGGCTTTCCAAACGGATTGTAAAAGTAAAATACGTCGTAAGCGGCATAGCCCTCAAAGTCTGCGGCGTTCGCTTGGATGCAGCCTACATTTAGCTGCAATTTGCGCATATTCTTCCGAGCTATGTTCAATAGGCGTTCGTCCAAATCCAGGCCCTCCATTTTGGCATATCCCAGTTCTGCGGCTACCTTCATGCACATCCCCTTGCCGCAGCCCACATCCAGGAAAGCGGATTTGCTGGGTATTACCGGCACGGCTCCTAGTATGCGTTTCATATCATCCGCGTCGGTCATGCTGTAGCCGTGATATTCGGCTGTGTTCTTTTGCAAATCGCCCACATATACCATGCTGAAATCCAGACCACGCAGACGTTCACCGCAATAATTGATAAAAAATTTTGCCCATCTCTTTCCTCGAACAAAGAAATTGTAATTTCCCATAGATTCCTTTCCCTTTGTTATGTAAGTGAAAATGTAATCAGCACGCTTCCGTCGCCCAGTGCCTGCGCTAACCCTGTTGGATTTTCCAACCTACCCAATGGTGTGTAGCTATAAGAGGTCGTAAAATCTTTATAGAACAGCACCAGGCAGTTATTGCCATAGAGCATTAAATCTCCAGTATGAATACCCTCTGGGCGGGAGGCATTTGTCGGCAAAGCACGATCAAAATAGTGATATTTCTCATTGCCATTCAATTCCTGCATATTGAGCGACATAGGCAGCATGGCCACAAATGCCCTGGCAGTTTCGTTGTCATAAATCTCTCCATAGAAATTCTGGCCATTGACGGTGACTTGCAGTCGGTGTTCCTCTGGTACTGGGGTGGGTGCCGATGTAGGCGTAGGAGTTACCGGTGGGGTAGGCTGGCTGCCCGCTGTGTGCTGCGCAAACCGCATGAGCATAACCGCCACCTGCGCCCGGCTGGCGTCGCCTGTGGGCATGAGCCTGCCGGAATCCCCCTGCATAATGCTTGCGCCTACTGCCCACTGCATGGCTTGCCGGGCGTATCCCGCCACCCGGCTGCTGTCTGAAAAACCTGCCAAGTTGTCAGCAGCGGAGATGTCATAACCCTTGAAATTACTGTAGCGGTAGAGCATCACAGTCAAATCCTGCCGAGTGATATGGTTTTCCGAGCCGAACCGTCCGCAGCCTATGCCGCTGACTATCCCGTTCTCCGCCGCCCAAGCCACGGCCCGCTCATAGTAAGAGCCGCCCGGTACATCTGAAAAACCGTGGGCTTTAGCCGGGATGGGAGAGCCGTCCATCCGGTATAAAACCGTTGCCAGCATGGCGCGGGTCATGGGTGTGCCAGGAGAGAATTTACCGCCGCCGGTGCCGGACATCAAGCCGTTTTCAGAAACATACTCCACTGCCTGGGCGTACCAGGAGGATGGGCTGACATCTGCAAATGCCGCGGCAAAGGCAGTTGGCCCTAAGCCACATATTATGGTTAAAATCAGGATAAAGCTGACCAGCTTTTGAATGTGTCTTTTCATGCCGTTTCCTTTCCTTATTGAGATAAAATCGCACGGACAAATACCACCAAGCTGAACCCCAGCAGCACCACACCAAAGCACTTTTCTATCGTCCGCAGGCTGTATCTTTTCATTCGCTTTTTTATTGCGACAACCCCGGCAGATAGCGCTGTCCACCAGATATACGTCCCGGTAAACACCCCGGTTACCAACAGGAACCCATCTAGCGGAGCCATCCCACCGCCCAGCCCGAACCATGAGAACGTAAACAGGAACGTCAGTATCGCCGCCGGGTTGGTGATGCCCACCGCGAAGGAGGACAGGAACAGCTTTATCCTCTGTCCATTTGGGGTTTCAGGCGTGTCAGCGCGGTTCTTCTTCAACAACAGCCCCAGGCCCATCGTAAGGATGAGCGCCCCGCCCAGCAGGTTGATAATAGTCTGATGTGCCAGCAGAAAGTCGGAAATAAGCGAAAGCCCGAATGCTCCAACACAGGCGTATATGCAGTCTGCCACCGAAGAGCCCAGCCCGGTAAGCAGCCCGGCCCGCAGCCCGGAGCTGTACGCCCGTTGGGCGGTCATGGCACCCACAGCCCCGGCTGGTACGCCGAATAACAGGCCGATCAAAATACCGCGAAACAGGTAACCCATATCAGGCACAATGGCATTGGCACTGTACGATGATCTCCCCATGGGAGTCCTTATCGTCCCGAATGATCTTATCCACACAGGGCACATAGATGTGTCCTGACAGCGGGTTCTTGATGCTGACGATGGGTGCGGTCAGCGTGGCCTCCACCTCAGACTTCTCAAAGCTCAGGTCTGTGTCGATCATCTCGCAGTCAATGAGTTTCAGGCCCTTACAGTAGCAAAGGGGTTGGGTGCCGATAATTTTGCAGTTGATAAATGTGATATTTTCACTGTACCAAGCCAGGTACTCGCCCTTGACGGTGCTGTTGCGGACAGTGACGTTTTTCGCGTGCCAGAAAGCGTCTTTGGTGTCAAAATTGCAGTTGTCGAACTCGGAATTTTCGATGTACTGGAAGGAATATTTGCCCTTCAGCGTCACATTGTCAAACCGCAGATTGTCTGAGCGCATCATGAAATATTCGCCCTGCACGGTGGTGTCCAGCATTTCCATGCCGTGGACAGACCATCCGAACTCCGGGGATACCACATCACAGCCCCGCATTTTGATATTGGCACACTCCCGCAGGGCCTTGATGCCATAGAGCTTCGAGTGGGCAATTTCCATGTTCCGGGAGTACCAGATGGCGGCGCGGCACATCTCGGTCATTTCGGCATCGGTGATCTTCACACCGTCATCGTGCCAGAAGGGGTAGCGCAGGTTGAAGAAGCAGTTCTCCAACTCCACATTGCGGCTCTCTTTCAGGGCGCTTTCCCCATCGGCGGGACCGTCGAAACGGCAGCTTTTCAGCAGCAAGCCGTCGGAATTATAGAGGGCGCGTTCCATATCAAAGGTCTTGCTTTCAATGATTTCTTTCATGTCAGTATCTTCCTTTCTGAGTCAAATATTGTTTTTTCTGATTTGATAGAGTAGATAGTCCAGGCAGTCAATTCGTTTCTGCTCTCGGTGCATGGCGTCCAACAGTGACCGGCGGTGCTGGTTCAAAAGCCGCAGCCCGGCCTGCATCCTGTCCTGCTCCAAGTCGTGCATAAATTCCCGGATGCAGCCTTCCTCACAGCCAGCGTCCCGTAAGTTCTGTTCAATGGCCTCTTTCGTCTGATAGGCTCCCATTTTGCCCCCCCCTCGCTTTATGGGCCTTATTATAACCCCAAGAAATCGAAAAAGCTAATACTTTGATGCTATACTATGGTATGCTTGACAGCTATACCACTTTCTGCTATGATAAAATGCACACGGGGTATGCATTCCGCGTTTCTCCCCGAACCGTGAAACGGTTCGTTTTTCTCCGAAAAGTTCGGGAAAAACTCTTACAAATTAAACTAAAGGAGGAAACCTCAATGGAATTACGGGTTTTGCAATACTTTTTAGCCGTCACCCGGGAGCAGAACATCCTACGGGCGGCAGAGTCCCTGAACCTATCCCAGCCCACCCTTTCCCGGCAGATCCGGGACATGGAGGCAGAGCTGGGCAAGCAGCTTTTCATCCGGGGCAGCCGGAGCATCACCCTCACGGAAGAGGGCATGATTTTGCGCAAGCGGGCCGAGGAGATCATGGAGCTGGTGAAGAAGGCCGAGGACGAGATCGCCCTGGCAGAGGAGCCGGTTTCCGGGAATATCACCGTAGGAGCCGGGGAGACGGACGGCCTGCGGGTGCTGGTGCGGGCGGTGCAGGCTTTGCGGGAGGAATGGCCGGAGGTGCACCTCCATGTGGTCAGCGGGGACAAGTGCTCCGTCATTGAACAGCTGGACGGCGGGCTTATCGACTTCGGCGTGGTATTCGGCGACTTCGATACGTCGAAATATGAATCTATCCAGATACCCTGCCCGGAGCATTACGGCGTACTCATGCGCCGGGACGACCCCTTGGCGGAGAAAAAGAGCATCGATCCCAAAGAGCTTTGGAATAAGCCCCTCATCCTCTCCCGGCAGGCCATGTGCGACCAGGATACGAAAGAGTGGCTGGGCCGCGACCAGAAGAAGCTGAACGTGGTGGGCACATTCAACCTGCTCTATAACGGTTCCCTGATGGTGGAGGAGGGCATGGGCTACGCGCTGTCCTTCGACAAGATCGTCAACACCAGCGGGGACAGCAAGCTGTGTTTCCGGCCGCTGTCCAGGCAGAATGAGTCACCCATGTTCGTGCTGTGGAAGAAGTATCAGGTGTTTACGAAGGCGGCGGAGAAGTTTTTGGTGAAGCTGCGGGGGATGGAGGAATGAGACGGATTTTTGCAGCGCTGGCGGTATTCTGCCTGTTCAGCTTGGGCGGCTGCACAGAGCCAAAAGCCCCACCCGAATCACGGCCGGAGTCCAGCCCAGCGCTTGTTTCTTCCACACAAATACCCGCTGTGATAGAATCATCCGAGCCAGAAAAAACACAAATGGAGGGAGAACGCAAAATGGAAATTATGACTTTTGAGCGTGACGGCAAGAAAATCTACGGTGAACTGTATTTGCCAGCGGGCGAAGGGCCGTTCCCGGCAGTTATCATGGCCCACGGCTTCGGCGGGCATTGTGCCCACAACCGGCCCTATGCGGAGGTCTTTGCCCAAAACGGCATTGCCGCCTACATTTTTGATTTCATCGGCGGGGGCAATGACATCCAGAGTGATGGCAAGACCACGGAAATGTCTGTGCTCACCGAGGCGGCGGACATGGCGGTGGTGCTAGACGGCCTGGCGGCTATGGATGAGATCGACAGCCAAAACATCTTCCTCGCCGGGCAGAGCCAGGGCGGGTTTGTGGTCTCCTATGTGGCCGGCACCCAGCCGGAGCGGGTGCGGGGGATGGTGGCTATTTTTCCGGCCTATGTTTTGCAGGACGACGCGAGAAAGCGCATGGAGGGCCGGGAGCTGCCGGAGACCGAGGAGATCATGGGTCTGCTGCTGGGGCGTATCTATGCCGAGGACGCTCTGTCCTTTGACATCTACGAGGTGATAAAGGATTACCCCGGCCCAACGCTGCTCATCCACGGCACCGCCGACCAGCTGGTGCCCATCGACTATTCCCGCCGGGCGGTGGAGGTGTTCCCCTCGGCAGAGCTGGTGGAGATCGAGGGTGCGGGGCATGGATTTGGCCCACAGGATGAGGAAAAATCTGTCGGATTGGCGTTGGAATTTGTGAAAGACAATTTGAAATGAGCATAAAACAACCCGCCTGAGAAGTTCCTCAAGCGGGTTGGCTTTTTACTGGTTAAATTTGATGATCCAGCTGTACCGGCCGCTGCCAACTATCAGCGGCTCTATCCCCGGCAGGCATATCTCCGCACAGGTGTTCACAGGCACCTCCACGTTGACAAGGGCTTCCGCACCCACGATCTCCCACCGCACAGCCGCCTTTCCGTAGGGCGTTTCCTGGGCGGTTTCCGCCCAAGCCAGCCCGCAGTCCAGGGCCGGGGTCACGCGGAATTTCTTATAGCCCGACTCCACCATCTGCAAGCCGCCGATATGCCGGTACATCCAGTCCCCCACACAGCCGAAAGCATAGTGGTTGTAACTATACGTGCTGACTGTGCCGTCCTCGGCGATGGCTCCCCAGCTTTCCCACATAGTGGTGGCCCCCTTTTCCACCTCGTAGAGCCAGCTGGGGCAGGCTGTCTGGAACAGGAGCTTGTACGCCAGATCACGCATACCGTTGTCGCACAGCACGTCCATCAAAAACAGCACGCTGAGAAAGCCTGTGTCCAGGCAGTCATTATTTTTGTGGATGAGTTCCGCCAGATGGGCGGCCATTTTGGGACGGAGTTCCTCCGTCACCAGCCCCATGTGCAGGGCGATAACGTAGATGCCCTGGAAGTCCGCGTCCATCGTGCCGTCCTCATGGACGTATTCCTCAATGAACGCCCTCCGCACCTTTTCGCAGACCTCCCCATAGTGGGCGGCATCATCCTCTTTGCCGAGAATACGGGCAATCTCCGCCATGTTCCTGGCGCTGAACGCATAGTAGGCCGGGGCCACCACGCCCATAGTTGCCAGGGCCGTGTTGCCCATTGCCATGCCGTCCGGGTTGCCCAGCACCATGCTGGGGATGAGCCAGTCGCCAAAGTGGTAATCTGTATTCCACAGCCAGCGGCTCCGGGCCTTGCGGGTCTCGTCCCAGGTATCATACCCTTCCGGGTGGCTGTTTTTTGCACGGTTGTCGATGTAGGTAAGCCACTTGCCCATGGCCTCATAGTTTTCCTCCAGGATGCGCTTGTCGCCATAGGCTTTATAGGCGGCATAGGGCACCATCAGCACTGCGTCGCCCCAGCCACAGCTGGTGTCGGCCCCCAACTCGTCCCGGAGGAAGGTGGCGTAGGCTTTCAGATAGGGGACGATCATGGGCACTGCGCCGCTGTCCATCTGTTCGGCGCGGACATTGGCCATCCAGCCAGTGAGGAACGGCCCTGCCGCCCGGTTAAAGCACAGGGTGGGCGCATAGGCCATAACGTCCCCGGTCCAACCGGCCTTTTCCCGCTGGGGGCAGTCGGTGGGGATGGAGACCGTATTGCTGACTTGGCTCCACCAGATGTTGCTTTGCAGTTGGTTGAGGCGGGGGTCGGAGGTCTCAAAGGTACCCACATCCGGCATATCGCTTGCCAGCACTACGATCTGGAAATCCTCGGTGGTTGGCATACCCGGCCAGCCCTTCACCCGCACATAGCGGAAGCCATGATAGGTAAACGCCGGGCGATAGGTCTGCGTTCCCGCTCTGGTAATATAGGTGTCGGTCTGTTCCTTATTGGTGTTGAGGATGCTCTGGAAATAGTTGCCGTCCTTGCCCAGTACCTCGAAATGCTCCAGGGTGATTTTCAGCCCCGCCGGGGCGGTAACGGTCAGTTCGGTAACGCCTGCCAATGTCTGGCCCGCGTCTACGATGATATCGCCGTTGGGGGCGGCAAACACACGCTCCGGGTGGAATATTCTGACTGGGCGTACCGGAGGCATGGGCTGGCCCATGAGATGGCTTTTGTCGTAAGCTTTTTTGATAACAGGAGTCCAGCCGCTGTCGTCAAAACCAGGGCAGTCCCAGCCTGCCTGCTCCAAATTGGCGTCGTACTTTTCGCCCACAAACAGGTCGGAGAACACGATAGGCCCGGTGGAGGACAAGCCGCTCTCGCCTGTGACGGTTTCCCTTGTCCCGTCCATGTACTCCATGTCCATATCCAGCAGCAGGGCGGTGGTGTCGCCGTACTGGCAGCAGTCGCCGGTGGTGCCCACCCGGCCTGCCCACCAGCCGTCCGCCAGCACCACGCCAAGGGCGTTTTCACCGCTCCGAAGCAAAGCTGTCACGTCATAGGTCTGGTAGTAGAGCAGCTTATGGTAAGCCGTGTTTTCCGGGGCCAGTTCCCGGTCGTCCGGGCGCTGGCCGTTGACAGTCAGCCTGTAGAGACCATGGGCCGTGGCGTAGACACGCGCCCGCTTGACAGCCTTGCCGATCGTGAAGGGGACGCGCACATACTGGGCGGGGCGGAATTCTTCAAAGGTACGGCTGCCGTCGGCGTTCCGGGCTGCCACGTCCTCTGCCTCCGCACCCTCCCGATTTGTGGCCATGCTGGATGGAGTAGGCTCCTGCACCGGCTCTACCCAGGAGGAGGCGAAGGGCACACCTATGCGCCCGGTCTCATAATGGCTCTCGATTTGAGCCATGCGGCCATAATTATCGGTAACTTCAACTCTCACCTGATAGCGGGTCATGGGCCGGGCCGTAAATCCGGGCACGGTGACTTCAACACTCTGGGCGCTTTCCACCTTGCCGGTGTCGGCAGTTTCGCCATCTGACGTAATACTCAGACGATAAGCAGCCTGCACCGTGTTGCGTCTGTCACTGTGAAGTTTCCAGCCAAACCGGGGCTGGGGCACGTCCATGCCTAAAGGCTCGGGCTGATGTTCTACCACCAGGTCAGTAAGCCACAGGCGGTCTGCTTTGTACATACGTGGGCCTCCTTTGTTGAAAAATCCTTGTATTTGCTAAAAGTATAGCATGGGAGGGAACCCATGTCAAATGCCAAATAAGCAGAGAAATGTATGCTTTTCAGGTATATCATGCTATGCCTACAAAGTCTTTGATTTCTCCTTCGCCACCTGCTACAATAGAGAAAACCGAAGGAGGAAAGCCTATGGAAATTTTGATTCTGAACGGCAGCCCGCGGCCCAAGGGCAACACCGCGGCTATGGTTGCCGCCTACGCCGAGGGAGCCCGGGAGGCAGGCCACAAGGTCACCGTTATCGACGTATGCAAAAAGAAAATCGCCGGGTGCCTGGCCTGCGAATACTGCCACACCAAAGGGGACGGCAAGTGCGTCCAGCAGGATGATATGCAGGAGGTTTACCCTCCGCTGGAGGAGGCTGAGATGATCGTGCTGGCCTCGCCCATCTATTACCATAGCTTTACTGGGCAGCTCCAGTGTGCCATTAACCGCATTTACGCACTGGATAAACCCAAGAACCTCAAAAAAGCGGCGTTGATCCTCAGCTCCGGCAGCAACCATGTGTACTGCGGCGCGTTCTATGAGTACCAGCAGTCTTTCCTCAACGATCTGCACCTGGAGGATATGGGTATCTTCACTGCCTACGGGAAAGAGAACAAGTCCGATGAAAAACTGGCAGAGTTGCGGGAAGCCGGACGGAAACTGCAATAAACAGGAGGTTTTTAAGTGGATTACAGAAAATTGCCTCACGGCAACGAACAAATTAGCGTCATCGGCCTGGGCAGCGGCAGCCTGCCCGAGGACATCGACAAGGCGGCAGAAATCGTCAGCGCCGCCATCGACAGCGGCATCAATTTCTTTGATTTGGCCCCGTCTTACCAGCCGCCGTTCTACGCTTTCGCCAAAGCCTTTGCCGGGCGGCGTGACAAGGTGCTGACCCAGATGCACTTTGGCGCGGTATACAAGGACGGCAAGTATGGCTGGACGCAGGACTTGGACAAGATTAAGGAGCAGATTGCCTGGAACTTTGAAACCATTGGCACGGACTACACCGACTTCGGGTTCCTGCACTGCATTGACACCCATGAGGACCTGGACAAGGCCCTGCCCCCCGGCGGGGTGTGGGAGTACATGAAGTCCCTGAAAGCGGAGGGCAAAATTCGCCATTTGGGATTTTCCTCCCATGAGCCGGGAATCGCCCGCCGTCTGCTGGAAACAGGTCTCGTTGACTTGTTCATGTTCAGCATCAACCCGGCCTATGACTACCAGAAAGGCGAGTATGCCAAGGGCGAAGTCGCCGAGCGCCTGGAGCTCTACCGGGACTGCGAGAAGGCTGGCGTGGGTATCTCTGTGATGAAGCCTTTTGCAGGCGGGCAGCTGTTGGACGAAAAAACTTCTCTCTTTGGCCGGACGCTCACCCATACCCAGTGCATCCAGTATGCCCTGGACCGCCCCGCTGTGCTGACAGTGCTGCCCGGCGTGCGCAGCGTGGAGGATTTGCAGGTGGCGCTGAAGTATGTTGATTCTACCTCCGAAGAGCGGGATTACTCCGTCATCGGTGAGTTCACGCCCAAGAGTGCCGAGGGTATCTGCGTCTACTGCAACCACTGCCAGCCCTGTCCCAAGGGCTTGAATGTGGGGCTTATCAACAAATATTACGACCTGGCTCTGGCTGGTGACGAGCTGGCAAAGGGCCACTATGAGAAGCTGCCCCTCCATGCCAGCGACTGCGTAAAGTGCGGACACTGTGAGAGCCGGTGCCCCTTCCATGTGAAGCAGGAGGCGAGGATGGAGGGAATTGCCGGATATTTTGGGAAATAAGCCTTGACATGCAGTAGGCTCTAATTTGTATAATTGAGAAAATTTGGAAAGGAAGTACACACTATGAAAAATTTTGGCTTCGGCCTGATGCGCCTGCCCACCACCGACCCGGCCAATGCCGCTGCTATTGACGTGGAGCAGGTCAAGAAGATGGTAGACCTTTTCATCGAAAAAGGCTTCACCTACTTCGACACCGCCTGGATGTACTGCGGCTTCCAGAGCGAGCCCACGGTAAAGGAGGTCCTCACCAGCCGCCACCCCAGAAACAAGTTCACTCTGGCGACAAAGCTGAACGCCGCCTTTTTTGATTCCCTGGAGGGCAGGGACGAGGTTTTCAACCAGCAGCTGGAAAAGACCGGTGCGGGCTATTTCGACTATTACCTGCTCCACGGCATCGACGGAAATTCCTATCCCAAATTCGAGAAGTTCGACTGCTTTCACTGGATGATGGAGAAAAAGGCCCAGGGCCTGATAAAAAGCCCCGGCTTCTCCTTCCATGGCGACGCCCCGCTGCTGGACGAGATTCTGACCAAGCACCCGGAGATGGAGTTTGTACAGCTGCAGATCAACTACCTGGACTGGGACAGCCAGTGGATTCAGTCCAGGGCCTGCTATGAGGTGGCGGTCAAGCACAATAAGCCTGTCATCGTTATGGAGCCGGTCAAGGGCGGCACGCTGGCAAGGGTTCCGGAGGACGTAGAGAGGCTCTTTAAGGAGTACGCGCCTGACGCGTCGCCCGCGTCCTGGGCCGTGCGGTTTGCCGCCAGCCTGCCCGGTGTGATGATGGTGCTTTCCGGCATGAGCAATCTCCAGCAGATGGAGGATAATCTCAGCTTTATGGAGAACTTCCAGCCGCTGACCGGGGAGGAGAAGGCCATGGTGTTCAAGGCGGCAGACATCATAAACAGCCAGATTGCCGTGCCCTGCACCGGATGCTCCTACTGCACAGAGGGCTGTCCCCAGAAGATCGCCATCCCCCAGTATTTCTCCTTGTACAACGAGGATATGCGGGAGCACCTGGAGGAGAAGGGCTGGACGGTAAATTTCAGCAACTATGCCAACCTGACGGAGAAATTCGGCAAGGCGGCAGACTGCGTAGCCTGCGGTCAGTGCGAGGAGATGTGCCCCCAGCACCTGCCAATCATCGAAAAGTTGAAAGAAGTTTCGGCGCATTTTGACCACTGAAAGCCATGTATTCAACGGGGCGGAACAGGCGGACCATACCTGTCCCGCTCTATTTTTCAAGATAAGGAGGTTCAGCTATGAACCAGCCCTCTGCGGCAAAAGAAAACCCCATGGGATACGCCCCCATGGCCAAACTTATCCTGACCACGGGCATCCCACTAATGCTCAGCCTGCTCATCAATTCCCTCTACAATTTCGTGGATTCTGTTTTCGTTTCCCGGGTGTCCGAGGATGCGTTGACCGCCCTCTCTCTGGCGGCGCCCATCCAAACGCTGGTGTCAGCCCTGGGGCTGGGGAACGCGGTAGGATTAAACGCCGTTATCTCCAAAGCCCTGGGCGAACGCCGTCCGGAAAAGGTACGCAGGGCCGCAGACGCCGCTATTTTCATTGCGCTGTGTTCCTGGGGCGTGATCGTGGTGATGTGCCTGGCGCTGGTGGGGCCTTACTTCGAATGGCAGTCCGGCGGCAACGAGGCCATTGCGAAATATGGGAGGGACTACCTGACCATCTGTATGCTGTTCTCCTTCGGGCAGATGGGCCAGTGGGTATTTGACCGGTACGTCATTGCCAGCGGGCGTTCCAGCCTGTTCCTGTTCACCCTTTCGGCGGCGTCCGTCACCAACCTGATTCTGGACCCCATCTTTATCTTTGGTTATTTCGGCCTGCCGCGGATGGAGACCATGGGGGCGGCCATCGCCACCGTGATAGGCCAGTGCATGGGGATGCTGGCGGGGATTTTCATCAACCGCCGGTGGAACCCGGAAATACCCTTTGGTTTCACTTTGCGCCCGGATTTTGGCAGCGTGAAAGCCATCTTGAAGGTGGGGGTACCATCTACCTTGGTGCAGGTACTGACCTCCTTCGTCAGCATGGTGATGAACACGATCTTGCTGGGGTTTTCCTCCACGGCAGTGGCGGTATACGGCGTGTGCATACGCATTTTCGGCATATCGACTGTGGGGGTGCATGGCATCGACAACGGCCTGATCCCCATCGTGGCCTACAATTATGGCGCGGGCAAAAAAGAGCGCATCTCCCAGGCGGTAAAGTGGGCGATGATCTACTCCGCGTTATTCTTTCTGTTGTTCTTTGCGGTGCTGGAAATTGCCCCCGCGCTGGTACTGCAAATTTTTGAAACCTCTGAGCATATGCGCCAGATCGCCGTCCCCGCCCTGCGCATTTTGACCGTGTCCTGGCTGGCGTCCATCCCGAGCCTGGTGCTGGCGGCGTCCTTCCAGGGATTCTCCCTGGGCACCTACAGCATGGTGCTGACCATGACCCGCCAGGCCATACTGCCGGTGGCGTTCGCGCTGCTTTTGCAGTTTTTCGGGAACTTGAATCTGATCTGGCTTGGGTTCATTCTGGCGGAATTAGCGGGGATTCCCTTGGCGCTGGTTTTGTGGAAAAAAGCCTGGCGTGGAGTATTTTAGGTGAGAACAGAAAGAAGCTGGCGGTTAAAAGATTTCATAACCGCCAGCTTCTTTCTTTTTGCCTCTTTATCCCCGTTTCTTCCAGTACACCCCATGGAACAAGCACCCCATCAAAGTAGACGCCCCCGCCAGCGCGTAGGTCAGCACATACCCCGCCCCGGCGGAGACCGCGCCCCAAATGGCCGCGCCTGCGCCGTTGCCGATGTCGCCCATGAGCATAAAGGCAGTGCTGGCCAGGCCCCGGCGCTCGTTGGGCACGGCAAGCATGACTTCCACCTGCAAGAGCTGGGTGACCGCCGTGATGCCCACACCCACCAGCACGGCGGAAATCATCATCATCGCCAGATTATAGGCAAAAGCGATAAGTCCGGTGCCAAGCCCGCACAGGATAATACCTGTCAGTATGCAGGTGCGCTTGGGCACATTGGCAATCACCCGGCCCACGGTCAGGCGGGCAGCGATGACCGCCAGGTTGTTCACCAGAAAATAGAGACTGATTTGTTCAATGCCTCTCTCCAGGCCGCAGGGGGTGAGGAAGCTCATGATGGAGGAATTGCCTATGTAAATGAACAGGCTTATCATGGAGGGCAGCAGCACCAAGGTCAGGAAAACCTTATCCAAGCGCAGGCCAATTTTGGGCTTGGATTCGCCCTTCTCGGGCTGAACGGGGCGCTGGTAGTGTTCTTTGATGGGCAGGGTCAGAGCGAAGGAGAGAACCCCCATCACCACCGCCGACCAGAACATGGCCTCCGGGCCGAGGTTGTTATAAATCGCAAGGCCGATTGTAGGCGTCACCGCAAACACCAGGGAGCTGCTGATGCCGAAGAATCCCATGGCGTCCACCAGCAGATCCTCCGGGGAGATGTCGGCTATCATGGTGGGCGGCACCGGGAAGAAGATGCCCTGGGTAAAGCCGTGGATTACCCGCAGGGCGAACAGGACGTTCAAATCTTTAGTGAAGCAGAAGGCCAGGGCGTTCAGCGCGTAAAGCCCGCTGCCAAGGACCAGCAGCTTCTTGCGGCCAATCTTGTCGATAAGCGGCGCGACAATCACACGAGTCACCATGCCCAGCAGGGTCAGTCCGGTCATCATCATGCCGGTCAGGGCGTTGGTGCCGCCCAGGTCCAGCACATAGACCGGCAGAAGCGAAATGAAGACGCTGTTGGTGTAGGATGCAATGGAGCAGACCAGCAGCACCAGAATAAAATCTCGGTTCCACAAGCGCCGGGAAAACATTTTTGCGAACATAATTATGTATCCATCCTTTCCAATCCGCTGTTTTCCTCATTATAACAACAGAATTGGGGGGGATTCAAATACTTAGTTTCTATAGCATGGTATGCCTCAAGAGTATAGGAAGATTTTGAAAAAAACCTTGACATGGAGCGGGCTTCATGTGTTATGATGCAGGCGGAACTCATCTACTCAAAAGGAGCCGCTTATGAAAGTGTTATTTATTGGCAACAGCCACACCTTTGTCCACTATGTGCCCGCCAGGGTCAAGACGTTCTGTGAAAGCCACGACCAGCCCATCGAACCGGTGATGCTCACCCACCCCGGCATAGGCCTGGACTGGCACTTGGGACAGTCCCAGACCTACTTTAACCTCAAGTGCGGCGGTTATGACGCTGTTATTTTACAACACAACGCCCATCCGTTTCCCGGAAAAGATTCCCTTCTGGAAGCCGGGGAGAAAATGGCTGCGTTGGCGCCGGAAGGTACAAAAATTTACCTGTACATGACCTGGAGTGAGAAGAATAACCCCCAGGGCCAGGCAGTTATGCGCAAGGCTTACGAGGCCCTGGCAGAGAAAATTGGCGCGGCTGTCTGTCCTGTGGGGAGCATCTGGTGGCAGGTGGTAAGCGCCCATCCGGAAGAAGAACTTTACTTTGCCGATGGTGAACACAGCTCTGTATTGGGAGCTTCCCTCTCAGCGGCGGTGATTGGGCGCACTCTGCTGGGGATGGAGGTCACGCCTGAAACTTGCTATGCGGACGCGAAGGAGCTTGAAAGATTGGAGTTGGATTCCCGGATGATCGACCTGGTCGTACGGAATGGAAAGTTGGAGATGGCATGAGCAGAGTCATCTTGTGAGCTTTCCTATTCTTTCTGCTGTATTTCATTCTTCAATTGGATAGTTCCCTACACCCGCCATAGTGACAGGAGGCACCTGCCACCGAGAGGGCGCAAAGGCTCCCTGGCGGCAGGTGCTTTTTGTCATATTTTCTTTAGGCGAAAAAGCAAGCTGCTCTTGCCGCCTTTAGCCCGATAGCGCTGCTCTGTTTCCAGTAGTTCAACATATCTCAAATCTTTCAAAGCCCGCCGCACAGTTGATTGCGACAGCTTTAACTCCCTGGCAATGGTAGGGATGGCAGGCCAGCACTCGCCGTCCCTATTTGCCCGGTCAGCCAGATAGATATACACAGCCACGGCCCGATGCTGCAACTCCATCTTGTAGAGAAAATCAAACCGGCCCATCCTGCACTACCTCTGGTTCACGGTTATGGGGAGCAACTTCCTTTAGCGGTCTATTTTGCCTGCTTGCGGGCCCTTTCTTCTTTGAAGAGCGCTTGCGCTGCTTTTGCGAGGGAACGTCCTGGCTCTGCCCGCCAGCAGGCGTATCCTCCGGCGGTGTATCATCCTCCTTCAGCCAGTCCGGGTGGTACTTAAGCACAATGGCTTGGAGCAGCTCGTTTTTCTCCGCGTAGGCCACCTTGCGGTTGCCGTTCTCCGGGACAGCGTACGGTTCATCAAACTGGATGCCCCAATCAAAGTACAGCTTGAGCCTGACTTTCATGGGGTAGAAACCGGTTTTCATCACGATGAATTGTCCCTTGGGCATAGACTTCAACTCGTCCGGCGTCATGAGAGGCCGCTCTATCATCTGCAAAGACTGGCTGGGGTCGTTCTTGCTCCTGGACACTGAGCCAGACATCACTGTGCGGCTGCCCAGGGCCTTGGACAGCACCTCGGCAGAGCTGCTGTTGGGTGCAAAACCGCCGAAGATGATATCCTGCAAATTATCTACGATAATCTCCGCGCCCTCTTTGCCATAGTTCTTTTCCAGCTGTGAAAAGGATTGAATGATGGGCACGATCTGCAAGCGGCGGGAACGGGATGCGGAGAACATCATCTCGGCTGATTCAATCTTTGGAATGGTTCCAAACTCGTCCGCAAAGAAAACACAGCGATTCTTCAGCTTTCCACCGTTTTCATCGGCTACAGAGAGAATCTCTCGGTAGAGCTGCTGGATAATCAGCGAAATCATAAAAAACGAATTGGGATTTTCCTCCGGCAAAATGACGAACACTGCGCACTTCTCATTGCAGAATCTTTCGGCATCTATCTCCGTATCAAAGCATAAAATTTGCTCTAATTCGCTGTCGAGGAACGAATTGAGCCGCGACAGCGCAGTACCCATGACACTTGCCATGGACTCTTTTGAGGTGTTCAGCGCGGCCCCGGCGAACCACTTGGCCTTGTGGTCATTCGGCAGCATTGCCATGAGCTGCTGGAATTGGTTTTGTCCCTTCTGCTGGGAGGGAGCAAGCAACTCTTGGATAATTTTGAACACAGAGACGATGTGACGCTTTTGCGGTTCGCAGAACTCTGCTACCAATAAAATGGTAGCCGCCACCAGTCCTTCAGCGGCATCGTAAAAATAGGCGTTGTCCCCAAAGGACGCACCGTCCATGCCGGACATGATGATGGTCTTGGCGATGATTTTTGCGTACTTTTCAGCCTTGGCTTTGTAGGCAAGCTGGTCGGGACACTCCAGGTAAGCGTCCATATATTTGTTGACCAGGTGGAGCAGGTTGTTTCCGTGGGAGCGGGTGGGATTGCGCAGGTCGATTACCGAAACATGGTAGCCGTATCTTTCTGCAATGGCGCCATAATTTCGTGCCAGGTCCCCCTTTGTATCGCTTGATAACCAGCTCATGCCGGATGCACAGGCGTACTCAATGCAGGGATACAGCCAATAAGCGGTTTTCCCAACACCAGCCGCACCGATCATCATCGTGTGAACGTCGCCGGTGTCCACCATGGCAATAGTTTCATTTCTGCCGGTACATCCCATAACAATGCCTTGGGGGAGTGCCTGCCCATTTTCCAGCGTAGGTTCCTGACCATGAGCAGCCTGCTCTCTCCAGCGTTCCGGCGTAAATGGGACGTGCTGGTACACTTTTCTTATCTCTGCTTTCGTTGCCCACCGAGCCGTACCGTGCTGTCCATCGCCAACCGTCTTTGCCTTGATATTATTGAGGTTGTAGATATGCGCCAGCAACGTCACCCCGCTGAGAACGCAGAACATGAGCGCAGCCACAAAAATCAACGGCGCAATATTTGGCATGATTCCTCAACCTCCAATCCCTCGCCACATAGCAAATCCTCGTTCCAGTCCTTATTGACCGGCACGAGGATTTCTGATTCTATATTTTGCATGACCAGTTTTGCGGTAATCCGCTGGGCAGCAAGTTGGCCCGGATTATCGCTGTCAAAACAGATGGACACTTTATTGATGCGGGGGCTATCCGTCATGAACTGAAACAGCACCTTGTCCGAAACAGAGCAGGCCGCCGCATAGCTGTGATTGTGCCAGCCGTTCTTGTTCATGGAGATAAAAGACAGCATATCAATGGGGGCCTCGAACAAATAGAGGCGGTCACTCCTACCATTCCAGTGAAAACTGTACTCTGGTACACTTCCCACAGCATTGCCTTTGTAGGTGGACGCAGAACTGGTTCCCCGCTTATTTGCGTGACGAGGGATGCCGTATTTATCAAAGCCAACGAACACCACGTTGTGGTACGGTGCGGATTCGTAAATCATCTTCTTGTGAACGAAAGCATACAACACATCCTTGTCAATACCTCGTTTGCTCAACAGATAGGCAAATACCCGCCGCATATTGTCGTTGGCGGGAGGCAGTTCGAACTTGGACGGTGCCTTTTGCGCAGGCGGCATAACGGAAAGCATACCATCACTCCGGCCCAGCAAATATTCCATTGCTTCCGGGTAAGATTTTTGGTAGAATTTTCTTACGAAGTCGATGGAATCGCCGCCCACCTGCTCATACTGATGGAACCAAAGGTTTCCCCGGATAGTGACCTTCTGAGAACCGTTCAGCCATTCCAATTCTGAGCCGGACTTGCGCAAGGTTTCACCTTGGCTGCGGAGTAGGCCAGCTAAATCGGTGTGCCGTGCTTTCTCTTTTTGCTCGTCCGTAAAAGGTATAAATCCTGACATGAAACTCCTTTCTAAGAAATGCCCTGCACCAGATGGCGCGGAGCATTTCCCACAGTATTTTTGGTTATTGCCTCAAACCCTGCGCCTGTTTTTTCTCATTCATTTTTCGGCGCAGCTTGCGGTCGACCCGTCTGTCCTGATAGATAGGCCGTACCTCATTTTGCAAGATCTGGCTGGTCTGTTGCAGCAAGCGCAGGGCGTTCATTCCAATACCAGTACAGGCACGTCCCTGTTGGCTGTCGATATTGCCTTCAGCCGTGGATTGCTCCTGCTGCCTATCCAGCATCAAATCCATAGTTGCCTGGATGATAGCGTTCTTAATCGACTTGAATTCTGTATTCTGTGATAGCGGAACCCTCTCCGGCAGGCTGCTGTTGTAGGTGCGCAGCACATTTTCCCTCTGCTCATACCACAAATCGTAAAGGGTAGAGATACGACTGTCTTTTGCCAACTCGTCCACAATGGAATCAACGATAGTTTTTACATCCGCTTTCAAATACCCATACACCTTTTTGCCCTTGGTGCGGGACAGCCGTCTGGCAAGCTGCAACAACAATTCTTCCAAATGCGGATTGGAATACCCTCCGGCATTTATCTGCGAAACAATTTCAGCCAGCACATCCCTGCTCTCTGAGCGCAGCCGGTTCCTATGCTCCGTCTGCTTTTCATAGATGCACAGTAAATCCTGGGAAAAAATATCTTTCGCAAAAGAGGAGCGCAATTTTTGCACACCTTGCTTAGTGAGGTATCCCTCACTTTCCACGGTGGAGTACGCAATGAGATGCACATGAGGATGATGTCCCTCGTTGTGAAACGCCGCGAACCACTTGAGGTGTCCCATAGGGATGCGCAGGTTTTCAGAGAGCGCCTGGGTCTGGGTGCGGAGCATATCCCGCCAGCGGGAGCCGTTGTCAAAGCCCAGCCGTTCTGCATCTTCCCGGCGCAGAGAAATAATCAC
>ERZ777305.1345-NODE-1345-length-30117-cov-7.571153_pt1 | contig 30117 bp, 28 predicted proteins | sample MGYA00374965_ERZ777305 | MGnify/ENA primary metagenome ERZ777305 (study PRJEB29328, sample SAMD00013331) | mouse gut metagenome | study: EMG produced TPA metagenomics assembly of the Metagenome analysis of fecal microbiota from mouse which was promoted... | reverse complement strand
TAGGTAACTTCTATTGAAGAAACAAAGGGTAGAATTTACTTTTGCAATTTAGGAAAAAATAATAAAAGGAAAAAAATGATTGACATTCAGAAATCTTTATGGTAGCCTATCAAATGTAATTATTTCGGACTTTCAGAAAATGAAATATCATATGATTATGCGGGTGTAGTTCAATGGTAGAACACCAGCCTTCCAAGCTGGATACGTGGGTTCGATTCCCATCACCCGCTTTTATCATGCCCAAAAAGGATGGCGCATGTGCTTTCAGGCACACCGTCATCCTTTTTGACAATCTGACGTTTTAGGTATACTCTATAAGTGGTAACATAAAGACACGGCAATGCGGGGGAAATCAATGGTCACATCTTTGGCGCGGCAGGCGGTCATCATTAAATCAGGAAACGATACCAGTATTTTAACGGGGAATTATGAGCTGGCGTATGCGCTCGGATTTCTCGCAAACCAGACGGGAATTTCCATACCGGAAGGCGATGTGGAAATTCGGGATTTGCAGGAAAGGATTCTGGAAGAATTAAAGAATAAAACGACGGAAGACGAGAGAATGAGGCGTCTTCTGCGGATGGTCAGGCTGTATAATCCTGACCCGGCATGGGATGCGCAGATGGCGGAGCTGCTGCGGCTCGGCCTTTCGGAAAAATGTCCGTGGGATTTTCATCGGGCGTGACGGGAGCTTTTTGCAGGACGGCTGTTCATGCGCGCGACGGCATGGGAAAAGGAAAGGTATGGATTTATTATGGAAAAAGCATATAAACTGGAATTTGCCGGGGCACAGAGCGGAAGTTTGTATGTAAATTGCTGCGGGCTTTCGCAGACGGAACCGCTTCACAGTTTCGGGCCGGCCTTAAAACCGCATTACATGATTCATTATATTTTAAGCGGCCGGGGTATTTTTTCGATTGGCGGGAAAGAATATCCTCTGGAAGAAGGGTACGGTTTTCTGATTACGCCGGATGAACTGGTTTTTTATCAGGCGGATGAGAAGGAGCCGTGGACTTATGTATGGGTCGGGTTCAGCGGCGTACAGGCAGCGGAATATATCGGAAATATGGGCCTGTCGGTGAAACAGCCGGTTTTTAAATCCGAGCGTTCGGACGAGCTGTACCAGATTGTAAAAGATATGATGGAGCATAATACATTCGGCATGTCAAATGATTTGCGGCGGAACGGACAGCTTGGAATATTCCTTTCCGTGATTGCGGAAAGCGCGGCGGTTACCGAGAAGAATGAAGTAGACAGAGCGAACATTTATGTGAAAAAGGCGGTGGCGTTCATTCAGAGCAATTACTGCAACGCAGTCAAAGTAACGGATGTAGCGGATTATGTCTGTATTAACAGAAGCTATCTTTATACGCTTTTTCAGAAATCTATCGGCATGTCTCCGCAGCAGTTTTTGACGACTTTCCGGATTACGAAAGCGACGGAGCTTTTGCAGCTGACTTCGCTTCCGGTGGAAAGCATTGCTTTTTCGTGCGGGTACAATGACCCGATGGTGTTCGCGAAAGCTTTCCGGCAGATGAAAAAGATGTCTCCCACCGCATACAGGCGGGAAATGCAGAAAGGCGGAAAGCGGAGAAATAAGGAACACCTGAAACAGGTGGAGGATTTTATCAGTCAGATTAATAAATTGAACAGTTAACATTTTGACAGATATAAAAAACAAACGTACATTTTACGGCAGTCGGTTTTTATATATAATTTAAAAAACGCGCCATAATATGGCAAGATGCCGACAGGAATTGCTTTGTGATTCTAAAAGCGCAGGCTGCCGGGCCTGTGCCGTTTATAGGATGATTCTGTAAAGCTGTAAAGGAAAGTATTGGTAAAGGAGATGGGGTTATGAAGGAACTTGTATTAAAGAAATTTGAAGAACTTTTTGGCGATACGACGGATGTCAATGTGTACTTTGCGCCGGGACGTGTCAATATGATTGGGGAACATACGGATTATAACGGGGGACATGTTTTTCCGTGTGCGCTGACGATTGGAACTTATGCGGCGGCAAGAAAAAGAACGGATGACAGGCTGCGTTTCTATTCCATGAATTTTGAAAAGCTCGGCGTTATCGAATCTTCCATTACAGACTTGAAACCGGAAAAAGAAGCACATTGGACCAATTACCCGAAGGGCGTTATGTGGGCTTTTGAAAAGAGAGGGTTTAAAATGCCCTGTGGCCTGGATATCGTGTTGAACGGCAACATTCCGAACGGTTCCGGCCTTTCCTCTTCCGCATCTTTGGAAGTTCTGACGGGATATCTTCTGCGGGATTTGTTCGGCTTTGATGTGACCAATGTGGATTTGGCGTTAATCGGGCAATATTCGGAAAATAATTTCAACGGTATGAACTGCGGCATTATGGACCAGTTCGCTTCCGCGATGGGTAAAAAAGACAACGCCATTTTCTTAGATACGGCGGATTTGTCCTTTGAATATGCGCCGCTCGTTCTGGAAGGCGCCAAAATTATCGTTACGAACAGCAAAGTAAAACATTCGCTGGTGGATTCGGAATACAATGTCCGGAGAAGCGAATGTGAGAAGGCGCTGGAAGAATTGCAGAGCGTGATTGGTATCAATACGCTCGGAGATTTATCGGAAGAGCAGTTCGAGCAGTATAAGGCTGCCATTAAAGACGATGTAAGAGTGCGCAGGGCAAAACATGCGGTATATGAGAACCAGAGAACGGTACGCGCGGTCGAAGCGTTAAAGAAGAATGATTTGACGCTTTTCGGCAGGCTGATGAATGAGTCCCATGTCTCTCTTCGGGATGATTATCAGGTGTCTTGTGACGAAATCGACGTATTGGTGGAAGAGGCATGGAAGGTTCCGGGCGTTATTGGCTCCCGCATTACCGGAGGCGGCTTCGGCGGCTGTACGGTCAGCATTGTAAAGGAAGAAGCTGTGGAGGCATTCCGGGAGAAAGTCGGCGCGGCTTATCGGGAGAGAGTCGGCAAAGAGGCGGATTTCTATGTGGTGGAAATCGGAGACGGACCGTCGAAACTGTAAGGAGTGCGGGCATTTTTATATGAGGGTTTTTATGAGAAGGTTTCTCATGAGAAGATATTTTATATCTTTGGTATCAGGAGATAAGAAGGGAGATTCTGTCGATGATTCAGAAAAATATTAAAAAATTGGTTCAGTATGGATTAAAAACGGGGCTGATTGAAGAAGCGGATAAAATATATACGACAAACAGGTTTTTGGAACTGTTCTGCCTGGATGAGATGGAAGACGATGACACGGATGTCACAATGGAAACCGATGAGTTGGAAACGGTACTTTCGGAAATGATGGATTATGCCTTTGAACAGGGAATCATGACGGAGAACAGCATCGTATACCGAGACCTGTTCGACACGAAAATCATGAGCATGCTCGTTCCGCGGCCGAGTGAAGTCATTGCGGAGTTTTCAGCAAAGTATGAAAAGAGCCCGCAGGAAGCGACGGATTATTTCTATAAGCTGAGCCAGGACACGGATTATATCAGAAGATACCGCATCAAAAAAGACCAGAAATGGATTACATCGACGAAGTACGGTGATTTGGATATTACCATTAATCTTTCCAAACCGGAGAAGGACCCGAAAGCGATTGCGGCGGCAAAAAACGCGAAGCAGAGCGGCTATCCGAAGTGTCTTCTCTGCATGGAAAATGAAGGTTATGCGGGCAGGGTCAATCATCCGGCAAGGCAGAATCACCGAATCATACCCGTAACGATTCACGGAAGCAGATGGGGATTCCAATATTCGCCTTATGTATATTATAACGAGCATTGTATCGTTTTCAACTCCGGACATATTCCGATGAAGATAGAGCACGACACGTTCTGTAAGCTGTTTGATTTCGTAAAACAGTTTCCGCATTATTTTGTGGGTTCCAATGCGGATTTGCCGATTGTCGGCGGTTCGATTCTGAGTCATGACCATTTTCAGGGCGGACATTACGAATTTGCAATGGCGAGAGCGGCGGTCGAGCGTACTTTCAGGATAAAAGGCTTTGAGGACGTGGAAGCAGGCATCGTAAACTGGCCGATGTCCGTTATCCGTATTGCATCGGAAGATACGGACAGACTGATTGCTTTGGCGGATGTTATTTTGAACGCATGGCGTGGATATACCGACGAAGAAGCGTTCATTTATGCGGAGACGGACGGAGAGCCGCATAATACGATTACGCCGATTGCGAGAAAACGGGGAGAAAAATTCGAACTGGATTTGGTTCTTCGTAATAACATTACGACAGAGGAACATCCGCTCGGCGTTTATCATCCTCATGCGGAACTGCATCATATCAAAAAAGAGAATATCGGTCTGATTGAGGTTATGGGGCTTGCGGTGCTGCCCGCCAGACTGAAAGACGAGATGGAACAACTGGCGGAGGCCATTCTTTCCGGAAAAGAAATCCGGGAAAACGAAACATTGGAGAAACATGCCGACTGGGTAGAGGCTTTTCTTCCCGCATATCAGGAAGTGAACCGGGAGAATATCATGGAAATTCTGCATAAGGAAATCGGAGATGTCTTTATGCGCGTGCTGGAAGATTCCGGCGTCTATAAGAGAACGGCGGAAGGGCAGGCGGCTTTTGACAGATTTGTTGAGAGTCTGAATCGGTAATGATATGAGAAGAATGCCCGTATTTCGGGCATTCTCCGTACAAATTTACAGCATATGCAAAAGTTCGGTTGGCGCGGAAAGGAAATATTCCGCGTCAATGTCTTTCAGATGGCTTCCCCAACCTGCCAGCGCGAAATCGACGCCGGCGTTTCGGGCGCATTCTCTGTCATAACGGCTGTCTCCCACATAGAGGAGCTGGCGGCGGTCACATCCCGATAATTCCATATATTTCAAGAGCGGTCCCGCGGTCGGTTTATGCTCCGTCGTGTCATCCGCACAGACGATGATATCGAAATACCGGCGGATGGGAAACCGTTTAAACTCTTTTTCAAAATTATCGCGGATTCTCGATGTGGCTACGCCGAATTTGCAGCCTCTCTGCGACAAGGCATTCAACGTATCTTCCATACCGGAAAAAATGTTTACGGTCTCGCCGTATTGCTCAAGATAATCAATCCACAGCGTAAGCGTCCCGGGAATATCCGGAATCGCCAGTTGTTTCAGGGCGTCTTCTCCGGTAATGCCGAGTGCAAAAGTCAGTTCTTCGAGGGCGGGCTCTTTGCCGGTGCACGTTCTGAGCGTGTCCTGTAAAGAATGCAGAACCGCATATTCCGTATCGACCAAAGTTCCGTCAACATCAAATACAATTTGTTTATATTTCATAATAATCATTGTTCCTTTCTCTCAATCTGCGGCATTTGCTGCTTCAAGACACAAATTCGCCGTGCATATATATGGATGTTTCGAATCCTCCGATATAGGGTCATTATAGCGGTTTCCTGTTTTATATTCAACTTCTTTCTTTTTACAATGGAGAGTTTTCAAAAAGCTTGTAAAAAGGAGAAATTTCGGCTAATATAAACTGGTCCGCATGGAGGATTCAGGGAATAAAAGGAGGACTTTTGATGAAAAAAGCAGTTATTGTCGGTTACGGAAATATGGGAAGCAAATATGCCGAACAACTCTACAACGGCCAAATAAAAGACTTGTCCCTTTACGGGGTATTGTGTCGGAATCAGCCGGGACAGCAAAAAATCCGGGAAAGCATGCCGGGGGTTGTTGTTTTTCCGGATGAAAACGCGATGTTTGAGGCATGCGGGAACTTTGACGCATTGATTATCACGACGCCGCATAAAGAACATGTGCGGGTCGTACAGAAGGCACAGCATGCGGGACTTCATGTGCTGTGCGAGAAGCCGCTTGGCATAACGGTGAAAGAGTGTGAGGTGTTGTCATATGAGCCTGCGGCATGTGTGAATGCGATGGTCTTTAACTGGCGGGCGAGAGAAATTTACCGTCAGGTTCGGAAATATATTCATTGCGGAAATCTGGGGCGTCTGACACAGGTCGTCTGGACGGCTAATTTCTGGTATCGTCCGGCCTTTTATCATCATGCTTCCGCGTGGCGGAGCAGTTGGGGCGGAGAAGGCGGCGGCCTTTTGATTAATCAATGTCAGCATCTGTTAGATATGTGGAACTGGCTTTTCGGACAGCCCTGTGAAGTTTCGGCGCAGCTTGGCTACGGAAGATACAGCGATATCGGGGTGGACGATAAAGCTTCGCTTTTTTTCAGGCATGAGAACGGCATGTGGGGCGTATTCGTTTCTTCCAGCGGAGACTCTCCGGGAACAAACCGTCTGGAAATACACGGAGAACTCGGCAAACTGGTGGCGGAAGACGACCGGTTCCTGACGATTTTCCGAAACGAAGCTTCAACGATACAGGTAGCGGAGACTTCCGAAGAAATGTACCCGAAAATTTCGTGTACGGAAGAGCGCAGGGAAGTGAAACAGGCGGAAAGCGAATATACAATCATATTGCAGAATTTTGCGGATGCGATGGAAGGGCGGGAGGAACCGCTTGCAACGATTGCGGACGGAAGGCGTGCGCTGGAGAACTGCAACGCCGCATACCTTTCCGACTGGCGGCAGAAGAAAACGGAGATTCCCTGCGACGCTGCGGCATATGACAGGGAGCTGCAAAAGAAAATACAGGAAGAGTTATAGACTCCGCCTGTATTTCAGACACGCAGTTTTGCGCAATACGGACAGGAAAAGTCCGTGGATATGCAGACCATATTCTGAACAGGCTTTATCATTCTTTGGAAATGCCGAGCATACTGGAGAGAAACGTATAGAAATCTCCCTGTTGTTCATTGTTCATTTTCTGATACAAGGATATAAGCCTTTGATATTTTTTGAGATTGTGCATGTTATCTGCGAGCAGAGAATCCGCATTTGTCCGCTCTTCGGAAAGATAGAGAATATAATCAGTGGAGACATGGAAAAAACGTGACAGGTCAATTAGAAGCATGGCATCGGGAATGCTTGTGCCGGTTTCGATTTTGCTTAGCATTGTCTGATTTGCGCCAAGATATTCGGCAAGAACTTTTTGTGTTAATTTTTTTTCCAATCGTAATTCCTTGATTCTTGTTTTCATACATAATTTCCTTTCTTCTATTGTATATTGTTTTCCGTGACAGAGCATTCCAATTTTTAATTGGTATATTCTGCGTGGAATGTTTATTCACTATTGAATATGGGAAAGAAAGGAAAACAGCAAAAATAACACAAAATAAGGTAAAATTTGTACTTGACAATAATCCGTATGGAATTTTTGACCGATAACCTGATAGAAAAAGGAGCAGAGAAATTTGTATGAAAATCCTTCTGACCGCAATAAACGCAAAATATATTCATTCAAATCCGGCCGTGTACAGTCTGCGCGCCTGTGTGAACGAGATTTACCGGCCCTGTATTGAAATTGCGGAATATACGATTAATCATCGAAGCGAAGAAGTTCTGGCGGACATCTATCGAAGGAAGCCGGATGTCGTCGCGTTCTCCTGCTATATCTGGAACTGGAGCATAATTTGCGGTTTGCTGGCGGAGCTGCCCAAGATACTGCCGGAAGCTGCTATCTGGCTCGGCGGGCCGGAAGTTTCCTATCATGCGGAAGAAACGCTCGAAAAGTATCCGGCGGTGGCAGGCGTCATGACAGGAGAAGGGGAAGAGACGTTCCGGGAGCTGGCGGAATATTACGGCAAAGACGGGGACAAAGAACTGCATACGATACGGGGAATTGTTTACCGCGTGCGGGCAGACGGAAAAAGCGCACCGGCCGGAAGCTGTGCGCTGTCGGGTGAAGCGGCGGACCATGAAATCCGCCGCACGCCGGAACGGGAACTGACGGATATTTCTGCGCTGCCGTTTCTTTATGATGATTTGGGGCCGTTTGAGAACAGAATTATCTATTATGAAAGCAGCAGAGGGTGTCCTTACCGCTGCAGTTACTGCCTTTCTTCCATTGATAAAAAGGTTCGCTTTCGGAATGTCGATACGGTAAAAAAGGAACTGCAGTTTTTTCTGGACCATAAGGTGAAGCAGGTAAAGTTTGTGGACAGAACGTTTAATTGTAATCATGAACATGCGAAAGAGATTTGGAGATATCTGGCGGAACATGATAACGGCGTGACGAATTTTCACTTCGAAATCGAAGCCGCTGCGATTACGGAAGAAGAACTGCGGATTCTTGCCGGCCTGCGGCCCGGACTGGCGCAGATGGAAATCGGCGTACAGACGGTTAATCCGAAGACCTTGCAGGAAATCAGGCGGTTCGCCGATACGGACAGGATTCGGGAAGTCGTCGGGCGCATCAAAGCGGAGCATAATATTCATGTGCATCTTGATTTAATCGCGGGCCTTCCCTATGAAGACTATGAAAGCTTCGTCCATTCTTTCAACAGCGTGTATGAAATGCGCCCGCATCAGCTTCAGCTCGGCTTCCTGAAAGTGCTGAAAGGCTCCTATTTGTGGGAAAAAGCGGCGGATTACGAAATTCGCTGTACGGATGCACCGCCTTATGAGGCGCTTTCCACAAAATGGTTGTCTTATGAGGAGCTTTTGCGATTCAAGCAGGTGGAAGCGATGGTGGAATTATATTATAACAGCGGTCAGTTCACTAATACGCTTCCCGTGATTGAATCGATGTTCCCGGACGCCTTTACCATGTATCTGAAGTTGTCGGAGTTCTGCCGGGAAGAAGGGTATCTTTTTTCCTCGCCGTCCCGCGTTTACCGTTATCAGGCATTGCTCAATTTTGCCCTGAAAACGGCGAATGGCATAAAACCGGAAGAAGAAAGGGCAGAATGGGAAAAAATCCTTCGCCAGCTCTTGACTTTTGACCTGTACTTGAGAGAGAATATGAAAAGCAGGCCGGATTTTGCAAGAGAGCTTTCGCCGTTTAAACAGCGCATCCGTGATTTCTATCATAAGGAAGAAACATGCAGGGAATATTTGCCGGATTATGCCGCATATGACAGCCGGCAGCTTGCAAAAATGACGCATATGGAAGTGTTCGATTATCCGGTCTGGGAGCAGGACATCCGGAAACGGACACGGCGGCTGGAGGTGCCGTCGATGACGCTTTTTGATTACCGCGTCAGAGACGCGCTGACTTACGAGGCGCGGCATTTGGTCGTTTTAAAGGACGAAGAAAGGATATCGCACAAATGACAAAGAACACGAAAACAATTCTGGATTTACTGGATGCGCATTACGGAACGGAATATGTCTGTTATCTGCACCATGAGAATGCGTGGCAGCTTTTGATTGCGACGATATTGAGCGCACAGTGCACAGACGCCAGAGTCAATGTCGTGACGAAAGACCTTTTTCAGAAATATCAAAGTATCGATGCGTTCGCGGAAGCGGATTTAAAAGAACTGGAACAGGATATCCATTCTACCGGATTCTATCATAATAAGGCAAAAAACATCATCGCCTGCTGCAAAGACCTGCGCGATAAATTTGGCGGCGAAGTGCCGAAAACCATCGAGGAACTCACTTCTCTGGCAGGCGTAGGGCGTAAGACGGCCAATGTCATCCGGGGAAATATTTATCATGAGCCGAGCATTGTGGTGGACACCCATGTGAAGCGAATTTCCAAAAAGCTTGGCATTACGAAGGAAGACGAGCCCGTCAAGGTGGAAATGGAGCTGATGAAGGCTTTGCCCAAAGACCATTGGATTCTCTGGAATATCCAAATCATCACACATGGCAGGCAGATTTGTAAAGCGCCGACGCCGAAGTGTGAAGAATGTTTCCTGCGGGAGCATTGCGCAGATTACCGAAAAAGACAGGGCGGAAAGAAGGGAAGAAACGCGGCGGCAAAAGGGAAAACAGACGGAGAGTAAGAAATGATTGATTCATATGTGGCTTTGGATGTGGAGACGACCGGATTAAACCCGAAGCAGGATAAAATAATTGAAATCGGTATGGTCCGGGTGCGTTCCGGAGAAATTACAGCGAAGATGGAAACGTTCTTCAATCCTGGAAGAAAGCTGGAAGAGCACATTGTTAAGCTGACAGGAATCCGGGATGAGCATCTTGCGGACGCACCGGATATTGCAGACGTGCTCCCGGACGCGCTTCGTTTTATCGGAGACGATATTCTGGTCGGACATGGAATTCTGTTCGATTATTCTTTTGTGAAAAGGGCGGCTGTCAATCAGCGTCTTGTTTTTGAAAAAAAGGGAATCGATACGTTGAAGCTTGCGAAGCTCTTCTTACCTGAACTGAAAAGCAGGAGTCTTCTTTTTCTGTGTAAATATTACGGAATTGCGCATAACGCGCACAGGGCGCTTGCCGATGCGGAAGCGGCGGCCAAACTGTATCAGAAGCTTGCGGCGATTTTTTATCAGGGAAATGAAACGGCGTTTGAACCGAACCGCCTTATGTATCAGGTGAAACGGGAAACGCCGATAACGATACCGCAAAAAGAGCAGTTATATAAATTGTTGGACAGGCATAAACTAACAGTAGACTATCAGGTGGAAAAGCTTACCCGCAATGAGGCAAGCCGTATCATTGGCCGGCTTCTTGCAGAATACGGACGATAGCGTTTTTCATCGCAGAATTCAGGGCATCGACGGTCGGATAAAGTGCCTGTATTTTTTCAGGTGTGTTTTCTTCCAGATAGATTTTGCAAAGCAGTTTGTAAGAACTGCTGATATCCGTTCCGGTAGAAACTGCAAATTCCAGAACTTCTCTGGCTTCTTTGGAATATCCGTTCTGATGCAGACAATGTGCCCATTGGTTCAGGGTTCTGGCGAGAATCGTATAATTCTGGTCATACCGGGACAGCAGGTCGATGTTTGGCGCGCCGTATTTTAATTTCAGGTCTGTGTTGGTAATTCCTGTAAAATTTACGATTTGTGACTCGCTTAACGTACGGAGCGTTTCCTTGTATTCGGCGGCCTTTTCATCGTCAGGAAGCAGCTGTAAAAAAAGGCTGTCGAGTGGAACCGTAATATAGGAAAGGTCTTCGAGCGATTTCCGTCTCGTATTGTTGGCCCGATGTTCTTTTGCCCAGAAAGAACGTTCCTTCTCAGCATCCATTTTATCGTGTCTGGAAATTTCATATGTGAGCCATACAACAAATACGAGGAAACTTGCAAAAAAGGGAAATTTCATATATAATATCCTTTCAGGGAACGGAGGTCATTAAAATGTTTTCATTTCATAATAAAAAATCAAGGCAGAGAATATCGGCAGTCATTATCATTATACTTATTCTGGCGATGGTATTGCCTTTGGTATTGAGCGTGGCCGGATAGCCACGAAGTAAGTTTAACATACTTTTGTCAGAGAAGCAATGTTGCAGGAAGGGAAAGGTTATGGTTATGCGCAGAAGAAGGGGAATGCTGACAGTCATAACAGCATTGTTTATCGGTTTTTTATCGATGGGAGTAACGGTAAATGCCGAAGAGAAAATCGAATCGGGAATTTATGCGGATGAAGTGAATATTTCCGGCATGACGGTTTCCGAAGCCAGGAATGCGGTACAGGAATATGTGGATTCCTTTGGAGATGTACAGATTACATTGCACGCGGTGGATGACCAGGCGATTGTGACAACGGCGTCGGAAGTAGGACTAAAATGGGCGAATCCGGAAATTATTGAGGAAGCGGCCGGACTCGGTAAAGACGGTAATATCGTTCAGTGTTATAAAATGCTGAAGGATTTGGAACGTTCCAATCAGGTGTACGAGGTAAAATTTGATTTTGATAAAAACAAAATCAAATCGCTGATTGCGGAGCAGGGCGCGCAGTATAATCAGGAAGCGGTTGATGCGGTTCTTACAAGAACGGACGGCGTATTTCAGATTACGGAAGGGCAGTCCGGCATCGTGATAGATGTGGATGCTTCCGCGGAGGCAGTCTATCAATATCTGGTCGGTGAATGGGAAGGAGAAGCCGGCTACGTTGATTTGGCGGTGACGATTCAGGAGCCTCGCGGAAACGCGGAAGAGCTGTCCCGGATTACGGACGTGCTCGGAACATTTACGACCAGTTATTCAACATCAAATTCATCCAGAAGCGCGAATGTGGCGAACGGGTGTGCGCTGATTAACGGAAAGCTTTTGTATCCGGGCGATGAATTTTCCTGTTATGAGGCGGTATCGCCTTTTTCACAGGAAAATGGTTATTACATGGCGGCTTCTTATCTGAACGGTCAGGTGGTGGACAGTCTGGGAGGCGGTATCTGTCAGGTTTCCACAACTTTATATAATGCCGTTTTGAGAGCCGAGCTGGAAGTGACGGAGAGATATAACCATTCTATGATAGTGACTTATGTGGACCCGTCCGCCGATGCGGCGATTGCGGAATCTTCCGGAAAAGACTTTAAATTTGTGAATAACACGGAGAACCCTGTTTACATTGAAGGCATTACGACGCCCGATAAGCATATTACATTTACGATTTATGGAGTGGAATCAAGAGAAAGCAACAGAGAAGTGATTTATGAAAGCGTTGTGCTGGAACGGAATGTGCCCGAAGAAGAGGTCATTTACGCCAATGAGTCTTTACCGCTCGGTTATTGTTCCGTTCAGTCGGCGCATGTAGGATATAAGGCGCAGCTGTGGAAAGTTGTCAAGGTAGACGGTGTGGAAGTCAGCAGAGAACAGGTGAACAGCAGTTCCTATAATAAATCGCCGAGAAATGCGACGGTCGGAACCGCCACGGCGGACCCGGAGGCATATAATGCGATTATGGCGGCGATTGCAACGAACAGCGTTGACCAGGTAAAAGCGGTAGCAGGAGCCTATCAGGCGCAGGCCGACGCGGCAGCAGCGCAGGCTGCGGCGGCACAGGAGGCAGCGGCACAGGCGCAGCAGCAGCCGGCAGAACAGACACCGCCTCCGGCGCCGCCCGAACCGGCTCCGGAAGGCTAATGCGCGAAGGTTCGAAAGAAAGGCAGCGGGAAGCTGATTATTATGAGAAGCGGAAAAATATCGGAGAGTGTGCTTACGCGCTCTGTTTTGCGAAAGATAAAAACTGAACGGAAAGAAGTGGTATGCGGCGCAGGGATAGGGGTAGACTGCGCCGTTTTATCGTTTGACGATGGCGAAGATAGCGTTTTTTCCACGAATCCCGTCAGCGCGCCGGCGGATATGGTCTGCGTTTATGGTGTGAACAGAGCGTTGAATAATGTGGCGGCAGCCGGAGCCGAACCGATTGGGATTCTGCTCTCCGCCATGTTGCCGGAAGACCTGGAAGAGAAAGAACTGCAGAACATGATGGCACAGGCGGAAGGAATCTGCAGTCGGTATCATGTGCAGATAGCGGGCGGGCATACGGAAATCACGGGAGTCGTGAGGCAGCCGGTTCTGACCGTGACCGGCATTGGGAAGCGAAAGAAAGAAGATGTTTCCGGGCGGAGCGTGAAGCCTGGTCAGGATGTGGTCGTCAGCAAGTGGCTCGGACTTGACGGAACGGTGAGAATCGCAAGAGAGCACAGAACGGAGCTGCTAACCAGATATCCGGCAAGAATGATAGAGGAAGCCGCGGGATTTGAACAGTTTTTCTCCGTGATTCCGGAGGCCGCTACCGCCCGTAAGTCCGGCGTCTGCGGAATCCATGATGTTTCACAGGGCGGCATTTTCGGCGCACTGTGGGAACTGGCGAATGGAGCCGGCGTTGGACTGGAAATCGACTTGAAGAAATTGCCTGTCAGGCAGGAAACAATAGAAATATGCGAGTTTTTCAACTTGAATCCTTATGAGTTATCGTCTGCGGGATGTCTTTTGATGACGGCGGAGGACGGAAACGCTCTTGCTGCCGCCTTGGAGAAGGAAGGCATTCCGGCGGTAGTCGTCGGAAAGACGACGGACGGTAACGACAGGGTGCTTTATAACGAGGAAGAGCGGCGGTTTCTGGAGCCGCCCAAGACGGATGCGCTCTATAAAACCGGAATGAAGGAGGAGTGAGGTGCGGCAGATGGCTGCAGACTCGCGAAGAATGAAAGGAGCTTGGTTATAAGATGAGAGAAAAATTATTGTCGGTAATTGAGAAGAACAGCCGTATCGATATCAAGGAACTGGCTGTTATTATGGGAGCTGAAGAGATTGACATCGTCAATGAACTGGAGGCGATGGAGCGTGAGGGCATTATCTGTGGTTATCATACGTTGATAGACTGGGAGAAGACGTCCATCGAAAAAGTCAGCGCGCTGATAGAAGTTCGGGTAACGCCGCAGCGCGGGCAGGGATTTGACAAGATTGCGGAGCGCATTTATAAATATCCGGAGGTAAATTCCGTTTATCTGATTTCAGGCGGTTATGACCTGCTTGTTTCGCTGGAAGGAAAGTCTCTGAAAGAAATTTCCGCTTTTGTATCAGATAAACTTTCCACGCTGGAGACGGTGCTTAGCACTGCAACGCATTTCATTCTGAAAAAATATAAAGACCACGGGACGATTCTGGCAAAGAAACATGAGGATACAAGAGAGAAGGTGACACCGTGAGAAATCCGTTAGCAGATAAAGTAGTGGATATCAAACCATCCGGCATCCGGAAATTTTTTGACATCGTCAACGAGATGGATGATGTCATATCGTTAAGCGTCGGTGAGCCGGATTTCGATACACCTTGGCATATCCGGGACGAGGGCATTTATTCTCTGGAAAAAGGACGTACCTTTTATACTTCCAATGCCGGTCTGAAAGAACTGAAGGAAGAGGTATGCCATTATCTGAAAAGAAAACAGGGTGTGGAATATGACCCGAAGGAAGAGGTATTTTTGACGGTAGGCGGTTCCGAGGGAATCGATGCGGCGATGCGCGCGATGTTAAATCCCGGCGAGGAAGTGCTGATTCCGCAGCCCAGTTATGTATCATATGAGCCATGCGCAATATTGGCGGACGGTGTTCCGGTCATTATTGAATTAAAGGCTGAGAATGAGTTCCGTCTGACGGCAAAGGAACTGGAAGAAGCCATTACCGATAAAACAAAGATACTGGTGCTTCCGTTTCCGAACAATCCGACAGGCGCGATTATGGAAAGAAAAGACCTGGAAGAAATCGCAGAGGTCATCATCCGGCATGATATCTTCGTGATTTCCGATGAAATATATGCGGAGCTGACTTATAAAGAGAAACACGTCTCCATTGTGGAAATACCGGGCATGAAAGAGCGGACAATTCTTATCAACGGTTTTTCCAAAGCATATGCGATGACCGGATGGCGGCTCGGTTATGCCTGCGGCCCGAAGGAAATCATTGCGCAGATGCTCAAGATTCATCAGTTTGCGATAATGTGCGCGCCGACGACAAGCCAGTATGCGGCGGTAGAAGCGCTGCGTAACGGCGATGATGATGTTGCGGAAATGAGAGAGGCTTATAATCAGCGGAGAAGATACCTGCTCCATGCGTTTCAGGAAATGGGACTTCCGTGTTTTGAACCGTTTGGCGCGTTCTATGTATTTCCGTGCATTAAGGAATTTGGGCTGACCAGTGATGAATTTGCGACACGGTTTTTGAAGGAAGAAAAGGTGGCGGTCGTGCCGGGCACGGCGTTTGGTGACTGCGGAGAAGGATTTTTACGGATTTCCTATGCGTATTCACTGGATAACCTGAAAATTGCCATGAAGAAGCTGGAGGATTTTCTGGAAAGACTGCGGAAATCCTGACAATTTTGACTTGGGTGTCTGCCAGAGAGGATAGAGGGGAGTAATCAATGCACATTGTTCTGCACCAGCCGGAAATACCGGCCAATACGGGAAATATCGGAAGAACCTGTGTGGCGACGGGGACGAGTCTGCACTTGATTGAGCCGCTCGGATTTCATCTCGATGAACGCTCGATAAAGCGGGCGGGAATGGATTACTGGGAACAACTGGATGTGACGAGATACATAAATTACCGGGAATTTCTGGAAAAGCATCCCGGTGCAAAGATATGGATGGCAACGACAAAAGCCAAAAAAGTTTATACGGAGGCGGCCTTCGGGGCGGATGATTTTATCATGTTCGGCAAGGAAAGCGGCGGCATCCCGGAGGAAATTCTGGTCGAGCATGAGGAAAACTGTATCAGGATTCCCATGCTTGACCGGATTCGCTCGCTGAATCTTTCCAATGCCGTGGCGATTGTGCTGTATGAAGCGTTACGACAGAACGGCTTTGAAAAGATGCAAAAAGAAGGAGAGCTGCACCGGCTGCACTGGTGACGGATATTAGTAGTCGTCTTCCATATCCGCTTCCGGTAAAGAGAAGATAAATTCGGAGCCGGCGCCTTCCGTACTGATAACGTTAATATGTTCACCGTGGGACTGAATGATTTCTTTCGTAATGGAGAGACCGAGACCAGTCCCTTTTTTATCTTTGCCGCGGGAAATGTCCGATTTATAGAAACGGTCCCAAATCAGTTTTAAATTGTCTTTGGGAATGCCGATGCCGGAATCCTTGACACTGACAAAAACTTTGTTGTGTTTTTCCGTCGTTTCCAGTTTGATGATTGAGTTATGGTGGCTGAATTTAATAGCGTTATCTAACAGATTATAAAGTACCTGCTGGATTTTTCCCATATCTGCGGTGACATACATTTCTTCCCCGGTCAGCACAAGCTCTATGGCAATCTTTTTTTCCCGGCATGTGCCTTCAAAAGAAGCGGCTACGTTCCGAATAGCCTGATTAATTTCAAAATCCGTCTTTTCCAGCATAATTCCTTTGGTATTCAGATTGTTTAACGTCAGCAGACTGTTGGTCAGTTTGGTCAGGCGTTCCGTCTCATTCAAAACGATAGTGAGATATTTTTCGTGAAGTTCCGCCGGTATCGTGCCGTCCAGCATGGCTTCCAGATAACCTTTGATAGAAGTCAGCGGCGAGCGGAAATCATGGGAAACATTGGCGACAAACTTTTTCTGGTCATCTTCGGAGCGGGCAATTTCGCCGGCCATATAAGAAAGGGCGGCCGCGAGATAGCCCATCTCATCTTCGCTTTCCACGGTAAATTCATAGTGCATGTTGCCGCTGGCATATTGTTCCGTCGCTTCCGTGATTTTGCGCAGCGGAATATAGACCATTTCCGTGAAGAAAATCAGAATAATCAATGACAGGAGAAATAAAATAACCAGCATGATATAGGATATATTAAGCAGACTGTTGGAAGATGCCTGAATCTTGCTCATGGGACAGTGGATGACGACATAGCCTTTTACTTTGAAATCGGAAGTAATCGGCGCAAAGACGCTCAGCGTTTCTTCCGTAAAGTAGCCGAAAAAGTTCCCCGTCGTATAATAAGAACCTTCTGTGATGGTGGAATCAAAATGTTCAATGACGACTTCGTTTTCCACATCAATCGGCGAAGAGGAGTCGAGCACCATACGGCCCGAAGGATTGATAATCCAGATAATCGCGTCCAGATAGGTGTCCAGAGCATCCAATTGTGTTTTCACCGCGTCCAGCGTCGTTTCGCTGCTGTACAGGTCGGAGGCGTAAGTATTGGCAATCAGTGTCGCTTCCCGGTAGAGAGAATCGGCCTTATCTTTTTTTAAATGGTCCAGCGTCATGTTGGAAACAAAAGTGGCTACGACGATAAAGCCGAAGAAGCCGAAGATAAAATAAGCCAGTATGAACTTTAAATACAGCGTTTTTCTCATGACGGTATGATGCCTTCCTTTCGGGTGAATGCCTGTATCTGTTCCGGCCTCAGCCTCTTGTCTCAAACTTGTAGCCGACGCCCCAGATAGTGGCAATGCGCCAGTTCTGGTGGTCTTTGATTTTTTCCCGGAGCCGCTTGATATGTACATCGACTGTACGGGTATCGCCTACATATTCATAGCCCCAAATCTGGTCAAGGAGTTGTTCCCGCGTAAAGACCTGATTGGGAGAAGCCGCGAGATAATAAAGCAGTTCCAGTTCTTTGGGCGGCATTTCCACCGTTTTGCCCATATAGATTACGGAATAATTCGTCTGATTGACCACGAGGTCTGCGTATTCTACACATTTGGCATCGGAAGCGTCGGCTGCCGCCGCGGCAGGTTTGTAACGCCGGAGAACCGCCTTGACTCTTGCCACCAGTTCTTTGGAGTCAAAGGGTTTTTCCATATAATCGTCGGCGCCGAGTTCCAGTCCCAATACTTTGTCAAAAACTTCTCCTTTGGCTGAAAGCATAATGATGGGCAGAGATGATTTCATTCGAATTTCCCGGCAGACCTGATAGCCGTCGATGCCGGGAAGCATCAGGTCAAGAAGCATCAGATTCGGTTCAAAGCTCTTTGCTGCCGCAAGTGCGGATTCTCCGTCATTGACAATCATTGTTTCAAAACATTCTTTTGTCAGGTAAAGTGAAATTAACTCGGCAATGTTGTTATCGTCGTCTACAATTAAGATTTTTTGTTTGTTTACCATGAAATCGTGCTCCTTTCTCAGCCTGCAGATTATTTAAACTCCGCGATGGTGACGCCGGCGTCTCCTTCTCCGTATTCCCCGAGGCGGTAAGTTTTCACATACTTACAACGGCGCAGGTAATCCTGTACGGCTTTCCGCAGCGCGCCGGTTCCTTTTCCGTGGACAATGCGGACACTTGGCAGATGCGCAAGATAAGCGTCGTCCAGATACTTATCGAGAGCGGAGAGCGCCTCGTCTACGGTTTTGCCAAGCAGATTGATTTCCGTTGAAATGGAATAGGATTTCGACATTTTCAGCTTGCCCGAACTGCTCCGCTGCATGGGTGATGTGGTCGTGACCGTTTCTTCAGCCAGCAAAACCAAATCGTTCAGATTCACCTGGGAGCGGATAATACCACACTGTACGAATAACTTTCCGCTTTTATCGGGCCGGGTGCTGACAATGCCCGTCAACCCCATGGACACAACTTTTACGCGGTCGCCGGGATTTATCTGATTGGGCTTTAACAGTTTGTGCGTCGGCTTTTCAGAAAGCTTCAGAGACAATTTGCTGTTTTTTTCGGATATTTTATCCCGCACTTTCTGGCGCGACTGTTCCAGCTCTTTCATCGTGGAAGTGCCGGCCTTCTGGAATGTGCGAATTGTTTCATCGGCCACGTCTTTGGCGTCCTGCAAAATCTGCCGGGCTTCCTCGTGGGCTTCCCGCAGGATGCGCTCTTTGGACTGGTCGATTTTGCCCTGTTTGGATTCCAGATTTTTTTTCAACGACTTGATTTCTTCTTTGTAAGAAGCGATTTCCAGCCGTTCTTTTTCAATGGTGATGCGGCTGTTTTCCAGGTCGGATAATAAATCTTCGAAACTTTCCTTATCTTCGGTAATATGATTTCTGGCGCTTTCAATGATTTCATCGGAAAGCCCCAGTTTCGAGGAAATCGCAAAGGCGTTGCTTTTGCCGGGAATGCCGATTAATAACCGGTATGTCGGCCGCAGCGTTTCGACATCAAATTCACAGCAGGCGTTTTTGACAAACGGGGTGGAAAGCGCATAGACTTTCAGCTCGCTGTAATGCGTGGTCGCCATCGTACGGATTCCCCGCGTGTGTAAAAAATCCAAAATAGCGGCCGCGAGAGCCGCGCCTTCCGTCGGGTCGGTTCCGGCCCCAAGTTCGTCAAAAAGACAGAGTGAATCTGCGTCCGCATTTTGTAAAATCGAAACAATAGAAGTCATATGGGAAGAAAACGTGGAAAGATTCTGCTCAATGCTCTGCTCGTCTCCGATATCCGCATAAACTTCCGTAAAAACGGATAATTCGGAACGGTCCAGCGCCGGAATGTGAAGTCCGGCCTGTCCCATCAGCGTCAGAAGCCCCACCGTTTTCAGGGAAACGGTTTTACCGCCGGTATTCGGTCCGGTGATAACGAGCAGGTCGAAATCCGTGCCTAATTCAATGTCGATTGGCACGACTTTCTTTTTATCCAGAAGCGGATGACGGCCCTTACGGAGTTTCAAATGGTGTTCCGTGTTAAAGACAGGCATACTTCCGTTTTGTTCCATTGCGAGAGAAGCCTTCGCAAAAATGAAATCCAGCGTGGTCATTAATTTCTGGTTATTTGCAAGCGCGTCGGTATGCTCTCCGGCCTGTGCGCTTAAGTCCGCAAGGATTTTCTCGATTTCTTCCTGCTCCCTGATATCAAGTTCCTTCAATTCATTATTCAGCGTCACCACGGCGGCCGGTTCGATGAAAAAGGTGGAACCGGAAGAAGACTGGTCGTGCACCATACCCGGAACCTGCCCTTTGTACTCCGATTTGACGGGAATACAGTAACGGTCGTTTCGCATGGTGATGACCGCGTCCTGCAGATAAGTCCGGTAAGAACCATTCACCATAGAAGTAAGCTGAGAATGAATTTTATCGTTGGTAAGCAGCTTTTTACGGCGTATCTGTTTTAAGGCCGGACTGGCATCGTCCGCAATTTCTTCTTCTGATAAAATACACCTGCGGATTTCGTTTGCCAGAGCTGTTAAAGGTTCCAGACCGTTAAAATATTCGTCCAACGTATCGGCGGGGGCATCATCCCGGTCGTTTCTTCCGTAAGTTTTGATTCGGTTCACGTTTTCCAGCATACCGGCAATCAGGAGAAGTTCTGTGGAGGAAAGCGCGCTTCCTACTTCCAGAGATTTGATGCACCGCCCCAAATCTTTATTTCCGCCAAAGGAAGTGGAACCTTTTTTAAAAAGGCGGCTCAGCGCGTCGCCGGTTTCTTTCTGGGCGTGTTCGATTTCGTCAAGAGCGACCATCGGCAGCAGCTCCCGACAGAGCATTCGCCCCGGCTCGGAAGACGCTTTTTCGGTCAGACGCTCAATAATTTTGTCATATTCCAAAACATGTAGTGCTTTGCTGTTCATGGGAAAACCTCATTTTTTAATAAAAATTTTGATGTGGTGTGTCCGTCCGGCGAAAAGAAGGGGCGCGGCGTAGAGGTTTCCAAAAGGAACCCCTTCGAGGGTGTCGGCACTTAGCGAAGTATTTTTGAGCTTAGTACCGTTACACCCGAAACGGAGCGAAAGCGCGGTGACGTTGGAAACCTCTGCGCCGCACCCCTTCTTTTTGCCGGACGGTTATATCGTTACACTGTTCCAGAAATATCATACCATAAAGGTTGTAAATTTACTATGAAAAAGATATACTTAGACATATCCGGGTGGTGTTTTGCCGGAAAATACAGATGGAAATCAGGGACGGTAACAGGGATGCCCGGATGGCATGTTATTGAAAATATAGGAGATTAGTGTGAAAAATAAATTTTTCACACGCGAATTTGTGCCTGCGGCGCAAATATCGCAGGTTGAGAGAAAGGCATGGTTATTGGTATGACGGATGATGATAAAAGGAAGGCGGAGACCGGGAACCCGGAAGATATAAAAGAACGGGCGGAATATACGCCGTCTGTGCAGTCGGATTTTTTACGGGAGAAAATGAAGCAAAGGCCGGTCAATAAAAAGAAACTGCTTCGTCGGACGATTGTTACGGTGGTACTGGCGGTCGTCTTTGGAATTGTGGCATGCCTTACGTTTCTGATTTTGGAACCGGTTATCAATAACTGGCTTTACCCGCCGGAAGAGGCGAAAGAAGTCCAGTTTCCGGAAGAAACGATAACGGAAGAAATGAATCCGGAGGACATGCTGACGGTAGAAGAACAGGAGAAGGAAGAACCGGTTGAACTGGAGCTGGAACTGGTGGATGAAAAAATCGCGGAACTGCTCTCAGAGGTGACTTTCGGCCTGGAAGAATACAGGACGGTATATGATGAGCTGTCCGCATTGGCCAAAGACGTCAGCCGTTCGATTGTCACCGTGACGGGTGTGACCTCCGATGTGGACTGGTTCAATAATATATATGAGAGCGAAGCGGTCGTGTCGGGCGTGATTGTAGCCAATAACGGGCGGGCCATGTTGATTCTCGTGAATCTGAATAATATCAAAAATGCGGAGAAGATAGTCGTGACTTTTTGCGACCAGAAGCAGGCGGACGCAAAACTGGTACAGAAGGATGACTCGACAGGATTCGCCATTTTGTCGGTTTCCCTCATGGCGATAGGCGAAGAGACAATGGATGTCATCAGCATTGCGACACTGGGAAGTTCCAATACGTCGAATATGCCGGGAACGCCCGTGATGGCACTGGGAAGCCCGATGGGAACAAGCGGCTCTCTCTGTTATGGCATGATTACTTCCTCAGGAACGGTAATCGACCAGGTGGATTCGGCGTATAAACTCATATTTACGGATATGTACGGAAGCAAGAATGCGACAGGCGTGCTCGTCGATTTGAAAGGCATGGTAGTCGGAATAATTGATAATTCTTATAACGGAAGCGATAGAGGAAATCTGATTTCGGCATACGGGATTTCGGAACTGAAAAGAACCATAACGAAGATGTCAAACAATCAGTACCGCGCATATCTGGGTATTCACGGAGCCGATGTACCGTTGGAGGCGATTTTGGAATCCGGCATGCCCCGCGGCGCATATATCAAAGAAATAGAAATGGATTCGCCGGCAATGACTGCGGGTATTCAAAGCGGAGACGTCATTGTGAAGATAAATGATACGGAAATCGAAACATACAATGAACTTTTGAACGTATTGTATAACGCTCTGCCGGAGGATGTTGTAACGATAACGCTGATGCGGCAGGGAATCGATTCTTTTCAGGAAATGACAGTAACCGTTACCCTGACAAGGCGGATGTAGAAAGAACGGATGCGGATATGCTCATAAGCAACTGAGATATCGCAAAAAGCGCTTTGACGGTTGATGCAGCGAACAATAAAGGAGGAAAAAGAATGAAATATATTAAAGATTATAAAGAGGGAGACAGAATTGCGGATATTTATCTGTGCAAACATAAGCAGTCTGCGGTGACAAAAAACGGAAAGCCATACGATAACGTTATTTTACAGGATAAAACAGGAACTCTGGACGCGAAGATTTGGGACCCCCACAGCGCAGGAATTGAAGAATTCGAATCGCTTGATTACATAGAAGTCTATGGAGATGTGAACAGCTTTCAGGGCGCGCTGCAAGTAAATGTCAAAAGAGTCAGACATTGTCGTGAAGGGGAATATAATCCGGCCGATTATCTGCCCGTCAGCAGTAAGAACATCGACGAGATGAAAACAGAATTACTGCATTTTATCGAAAGCATACAGAATCGATATCTGAAAACGCTTTTGCAGGAATTATTTGTGAATGATGAGAAATTTATAAAAGCATTTACACAGTCTTCCGCGGCAAAGACCGTACATCATGGTTTTGTCGGAGGATTGCTGGAACATACATTAAGCGTAACAAAGCTGTGCGATTTTTACTGCACGCAGTATCCGCTTTTAAACAGAGATCTGCTGCTCAGTGCGGCAATCTGCCATGATATCGGTAAAACGAGAGAACTCTCTCTTTTTCCCCAAAATGATTATACGGACGACGGACAGTTCCTCGGACATATTGTTATCGGTGTGGAAATGGTGGGCGAAAAAATCCGGCTTATCAAAGACTTTCCGGATATTTTGGCAAGCGAGCTAAAGCATTGTATTATATCCCATCACGGAGAGTATGAATTCGGTTCCCCGAAAAAACCGGCAATCATGGAGGCGGTGGCATTGAATTTTGCCGATAATACAGATGCCAAAATGCAGACCTTTACGGAGCTGTTAAACGGTACGACCGAGAACGGGTGGCTTGGATTTAACCGCCTGTTCGAGTCCAATGTCATGAAAACAAGACTGGAATAGATGAAGCTATTTTTGCGAAGACAGCGCCTTGTGCCATAATCATTTCAGACGAAGGGAAAACTGACACTGTCGGAAACTGCATGGAGGAAATACAATAACATGGAATACCGGAAAAATGAGATTGTAACGGTACAGATTGGTGATATCGGCAATGACGGAGAAGGCATCGGAAAAATAGACGGATTTACGTTGTTTGTCAAAGATGCCGTTATCGGAGATACCGTAGAAGCAAAAATCACCAAAATAAAAAAGAATTATGGATATGCGCGGACGGAGAAAATTATCAAACCTTCATCCTTCCGCGTAGAGCCGAAATGCGCTTTTCACAGACAATGCGGCGGCTGTCAGATTCAGGCGATGAGTTATGAAAGACAGCTTCTGTTCAAACAGGAAAAAATTCGAAACAACCTGATTCGCATCGGTGGTTTTGATGCGGAAGCTATCGATAAAATGATGGAGCCGGTCGTAGGGATGGAGCATCCCTGGCGCTATCGGAATAAAGCGCAGTTTCCCGTCGGATATGATAAAAATGGAAATCTTATTACAGGATTTTATGCGGGCCGCACGCATGATATCATTCCCAATACGGACTGCATACTGGGCACTGCTGAAAATAAACAAATATTGGAAGCGGTGCTTTCTTATATGAAAGAAAATCATGTACCGGCATACCGGGAACAGACCGGCGAAGGGCTGGTGCGGCATATCCTGATTCGTACAGGATTTGCTTCCGGCGAAATCATGGTCTGCCTGATTATCAACGGAACGAAACTCCCGGCGGAAAAAGAACTGATAAAAAAAATGACAGGCCTTTCGCTTGTCGAGACCACGCCTATGGAGGATGCGGATTGCCGTCAGGGAGAGACGGAGGAAAAGAACGCGTATGATAAAGAGAACGCTGCCAAGAAGAAAATTGTGAGTATTTCCGTCAGCGTCAATACGGAAAGAACCAATGTAATCATGGGAAAGGAAATCCGGGTACTGTGGGGAAGAGGGTATATTGAAGACAGCATCCGGATTCTTGGAGCGCCGGAAGAAAGCCGCATAAAATTCCGGATTTCGCCTTTGTCTTTTTATCAGGTTAATCCGGAGCAAACCGAGAAACTGTACAGCCTTGCGCTTGCCTGCGCGGGCCTGACAGGAAAAGAGACGGTATGGGATTTATACTGCGGAATCGGAACCATTTCCCTTTTTCTTGCCAGATATGCCCAAAAGGTGTACGGAGTGGAAATCATTCCTCAGGCTGTGGAGGATGCGAAAGAAAACGCCCGCATCAGCGGAATTGATAATGCGGAGTTTTATGTAGGGAAGGCGGAAGAAGTTTTGCCGGAGAAGTTTGCAGGGGAGGGCATCAGAGCGGATGTTATTGTAGTAGACCCGCCTCGAAAGGGCTGCGATGACAGGTGTCTGGAAACGATGCTTGCAATGAAGCCGGAAAGAATTGTGTATGTGAGTTGTGATTCCGCAACGCTGGCACGGGATTTGAAGGTGTTGTGCGGCGGGGGGTATGAGTTGAGGAAGGTGCAGGGAGTGGATTTGTTTGGGGGGACGGTGCATGTGGAGACGTGCGTCCTTTTGTCGCGTAAAAGGTCTACTACCAAAATAGAGATAGAAATGGATCTTACAGAAGCAGACAGGAGGGAATGTATCGGAAAAGCAACCTATCAGGAGATTGCTAATTATGTAACGGAACACTATCAGACATATGTTTCACGATTATATATAGCGCAAATAAAAAGGAAATGTGGATTGGATGTTGGGGAAGCATATAATAAACCTAAATCTGAAAATCCTAAAGTACCAAACTGCCCACCAGAAAAGGAGAGGATGATTAAAGAAGCATTAAAATATTATGGAATGATTAAATAAGAGATATATTGATTTCAAGAGGTAGCGGATAATTTTGCTATCTCTTTTTTGTTGCAAAAAAAATTATAATTTTTGTTTTTCTGCTTATCGTATAGGGACAATGAAGGCCAGGTGCAGACAGGTTCTAATTGGCAGGAAAAGGGGCGGTTATACCGCTAAATTTTGAAAGGAGAAAAGATATTATGCAGGAAACAAAAGTAAGAAATGAAAAAACAGGGAGGGCGATGTTATGAACAGGCTGATTTTACATGGCAGAATGACAGCAGATCCCAAAGTAAGGTATGGAGAGGATGAAAACCATACTTGTTTTGCAAGATGGACCATGGCAGTTGAAGACAGAAGCTGGAAAGTGGATGATACATACCATGTTGATTTTATCCCTTGCAAGGCTATAGGAAATATGGCGGCCGTGGTTGCAAATACCTGTTACAAAGGCAAAGAGTTAGTAGTGTCAGGGAAGATGCAGAGTGGTTCCTATGAAAAGGATAACAAAAAGCATTATTTCATGGAGTGTTTTGTGGAATCCATTGATTTCTGTGGAAAAAAAGAGACACCACCAGATTCAGCGGAAGAAGGATTTATGAACATACCAGAAGAAATGTTAGCAGAGATGCCTTTTAAGTAAGGCAGTTTTGAAAGGAGAAAAGTATGATTAAGGGAAAACAGAACTGGACAGTAAGTAATATCAAGAAAATGTATGAGAGCAAGCAGGTTCTTAGCTTTTCACACCCGATTCAAAGATCGAGCGAATTGTGGGATATTATGCAGAAAAGTCTGCTTATCCACTCAATGTTGGCAAATTATCCAATCCCGAATATTTATGTATTGAGGGAGGACAGTAGACAGGTAGATGATAAGGGAAAGCATATTTTTATTTTCAGCGTGATCGATGGAAAGCAGAGACTTACCAATGTATTGTCATTCCTGCGAGGGGAATATGCGCTGTCAGACAATGTTCCTGATGTTACGATTGAGGAAGAAACCTACAGCATAGCAGGGAAATATTTCGCTGATTTGGATGAACCTGTCAAATATGAACTTCAAAGGTATAAATTTGAAATTTATTCATTTGAAGAATGCAGTAATGATGAAGTGGAAGAAATCTTTTTCAGGCTCAACAATGCTACACCGCTGACAAAGGCACAAGTGGCAAAAGCGAAAGTGGGAACCAGCAATGCTATTTTTATCAATAAACTATTAGGCACAAGGTTCATGTCAGAAAGCTGCAATTTCAGCAGGGCTCAGAGAAAAAATTCTGATGATCAACGGGTGATTCTCCAAAGTGCCATGTTGTTTGACCGCAATTACAAAGGAATGGAAATTACCGATCTGAGCGAAAAGTCTATTATGGAGTATGCAGAAAGTATCAAAGGAAACTTTTCTGCACAACAGGAGAATATTCTGCTATCAGCTTTTGAATATCTGTCAGATGCCTTTCCACCAGAGATAAACAAAAATCTGAGGAAGATAGTTTTGCCAATGGTTATCTATATGGCTGATTATGCTCTTGACAAAGATGTAAAGGGAATGTATTTTCGCCAGTGGCTTGACTTCTTTTTCAGCGAGGATGTATTGCTTGAAGATTTTAATCAGAACTGTGGATCGGGCAGCACGAAACTTGTAAAAGTAAATGCACGCCTAGCAATTATGGCAATGTCGTTTGCAAATTATTTTGAAACAGATGTGCCCGAAGAATTAGCAGAGCTGGTTGCGGAAGTGAAAGAGCAGATTGCGGAGAAGGCAGAGGAACAGGCTGCCATTCCTGATGCAGCGGATGCTCTATCTGAGGAATTGCAGGAGGAAACTGAAGCAGAAGATATTCCTGAGAATGAATCGGAAGACAAAGAGGAAGAACAGGGGGAATGTGATCCGTTACCGGATCACATTCCAACCGAGGAAGTAGCAGAGGGTTAAGCCTGCATAATGCAGATGTTAAGCGTCTGCACTTTCAAAATATATTAACAGTGCAGGCAGGGAAATGAAAATATTGTTCTCTGCCTGTTTTTTGGATTGGAGGATAAAAAAATGCTTACGGAAAAAGTAATTATGAACGAACAGGAATTTTCAGATAATCATTACCAGTTTTTCGGTGTTCCGATGGTCTGTACACCTGCGTTTAGAGATGCTTTTGGGGAGGATTATGCTTTGGTGGCATTTGCTGCACAACAGATGATAGCAGAGAAATATCCTGATAAGAATTGGGATTATTTGCAGACATTTTCCTATAAAGGCATTAGTTTCTGGTGTATTGCTGATGCAGATCAAAAAGAACATTGGAAAGAGGAACATATCACTTTTCTAATGCCGAGTGACTATTAGAAAGGATGTAGAAATTATGAAATGGTTTGATGTAAATGAGATTAAAGACCTGAATAGTTTGCGAAGTACATATAAGAAATTTCTAATCAAGTACCACCCTGACAATAATGCAGAAGATACAACTGCGGACATGCAGGAGATCAATGCGGAGTATGCTTTGATGTTTGAAAGGTTAAAAAATGGGTTTGAACATTCAGAACACTATGACAGGGCAACTGACCGACAGAAGCAAAATTATAGCTGGGAAAAGGACAAACAGATAAGGGAAATGATTATTGCACTAAGCAGGCTGGAAGGACTGATTATTGAAATCTGCGGAGTATGGATATATGTGCGTGGAAATACAAAACAGCATAGGCAAGAATTGCGGGCACTGGGACTCACATGGAACAGGCAGAAAGAGTGCTGGATTATCCACTTTGATGATTATTACAGGCATGGTCAGCAGAGTATGAGCATGAACTACATAAGGGAAAAATATGGTTCTGTGTTTGTTAAGAGTGCAGAAAAGGCAATGATTGAGTAAAGGTTTATGTGATACTTCAAAAAAGTGGAATTATTCTGCAATGGATTTGTATAGTATAATACCTCTCGAAAGAGGGGCGAACCTGTCAAACATAAATACAGAATAAGGACAGCTTTTTGGCCGATTTTTATTTGGGTTTATTTTGACGCAGCCTGAGAGGGAGCGGCTCAATAAAGACAGTAAAAAGACCTATGTTTTTTTCATTAGAACATAGGTCTTTTACATATCTTCATTTTGCGGTTTGCTTTCTTCATCAGGGAGATATTCAATAATATCGTATATCTGACAGTTTAGAGCCTTGCAAAGGTTATCTAACGTATAAGTAGTAATGCTTTTTCCCTTTTTAATACAATTTATGGTATTGGAGTTAATGCCTTTCTTTTGGATTAACGTATAAATTGATATATTTTTTTCTTTTAGAGTATGAAAAAAGGGGGCATAAGAAACCATGAAATCAACTCCTTTTTCAATTTATTATAGGCATATAGGTAAATTCTTAACATAGATAAAGATTTACCATAGATAAAGTTTTATCAATATTGTGCTTGATAACAGGGGAAAGCTACGTTATAATGAGTTGGTGTTTGAACATTAGAAAAGGAGAGACTTGAAATGAAGAAAAATGTTATAAAAAAATGGGCAGTAGTTGTTGTAACAGGTATATTTATGACATCCCTTACAGGGTGCGGAACAAAGACAGGGGCAACGGAACAAGTCCCTGAAAGTAGCAATGAGGTCGTTGAAGTTAGCAATGAAAATATCGAAACAGAAGTTACTGAAACAGAGATTGAAATTGAAAATGATGCTGAGGTTTCAGATGAATTCGTTGGTGCGGAAGATGAGAACATAGTTCTGTATGCAGAAGTTGGAAGTCAGGATTATTGTCCATTAGATGAAAAGAATTATGAATCAAGTACTGATACTGTATCAGCTATGGAAGATATTCCTCTTTATAATAGCGGCGGTTATGCAGTTGGATACATCAAAAACGGCTCAAGCATTACACTTGATGAAACTGGAACCGATATTGGTTGGGCAAGATTTGAAAATCCCATTGCAGGAACAGACTATGATTATCTCTATGTATTAAAGGATTATATAACCAATGAAGATGAAATCCGTTTAACAGCAGAAACTATGAAACAAAGAATCATTGATAGAGTTTTAGACAGTCCTGTTAATGATGATGTTCATTATGTTTTCTTAGATGAAAAAGAGTCTGATATGGAAGTCTATGAATGCAATCTGATGTCTGTTTATACAGATGAACTTGATTTTCAGTATTGGCTTGATGAAGAACTTACACGAGATTTCAATATGCTCGATTACAAGACATTGTATGTTGAGTGTGAGGATGATGCAGACGGTTGGATTACAGTAAGACTTTACTACAAAGACATAATCGACTGGACTCAGATTCAGTAAAAAAAATAAGGAGCTATGTACATAGCTCCTTTTAAAATGAACTTTTGTGTTATAAAACAATGGGATTTCATTTATAATATAAAAACCAAAATTTAGGCAAACAATTTTTCATTAGAAAGGAGAAATCATTATGAAGAGAAAGTTTTGGGCAGTCTTAATGACTGTAACTATGGTAATGGTTGGTGGATGTGGAAATCAGATTGAAACCAATGAGAATACAAAAGATGCTATTGTTAATAGCGATGTCAATACTGTTGAAACAAATGAAATGGAATTATCTGAGGCAAATACTACAGAAGTAGTATCTACCGATGTAAATGCAATACAGGAGTTTGATCCTGTAATCACAGAAAAAGATGATTCTGAGTTGCA
>ERZ777305.1342-NODE-1342-length-30179-cov-15.495419_pt1 | contig 30179 bp, 25 predicted proteins | sample MGYA00374965_ERZ777305 | MGnify/ENA primary metagenome ERZ777305 (study PRJEB29328, sample SAMD00013331) | mouse gut metagenome | study: EMG produced TPA metagenomics assembly of the Metagenome analysis of fecal microbiota from mouse which was promoted... | reverse complement strand
TCTGCTCATACCAGTCCTCGGGCTTTTGCTCCGACCAGCCCGGATTGGGAAAATAGATGGGATACTCTCTGGAAACTATGTTCTGAATCTTCCCCTGGCTGTCCATCAGCAGCAGTTTCACCGCCGAGGTGCCTAAATCAATGCCTATGTATAACATGTTTACCTCTTTTCTGCATGTTCGGAATCCGGCCCTGCCGAACTCCGCTATGCCTGGAATTGTGCGCGGATATATTTTCCGCCGTCTCTCTCCCGTCACTTTCCGGAGTACTTGGGAATACCGATAATGTGTTCGGGCACGTTACTTATAGCATACTCGTTTTGGGGCACAAAATCAATATCTCTTTTGTATTTTCGGTATTATGCACATTTTCCTCGATGAAAACTGTTAAATATGATAGGGGGCGCAAAAGCTCCGTGCCCGGGCACGTCCACGTTTTATTTGACTTGAATCTATATTTATGATAGGGTAAACGTAGATATGACAGGAGGAGCGAAACTATGGCTACCATCAAGGAGATCGCGGCTCTGGCCGGAGTGTCCAGAGGAACGGTGGACAGAGTCTTAAATAACCGTGGCTCAGTGAATCCCGACACGGCGGAAAAGATACGGGAGATCGCCCGGGCGCTGGATTACAAGCCCAATATCGCCGGGCTGGTGCTGGCCGCCCAGAAAAAGAAACTAAAGCTGGGCGTGGTACTGTTCTCCGCGGACAATCCCTTTTTTATCGATGTGGAGGAGGGAGTTTTGGAAAAAGCCGAGGAGCTTGCCGGATACAACTGCACCGTGATCGTCAAACACATCACTTACGGGGTAGAGCAGCAGCTTCAGGCCATACGGGAGCTCACGGAGGAGGAAGTCAGCGGCATCGCGCTGGCACCCTACAACGACCAGCGGATACGCCGGTGCATCAACGAGCTGTATGAGCAGGGAATCCCCGTGGTGACTTTTAACACGGATATAGAGAACTCCCGGCGCATCGCCTATGTGGGCAGCCACTACGCCAGGAGCGGGGAGACTGCCGCCGGGCTTATGCATCTGATGACTCACGACAAGGTCCGGGTGGGGATAGTCACGGGTTCCCCCGATATCCTGTGCCACACCGAGCGGGTAGCCGGATTCATCAATTCCCTGAAGCGTTACAAGTCCGATATGGAGATCGTGGATATCATAGAAAATCATGACGACGAATTTGAGAGTTATGAGAAGACGACCCGACTGCTCACCGAGCACCCGGAGATCAACGCCCTGTTTTTCGCGGCGGGCGGCGTCAACGGCGGCTGCCGCGGCATCTCCCTGCTGGGGCGGGAAGGGCAGATCCGGGTGATCGCCTTTGACAAGGTTCCCACCACCAAGGCCCTGGTAAAAAAAGGAACAATCTCCGCCACGATCTGCCAGCAGCCACGGATACAGGGCTCCAAGCCGCTGACGCTGCTGTTCGCCTATCTGACCACGGGAGAACTGCCGGAGAAAGAATACAATTATGTGGCGGTGGATATCCGGATACGGGAAAACATCTAGCGTCACATCTTTTTTCTGTATTGGCTGGGCGTCAGGTGGAATCTTTCCTTAAATTTTCGACAGAAATAACCGATATTATCAAACCCTGTATCCTGCGCGATGGAAAAAATGCTGTTTTCTGTAGTGGCAAGAAGTGTCGCCGCTCGTTTTAGCCTGTAATTTACCAGATAGCTTATGGGGGACGTATGTATATTATTGTTAAAAATATTGAGCACGCTGCTTTTGCTCAGCGTCACCGTTCGCGCAATGTCCTCCAGAGTAATATGTTTTGAGTAATTATCATGTATGTACTTCATCATGATCTGAAGCTGGGCCTGCGTCCGTATAGACGAATGGGGACCCGGAATATTTTCTTCTGTATCTATATACTCATATATGTTACCCCATAGTCTCAACAACAGTTCCACCGTTTTGATCTCACTCACGTTTTTTGATTCCTGCATGTCCAATATTTCTGTAAGCGTATGTAAAATATCTTTTTGCTCAGCATTGGCGGAGGAGAATATGAGATACTTTGTGGGTGAGGCAAGCACGGGGCTTATATACTTCTGGTAGATCAGGCTTAGTTCCGGTGCGAGCAGCCTGGGCGAAAAAACAATATTGGGTATGACCGTGCTTTCGTCAGATTCAAATCTATGGATTACCTGGGTATTAATAAAGATACCCGTTCCAGCCCCCAGAGTATGTCTGTCACAGCCTATATAAAAATCTGCCATCCCTTTTTTGATATACACCAATTCGACTTCCGGGTGCCAGTGCCAGTCTATGCAGTGAAAGTCAAACAGCCAGATATCTTCCAGATAATACTGAAAAGGATATTCTTCATTTCCATGCCGAACCGTTTCCCTCAACGATTCGTCCGTCCGTATCCTGTCATATGCCATGGACATTTCCACGGCCCCCCTTTGCGATATTGTGTAATAAATCTGGGAGATATTACATTGATACCCATGATTTTTTAAGATATACTGCGGTTTATTATAGCAACGAAAGGAAGGACTGTCAACATGGTCAAAAACTACAAAAAAACTCTGACAGCCTGTTATCTGGGCTTTATTACACAGGCTATCGCAGCGAATTTTGCTCCGCTGCTCTTTCTGAAATTTCATACCGCGTATCATATTCCTCTGGGAAAAATAGCCCTCATATCCACTGTGTTTTATCTAACCCAGCTGGCCGTGGATATTTTTTGTTCCTTTTTTGTGGATCGGATCGGTTACCGGAAATGCGTTGTGGTTTCGGAATTATGCGCCGCAGCCGGACTGATCGGGCTTGCGTTTCTGCCCGATCTTTTACCAAATCCTCTGGCCGGTATTATTATAAGCGTTATGATATACGCCGTCGGAAGCGGTCTGATCGAAGTACTGGGCAGTCCGATTGTAGAAGCCTGCCCTTTTGACCATAAGGAAGCAGCCATGAGTTTGCTGCATTCCTTTTATTGTTGGGGTTCCGTGGGCGTCATACTTCTATCTACCGCCTTCTTCGCCGTTTGGGGAGTGGACAGCTGGAAATGGCTTGCCTGCATATGGGCCGTCATTCCTGTTTACAATATCTACAATTTTGCCACATGCCCTATCGAGTATACTGTGGAAGACGGCAATGGCATGAAGATAGGCACACTGTTTCAAACTCCTCTGTTTTGGATGTCCATCATACTCATGGTATGCGCCGGGGCTTCCGAACTGGCTATGGCGCAATGGGCCTCCGCCTATACCGAATCGGCGCTGGGGCTCTCAAAAACCGTAGGAGATCTGGCCGGTCCCTGCATGTTCGCGGTGACCATGGGAATCAGCCGTGTGATATATGGAAAAAGAGGGAACAAACTGGACTTAATGAAATTTATGATCGGTTCGGGCTGTCTGTGCCTGTTCTGCTACATACTGGCGTCAATATCGGATAATCCTTTCCTCGGGCTGATCGGGTGTATTATGTGCGGTTTTTCCGTCGGCATTATGTGGCCCGGCACCATCAGCATCTGTTCCAAACGGCTTCCGAACGGCGGCACCGCCATGTTCGCGTTTCTCGCAACGGCAGGTGATCTGGGCGGAGCGTTCGGCCCGGGGCTGGTGGGAAATATTACCCAGAGCGCGAATAACGATCTGAAGAAGGGGATGCTCGCGGGATGCATCTTCCCGTTAGTCTTGATTATCTCTCTCCTTTTATTAAAAAGCAGATATGGAAATAAAAATGCGGAAACTCATCATTAAAATTTTACGCCAAACACCGGGGCATACGCAGAAAATTATGCCCCGGTGTTACGTATTTGTCAATCAGATCTTTTACGGTGACAGCGCTTATATCAATTATTAGATATGGGTTACCGCCTCACCCACACGCTCATCTCCCCCTCGCCCCGGTTGTTCCACGCATAGTAGGGGATCATGCGCAGTGTCACGTCCTCCTCCCGGGCAGGCTTGGCAGACCGATACAGTTCCCCGCTCTCTTCCGGGATCAGCCGTTTGCCGGGCACTTTCAGCACGGTCATGGGATGGCCCAGCTCCTCTGTGGTCTCCGTCCGGATATCCGAGAGCTGCAAGGTCTGTAGATCCACCCGGCACATATGTAAGTCTTTACCGTTATCCGCTTCCTCGAGGCAATAGACTATGGGCCCCCGGGCAATGGCAACCTTGCCCATATCCTCACGCACTCTGGGGTCTGCCTCCAAAATCCGCACCGGCATCTCCATCTCCAGGATCACTTCGTCATCGTCCTGCCAGGTTCCGTCTATGTACAGATAACCGTCCCTGTAACTTACTGCCGTCTGTCCCTCTAAATTAGCCTCTGCTGCCAGCCCTTCTTCCGTGACAGCCGCCTCTCCCGCCGCGCCGCCGCAGCGATAGCTCACTTTCATGCCGCTGCTCCAGCCGGGAACACGGAAAGCCAGCTTGCAGGGCACACCATCGCCGCGCAGCGACACTTTCACCTGCCCCTCCCAGGGAAGCTGCGACTCCACTTTTACATCCAGCGTCTTCTTTTCCTGCAATTTATCGCTTACCCAAACCTCCTTGGTCAGCACGCTGCCCATGTACAAATGTATCCACAGGGTATCCCCATTCTTCGCATCCGGTTTGTGACTCGCGCTGTCTTCTGCCCGGGATGAATCCTCCCCTGACAGGCGCAGTGCGGCGCCGGTATCCGATTCCGTGTAGGCGTAGGCGGCTACGGAGCTGACCAGACGGGCAATGTTGGGAGGGCAGCAGGCGCAGCCGAACCATTTTTGCCGCAGGGTCTTCACATGGCCCTTTCTGCCGTCCTTATGGCAGGCCTCCGGCACAACATCCAGAGGATTGACGTAGAAAAAGCTCTTGCCGTCCAGCGCCATGCCCGCCAGCACCGTATTGTACAGGGCAAGTTCCATCACATCCCCGTATTTGCTCCGGGGCTTTAACTGCAACATCCTTCTGGCCCAGAACACCAGTCCGATGGCGGCGCAGGTCTCAGAATAGGCCGTGTCGTTGGGCAGATCGTAGTTGAAGGAGAAGGCCTCCCCCATATGAGTAGCGCCCACGCCGCCGGTCACATACATTTTCTCCCGGGTCACATTGTCCCACAGCCGGTCGCAGGCGGCCTCCATGGCCTCATCCTCACACAGCCTTGCCACGTCCGCCATACCGCTGTACAGATACATTGCCCGCACCGCGTGTCCCACGGCCTCGGACTGCTCCCGCACAGGCAGATGGGCCTGGTGATAGGCATTGTTGGTGGTCTTTTTGTAGGGCTGTCCGTCGTAGGCCGCCCGCTCCTGCTCCTCCTGCTCAAAATAGTAGGGCCGGGTGCCCCGCTGTTCCAGGAAAAACTTTGCCAGATTCAGGTATTTTCCCTGATTGTCTTCCTCAAACAGGCGCACCAGAGCCATCTCCGCGATCTCATGACCGGGATAGCCTTTGTGCTGCCCCGGCTCCGGGCCGAAGACCTGACAGCAGTAGTCCGCGAATCTCTCGGCGGCGCACAGCAGCTTATCCTTGCCTGTGGCCTGATAGTAGGCCACCGCCCCCTCCACCAGATGTCCCAGACAGTACAGCTCGTGGTGGTCCCGAAGATTGGTAAAGGCCCGGTCCATGCCGTTGATGATGTAGTATGTATCCAGATAGCCGTTCTCCAACTGGGCGGCGCACACGATGTCTATGGCCTCATCCGCCGTCTTCTCCAGCGCCGGGTCCGGGTGCTGTAACAGGGAATAGCCCACCGCCTCTATCCATTTAGAGAAATCCGTGTCCTGAAACACAAAACCGTAAAACTTATCCTCGTCCGGGTGAGCCGGGTCCTCCGGCAGGGCTTCAAAGCCCCGGAACGTATAGGAGGGAGCCACATAGGCCGCGCCCTTGTCCTTTTTCTCCCGCATCATCCGGCCCGCCACTTTGAAGTTACGCATACAGTAGCTGGGAGCCGCCCCCTCCACTTTGTCGTTCAGAGCGTCCCACTGATAGGGGAGCACCTGGGTGCGCACCAATTCCTGCTCCCTGTGCCAAAAGGCGTCCGTCACCTGAATCTGTTTCAGATCCAGGGGGTTACTGATTTCCCGATTGTTCATCTGTCCTCTCCTTTTCATAGCTCCGCGGATTCTCGCGACCCGCTGTTTTTATGTGCATAAATAACAGAAATTATAATGGCAAAATTGCCATAATCTATAAAATATGTTATCATTTTCATGGGATTACACAACACACAGTTTTCAAAGAAAGGTGGACGAATCATAGATGTTATATGTGATAGCGGATGCCTCCCGGCCGGTTTCCTTTTTATCCGCAGGCAATCTCACAAACGATGATCAGTTTCTGCACCCCAGGCGGGTTATGGATTCTTATGAATTTATCTCCGTGACCAGGGGCACTCTGCATATTCAGTCCGGGGACCGGAGCTATAGCCTCTCCCCGGGGCAGTTCCTGTTCCTTTTTCCCGGGGAATGTCATTACGGAATCCATCCCTCCCAGGGGGAGCTGTCCTTTTACTGGACGCATTTTTATCTGGGGGAAAGGGAGGCCATATGCGAAGAGCAAAAAGCCGCCGCCTGTTTTCACGAAACTTCCCACCCTCGTTATATCCTGCCTGAGACCGGCAGCCTCTCTGCCAACAGCCGGGTCAATGTGCTGTTCGTACAGCTCCTGGACCTGGCAAAACGGCTGGGGGATCTCTCGGTGACACAGTGCAGCTACGCCCAGAGTACGCTGCTGCTGGAGCTGACCAACGAGTATTTTTTCCGGCACCGCCTGTTACAGAGGAATGAAAAGATCCCTCTGGAGATCGCCGACCTAATGGAATGGCTGCAGCTCAACTATGACACCGGGTTCTCTGTAGCCGAGATCGCCGAAAAATTCGGGTATCACCCCTCTTATCTCACCGCACTGTTCAAACGCGGCAGCGGATACACCGTCACGGAATATTTAAACCGCCAGCGTATACGCGTAGCCAAAAATCTCCTGGTCTCCACGCCCAGACTTACGTTGTCCGAGATCAGCGAGCAGGTAGGGATCGGAGATGAAAAATACTTTATGCGGTTATTTAAGCGCTACGAGGGCATCACTGCCACTTCCTACCGGGAGGCTTTCGCGCAAAAGAAAAGAAACCGCATTTAGGTCCGCTGTCTGTGTCTGGCGGCCAGTTCGCCGATGGTCACGTTGTCCACCACATTGTTGACCGCCTGATACACGTCCTTCCAGACCTGCAAAGTCTCGCAGGTGTCACAGCGTTCGCAGGCTCCATAGCCGTCTTCCAGACACGCCACCGGAGCCAGCGACCCTTCCGTCAGCCGCAACACCATACCCACCGTGTATTCCTCCGGGTCCCTGGCCAGACGGTATCCTCCCTGGGCCCCCCGGACGCTTTTCACATAGCCCGCCCTGTTTAGAACGGCGATGATCTGTTCCAGATATTTCTCGGAGATTCCCTGTCTGCCCGCGATCTCCTTTACCTTGATACATTCTCCGTTGTCGTTCAGCGCCAAGTCCAGCATGACCCGCACGGCGTAGCGCCCTTTCGTAGATATCTTCATATCAGCCTTATCTCCTATTCAGAAAACATTGCCGTGGACAGATACCGGTCCCCCGAATCCGGCAGCAGCGCCACGATGGTCTTGCCCTTATTTTGGGGCCGGAGCGCCAGCCGGGATGCCGCGTACAGCGCAGCGCCGGAGGTAATGCCCACCAATATGCCCTCCCTGCAGGCGAGCTCTCTGCCCGTGGAAAATGCCTGATCCGTAGTCACGGTAAATATCTCGTCATACACCTGGGTGTTTAAAACAGAGGGCACAAAGCCCGCTCCGATCCCCTGCAGGTTGTGGGGACCGGGCCTGCCGCCGGAGAGTACCGGGGAGTCGGAAGGCTCCACCGCCACAATCTGTACTTTGGGATTCTTGGACTTTAAATAGGTTCCGATACCCGTGACCGTCCCCCCTGTGCCCACGCCCGCCACAAAGATATCTATCCGTCCATCCGTGTCCTCCCAGATCTCGGGTCCTGTGGAGGCGGCATGGGCAGCCGGATTGGCGGCATTGTCAAACTGACCCAGGATCACGGAACCGGGTATCTCCCGCCGCAGTTCCTCCGCCCTGTCAATGGCTCCCTGCATCCCCTTGTCTCCCTGGGTCAGCACCAGCTCCGCCCCGTACGCCTTCAGCAGATTGCGCCGCTCCACGCTCATGGTTTCGGGCAGGGTCAGGATCGTCCGATACCCCTTTGCCGCCGCCACGCTGGCCAGGCCGATACCCGTGTTGCCGCTGGTTGGCTCTATGATCGTAGCTCCCGGTTTCAGGACGCCTTTTCTCTCGGCGTCCTCCACCATCGCCAGAGCCACCCTGTCCTTGACGCTGCCCGCCGGATTGAAGTATTCCAGTTTTACCAGAATATCCGCGTCCTGAATACCTTCCTCCCGCATATAGTTTTCCACCCGCAGCAACGGTGTATGTCCGATAAGCTCTGTAGCTTTACTGTATATTTTAGCCATATTAATCCCTCCATCCATTTATTTCCTACTTATTCTATATGAATATTATGAATTTGTCAATTCAATTTTATTCCGGGCAGGCACGGAAACCATTGCACATTTCTGTTATTTGATAAGTTTATTTTTTTGTCTACTCTCTTTTCGGAACTGTGTACCCGCTGAAAACGAGTTTTTATTATATATGATAACCTTTTTATGTAAAATATCCCCAAATATGATAGATTTGTAACAGATTATTTAGATAAACCGCAAATGAGGTTGTTATGATAACTCTGATATTAAATGGTCTCCAAGAATAAATGGTGATACAAGCAGACTTATTAATAAATTTACCGACTTATCTGTCCTATCTTTGCCAACTGAATTTTTGGAGAAATTAAAGGATGCATTACAATCAGTTCTTTTCGCCCGATTTATTTTGTGCTATACTTTGTTACAGGTTTTTGTTTCCCATATTTTTACCCTTATGAGATTCATAGCATGAGGGAACAAGGATACAACGCAAGGAAGTTTGTCCATTTTGCCCATCCCCTGTATCTTGAAACGGGGTTTCGCAATTATTATTAAATTATTATTATAAAAAGAGAGCCGAAAAGAGAGAAGAGTAAAATGATAGCCGATAAAACCTATGCTGTTCCCAATGTATACAAAACCGTAAGACGCCTTGCTCCGGCAGACCGCCCCCCCATCCAGATAGAGGTACCCGGCTCCAAGAGCATAACGGGCCGCGCTCTGCTGCTGGCTGCTCTGGCACAGGGTGCCACCACTCTGCGGGGCGTACTGTTTTCCGATGATTCCCGCCATTTTCTCCGATGTATGCAGGATCTGGGATTTGAGGCTGAAGTGAATGAATCCCAAAGAGAAGTGCGAATCACAGGGCTGGGAGGCGCTGTCCCCAAGTCGGAGGCAAGTCTCTATGTGGGCAGCGCCGGTACCGCGGCCAGATTCCTGACCGCTTATCTGGGGGTATCCCGGGGCGTCTATCACATGGATGCCTCGGAGCAGATGAGAAAAAGGCCCATGGCACCGCTGATCGCCTCCCTGCGGGAATTGGGCTGCGAGATATCGTGCGGGGAAAAGGAGGACTGTTTTCCCTTTACCATACAGAGCCACGGATTCGGCAAACATCTGATCACAGTGGATATCGGGCGCAGCAGCCAGTTTCTCAGCGCGTTGCTCATAGCATCCTGCCTGTGCCCCGAGGATATGACCATCCATATAGAAGGGGAGCACGGTCTGTCCTATATACAGATAACTACCAGGATGATGGAGCAGTTCGGCGTTTTGGCACAGCCCCTGTATTACTGCACGGGAGGCGGGGATGAGCACCACTGCCGCAGCTGTGTTAACAGCGTTCGCCCCATGGGCTACCGGATCGCCGCCGGACAGCATTACCGGGCGCTGGATTATCAGATCGAACCGGATGTGTCGGCAGCCTGTTATTTCTATGCTCTGGGAGCGCTGCTGCATGTTCCTGTACAGGTCATGCAGGTACACAGATCGGAAAGTATGCAGGGAGACACGGCTTTTGTGGATATTTTGGCGCGGATGGGGTGTACCTTGCGGGAGGACGCCCAGGGACTGACCCTGCTGCCGCCTGAAGACGGGCATCTGTCCGGCGTTACAGCGGATATGTCCGCCTGCTCCGACCAGGCCATCACTCTGGCGGCCATAGCGCCCTACGCGGACTCCCCCACCACCATAACGGGCATCGGCCACATCCGATTTCAGGAGTGCGACCGCCTGCATGCCATCGTCACGGAGCTGGGACGCATGGGAATCCGCTGCCAGTCCACGGACAGCAGTGTCACAATCTATCCCGGTTCTCCCCGGCCCTGCACTGTGCGAACCTATGAGGACCACCGGATGGCCATGGGCTTTACCCTGACCGGACTTAGAGCTGACGGCATCGTCATCGACGATCCCGGCTGCTGCCGCAAAACTTTTGAGGACTACTATGAAACGCTGGAAAAATGTCTGGCACGGCTGTAAACGCCGGAAAACTGCCTGGCACGGCTGTAAACGCCGGACTATGTTTTAAACAGATAAGGATACGACAGAGCCTGGTCCATGACCGCCTCCCGTATCCTTTTCCATTCCCCGGCGCTGTACCAGGGAGCCTCCCGCTCCGGTTCATAGGCGTCCTGCATTTCCTCCAGCATATGCCACAGTCTGTTGCGGCTTAAAGGGAAATGCAGACTCCAGCCATAGAGTCTGCCCGCCGCATCCATCTGCTCGTCAAAATCCCGGCTAAAGGGCTTGGCTTTCACACGCTGCCGGCAGGTCTTCACATCCGTCTCCAGAGGATACTCCTCTCTGGTATCCGCGTACAGGGACAGCCCCATGTCAAAATAGGGACACAACCTGTAACTTTTGTCCACTTGCCTATAGAGCAGCGCAATATTGTTGGTATGGCGGTCTTCATTCAGAAAAAACATATCCATCTCCAACATACCGGACAGGTAGGGGCCAAAGCCCTGTATGCCCGTAAGATTTTCCACAAATGCCACGGTATGCCCGATCCTCTGCTCCACCTCCCGGATATGGGTCAGCTCCTGAGCCAGGCTGAACCCCGTCACGCTGCGATAAAGTTTCTCCAGGGGCAGCAGTTCCTCCCCCTCCCGCAAAAAATTCCGGCTGCGGCATCCCCGGTACAGCCCGCCGTTCCACTTTACCGTCACCGGATCATAACACACATAGCCGGTCCACGAAGTCTTTTGCAACAGCCTGGTCACAAGCGTCTCCGCAAGACTCTCATATCCGAAAGCGTCCGCCTTGTACCACCAGCCGTCCTGATACCATTTCAACTGATTGCCCTTGCTGGTATGCCCCATGGTCTCGATGCTCCGACTCCCGACCTCAACGATCGGAACCTTTACCTTGTCCATGATTCCCTCCCTCTGTCCGCTCAGGCGCGTAATACGAAATCTTCAGCCACTGTCCATCCTCCGCCATACGTCCCTGAGTCTTTTCAATGATGGCCATGGGGTCATAGCTGTCCACACCGATGTCCTCCAGTACCAGCCGCAGCCGGTCCCTGGTCCTGGGCATGCAGCGCTCCTCCAAAAACTCCTCAAAATCTTCCCAGGTGGGTCTGGCTTTCATACCAAATGCCCGGTGAAACGGCACATCCGTCCGGTTCTCCACCACCACCCGGCGTTTCTCAAAGCTCACCAGCAGCTGACTGCAGCATTCGTCCCCGTTCATATAATCCATGCGTATCATATAATCATGCACATCCACTCCGGGAAAGTCCCGGTTCAGCCTCTGCCACTGCCGAAGGCTCCGGTACACCATTCTCTGCCCGTCCTCAGAATCCTTTAGATAATTGTGCAGTGTCTGCCGGGACACCCCATAGGCCCGGGCCAGATCCGTGACCGTCTCCCCATCCTCATGCCGCCTGCGTATCTCTTGCAATGCCTCATCCGACAGAGCCGGTTTTCTCCCTGCTCCCCTTTCATTGTGTGCCATGACCACTCCCCCTTTTTATTTATAGTGTATAGTATTTACGGCGGAATGTCAATAAATTAATTTCTTTACTATCTGTGTCCATTGCCTTCATAGATGGGGCAAGGGATTCATCCCCTGACCTTTTCCCGCCCCGCCTTTTTGCCGTGCTTACGCGCAAGCTTGCGCATTTTGCGTCCCTGGTGTTTCAGCCCCAGGGCGGACAGCATGGCTCCCGTGATGATACAGAAATCCGATATATTAAAGACAAGCCTGCGAAACGGCTGCCACTTGACATTAAAGCTCACATAGTCCATCACATACTGCTGTTTCAATCTGTCATAGGTATTGCTGAAAGCGCCGCCCAGCAGCAGGGACAATCCCGCGCGCAGAAGATTGCTGCCATATACGCTCAAGCTCAGGACAAATACCAGGGCGGAAACGGCTGTGAGCAGAAGTGACAATGTTGTCACTATAGTCCCTTTTCCTTTCCCGATTCCCAGCATAACTCCCGGGTTGTGATGACGGCGCAGCAGCAGCCGTCCACCCAGGATCTCCTGTGTCTCTCCCGGAGGCAGCTGTCGTTCCATGCGCTCCTTTATATATTTATCTCCCATAAATATAGCCGCAATAAGACTTACAAAAAAATTGATCATATCCGTTCCCCTAACATCTCTGTAGTTGTAGGCAAATGCAAAACTCTCTGCTCTAGTGACGGAGCTGGTCAAAATAGACAAAACGGGCCCGTTGCAGCGGCAAGTCGCCCTTATTTTGTCTGTTTCGCCCAGCCTCTGTATCTTGAAACGGGATTTTGCAATTACCTACTGTAATTGGCTTGGTCATTGCGAGATAGCCTCTGTAACTGAAATATACAGATCCGATAGTGCATAGTCGTTTATACGTAAAATAGCTATCGCTTATGCGACAGCTATTTTAGATATAACTCTAGTAAGCATCATAGCATACTCATAAATAAAAGTCTAGCATTTTTTATATTATTATGTATAATTTATAAGTACCCCATAAAGGCAAACGGATCGGAGGAAAACAATGGCTAATCAGGAACAGGAAATGCGGATGGAGCAGCTGCACTTTCAGGAATGTCTGGAGATCATCGGGCAGAATGTGGAAAAGTATGAGCAGGAATATGAGCAGCGGCATACTCAGGTACAGGAGCTGTACAAAGCGATAAACAGCGGCGATGTGGAGCTGTATAACCAGTTGATGACCGCCAGCAGCCTGGAGGAACACGCCGCAGCCTCCCTGCGCAAAAACAGGGCCGCGCAGGACAAACCCTATTTCGGTCGCATTGATTACACGGAGACTGCCTCAGAGCTTGAGCAGCGGGTCTATATCGGCAAAAACGGCGTGTTCCGGAACAAGACGGACGTGTTGATCGCCGACTGGCGCGCTCCCATCTCCAGCGTATACTATGAGAACGAACTGGGTGCCGGAGAGTACGGTCTGCCGGACGAAAAGCCCATCCTGATAGATTTGTGCCTGAAACGCACATACAGTGTGGAAAAAGGACGGCTTATGGGATATTATGACAGTGACGTCGCATCCAACGACGAGCTGTTGGTGCAGTATCTGTCAAAAAACAAGGACGCCGTGCTGGGAGAGATCATAGCCACGATCCAGAAAGAACAGAACACCATAATCCGCAAATCTCCCTTTGCCAACCTGATCGTCCAGGGAGTGGCGGGCAGCGGTAAGACCACGGTGGCCATGCACCGCATCTCCTATCTGCTCTACAACTACAAGCACCGCTTTGAGTCCAACGAATACTGCATCATCGGCAGCAACGATCTGCTGCTGAACTATATTACCAGCGGGCTGCCGGAGCTGGATGTACCCAACATCAAGCATATGCGCATGGATCAGATCTTTGCCCGCCTGTGCGAAAAGGATTGGGTCAAAAAGAATAAATGCCCGGAGCCGGACGAAAGCGCGCCCTGGCGCTGCACCCTCTCTTTTATGCAGGATTTGGAGCTGTATCTGCTGCATCTGCGGGAAAATCTTATAGACCTGTCCCCTCTCAGGGACAGCCAGATCGGCGTCATACTGTCCGAGAGCAACAACATGGCGCTCTATCGGGAAAATCCCTCCTTCAGCATCTGTACTCTGCTGAGCACTCTGGACGACAGAGCAAAAACCCGGATCAAATTCCTGCTGAGCGGCGAGGACAAGGACCGGTTGCAGGCAAAGTTAAGGGAGTACGCCGGACACTATAAATCCTCCCGCCCCACCGCAAGCATTTACGAGCTGTATCTGGATTATCTGAACCTGTGGTGCCAGGAGCGCGAGACTGCGCCCGGGTCATTTAAGGAGCCTGGTCGCAGCGCTGAGATCTGGCAGTCCCACTTGGACCGTCTCCGGCGCAGGGAGTACGATGTGTACGATATCGCGGCCCTGGCCCTGATACACTACCGGGTATACCAGAAAGCGCCCAACGAGGAGTTCGGCCTGCTGTTTCTGGATGAGGCCCAGGACTTTGGCATAGGAATCTACTATGTGTTGCGCACGCTGCTGCCGGCCACCTATTTTACCATCATGGGGGATGTGTCCCAGAATATCCACTATGATACGGGACTGAACGATTGGTATGAGCTGCAAAAGCTGTTTCTGAAAAATGAGCGGGACGAGTTCCTGCTGCTGCAAAAGAGCTACCGTAACACCATCGAGATCTCCCGGTATGCCGGCCGGATTCTGGAAAAGGCCTCCTTTGGACGTTATCGGATCGAGCCGGTGATACGCCACGGTATACCGGTGGAGGAGTCAAGATTCTGGAGTGATATGGAGATGGCGGAGCACACGGCCGCACTGATCGGGAATATTCAGGCAAAAGGATATCACACCACCGCCATAATCTGCCGGAACCAGACGGAGGCAGACCATGCCAGAGAGCTGCTTGCCCCTCTGACCCCTCTGACCGACGGAGCCGCATCCAATTTTTCCACCGGCACCATGATCTTGCCCATACGCCTGGTTAAAGGTCTGGAGTTTGACGCGGTGATCCTGTGGAATCTGGACATGGAACATGGCCCTGACGATCCCAGGCTGGCAAAGCTGCTGTATGTGGCTGCCACCCGGGCGCTGCATGAACTGCATGTGCTGAATTGCTGACCTGCGGGACTAAGGCACCCTGCATCCTGTAAATTGTGCCCGCAGATATAACGCATAGCCCATTGCCCAAAAAAAGAGAGGGATGTCCCCCCACCGGGCATTCCTCTCTCTTTTTATCGTATAATATCCTGATATTTCAGCCGCACCAGCGTGTAATCCAACACCAGCTCCCGTCCGCTGCCGCCGTTCATCAATGTCTCCAACTCCTCCACAGCCTCTCTGGATATTCTGGAAAAATCCTGACGCACCGTATTCATCTGCTGTCCCACATAGCCCATCAGCGTCAGCCCGTCAAAGCCGCACACCGGACGAAATATATCCATGTCCGTCAGCGCCCGCATTGCGCCTATGGCCATCAAATCCGACGCGCAGACTATCATATCCTGATCTTCGGCATATTTAAGTGTCAGCTCCCTGGCCGTTTTCTCCGAGAATTCTCCGTTTCGGACAATCATTTTCAACCTGTAGTCCCCGGCAAATCTCTCCATGCCGCGAATTCTCTCTTCCGTGACATAGCCGTTGCTCTTTCCTGCGATATACAATACCTTTTTGTATGGAACGGTGTCCATGAGCATGGTTTTTTCGGCCACCGCATACTGCGCTCCCGCCTGATCGATCCACACGCAGGACGTGCTGTCGTTTACCAGCGGCGCATCCACCAGCACGATCTGAAAGATCTGTCTTCTGACCAGCTCCTGTAATACCTGTTCCTCCTTGGATATTCCATAGACAATGATACCGTTGATGCTCTGAGACCGGAAATATCCGATGACTTCCTCAACGCTCATTCCCTCCAACATGGAGAAAAATACCGTTACCACATCCAGGGCATGCTCTCTGGCACAGGCCAGCGCCCCCGCCAGATATTGCATACTGATCTCATCAATGGCCTGGGTGCTGGTATTCAGATGAATCAGCAAAGCGATCCTTCCCGCCTGCTTGGAAGAGAGCGCGGCCGCCACCGCGTTGGGCACAAAGCCCAGTTCGTCGATGGCAGCATTCACTTTCCGCCGGGTTTCCTCGCTGATATTGGGATAATGGTTCAATACTTTTGACACTGTAGAGATAGCCACCCCTGCTCTTGCAGCCACTTCCTTGATAGATGCCACGTGAGCCCCTCCTTTTACTTCTTTTCCTCTTTTTTACACATCGCGTAAAGTCTGCCAGGCAGCTTTTCCAAAAGCCTCAGCGGCACCGCCACCGCCGCAGACACCAGAAGTACCACCAGGTAAATGCCAAAATCCAGCCGTACATAGGGTTTCACCACATAATACAGGAATCCGAACACAAAGCCGTGTACCAGCCAGATATATGTGGACTGCCGCCCCCACCATGCCAGAAAAACACAGAGCGGTTTTGCATAAGAGAGCAGTGTTAAAATACCATATATCAGAAGGGGAGTCAGCAGAAAATCGATTCTCGCATACGCCGCGTCCGTCGCCAGCCGCACCCGCAGCGTAGCGGAAAAAATAAGCAGCGCCACCGACACACACACCGGTGCCCAGACGCCCAGCCTCCGCAGCTGCCTGTCCGCCCGCTGAAACAAAGCGTACCGGGCTGTCAGATATCCCACCACGGATATCAGTAAAAAAGATACCCGCAAACTCTTTAAGAGACCCAGCATCAGTACCCACAGCTCGGGCCACAGCAGTCGCCCCACCAGCATCCCTCCGGCTCCTGCCAACATAATTACAGCAAAAAAAGTCCATTTTATTCTGCGCTGCCCCGGCTGCTCAAACCGGGTCAGCAACAGATCCAGCAGAGGGAGTACCAACAGTATCTTGGCATACTGTTCCACATACCACCAGGCCCCGTTATATGTAGGGTTCAACGCTGTCAGATTCCCCAACAGCTGTTCCGGCATAAAGGTCTGCCGCAGTAATCCAAAAAATATCCACATATAAATGGCCAGAACCAGCCACATTTTCCCGTACAATCGCAAGATCCGCAGCAACATGCCCCGATACTCTGTCAGCAGCCGTCCCCAAAAGCGTTCTTCCTGCCGGCTTTTCAGAACATAATATATGCCGTATCCGCTGACAAAGGCGAATATACCCACACAGAGCTTGCAAAACCATGCCATCCGCCGGGCGGTATCCGCCTGCACAAACGGCAGCAAAGAGTCATATTCCACCGCAAAGGAGAACAGGTGATGGTACACCATCATCAGTATGGCCACCCCCTGCAACACTGCGGACTGTTTTTTTGTCATTCCATTCTCCACCTGAACCGGCCTCCAGACTTACCCCCAATTTTTATTAGTATAGCACATATATACCGGCATTGAAACCATTTTTTGGACCACGGCAAAAACCGGCCGTGTGAATCGCTTCACACAGCCGGGTCTTATGCGCATATCTGTTATTAATATTTTCCGAATCCGTCACCGCCCAGGGAAATGATCTGCTCATTTGCGCTGGGAGACGCTGTAAAGGAGCCGATGCTGGGATTGGGAGCGGAGGCAACAGCCGTATTGCTGAGACGGTAAATGGAGAGTTTCTCACGCATTCTGTCTGCCTGATTGGAAAGCTCCTCACTTGCGGACGCACACTGCTCGCTGGTTGCGGAGTTGGTCTGCACCACCTGGGAAACCTGGGTGATAGCCTGTTTGATCTGCGCGCCGCTGGTTGCCTGGTAGTTACATGCCTGCGCGATGCTGTTGATCAGCACCTCACTCTGATTTACAACGTTTGTGATCATATCCAGAGCCTTGGCTGTCTCGTCAGCCATCTGGGAGCCCTGGCTTACCTTATGGATGGAGTCCTCGATCAGCCCTGCGGTCTCGGAAGCCGCTGCCGCGCTCTTCGCAGCCAGACTTCTGACTTCTTCCGCCACTACCGCAAAGCCCTTACCGGCCTCACCGGCTCTGGCGGCCTCAACGGCGGCGTTCAGAGCAAGGATATTGGTCTGGAACGCAATATCGTCGATAACCTTGATGATCTTGGAAATGCTCTCGGAGGACTTGTTGATATCCTGCATAGCAGTCATCATATCCTGCATACGTACATTGCCCTGTTTTACATCCTTGATAGCGTTCTCTACAAGCTCTGCAGCCTGGTTAGCCTGCTCTGCGTTCTGAGCGGTAGCCTCAACGATCTCGTCCATAGAAGCGGTGATCTGCTGGATGGCGCTTGCCTGCTCTGTGGAACCCTGGGCCAGAGACTGGCTGGCGCTTGCCATCTGAGAAGAACCAATGCTCACCTGGTATGCGGCATCGCTGATACTGCTCAGAACATGGTTGTTATCCTCAACCAGCTTTTTCAGAGACTGACCCATCAGATCCTCAGCACACTTAGGATTTACAGCTACTGTCAAATTGCCTTTGGATACTTCCTCAGCTATTCCCGCCTGATACTTAATATTATCGATAACCGTCCGGTATTTGTCGATCAGCTCGCCGAACTCATCGTTATTGTACTTCACCATTTCAACGTCCACACGTCCCATGGCAATATCACTGGCGGCACGGGATAACTGCGCCACAGATTTGTTTATTGTCTTTATCAGTGAATACGCAATAATCAAGGTGATCAAAACGGAAACTACGATCAGTGCAAAACTGATTATATTTGATATATTTGCCGTTCTTACTATAAGCGCGTTATCGTCCACCATGGATGCCTGAAGGGTATCTGTAACGATCTTCGCCTTGGACTCATCCGCTCCGATCTCTTCCATCGTCTTGGTTATTGTAGTGAACTGGCCCACCTGCATATCACTTATTGTATTCTTAATCCTTCCCACGGAAGTCATGCCTACGATCACATTAACGATCGTAAGAAATATCGGAATCGCAAAGCCAATAATCAATTTCGTCTTCATCTTCAAATTTTTCATATCATCATACCTCTCTCTCTTCCGCTTCTAAATTGTTTGCCTGCTCCAAAACCGACATGTCCTCATCGTTCAGCAGCTTTTCGGGGTCCAGCAAAAGCTTTACCGAATCTCCCACTTTTCCGATGCCGTATACATATTTGTTCTGTACCTTATCTGATTTTCCGATGCTTGGCGGCGGCAAGATATTCTCCTCCCGGATCTCCACCACCTCGGCGATCTTCTCAATGATCAGTCCCACCAATGTATTCTGCACATTGATCACAATGATGCAGGTTCTGTCATTATACTCAACAGGTTCCTGCTTAAACCGAAGGCTGATGTCTATGACCGGGATGATCTTTCCGCGCAGGTTGATCAGCCCCTTAATGTAGTCCGCCGTCTCCGGGATCGCTGTTATGGCCTGAAACTGTATAATCTCGCTGACATATTGGATCTTCAAGCCAAAGTACTCGTTACCCGACTTGAATGTCATATACTTGCCCTTCTGCGCGTCCCGCTCATTGTGGGTGCTGTGTTCATTGTCCGTCTGTCTGTTTACTTCACTGGTTACATCCATGCAGTTACCTCCTTTTCGTATGTTTATTCTATCAATCCCACCGGATCGAGTATCAGCGCAATGCTGCCGTCACCTAACTGCGTGCAGCCGGACAGACCTTTAACCTTTTTGATATAAGAAGGAATAGGTTTCACCACGATCTCCTGCTCGCCTACCAATCTGTCCACAAATAGACAGATGGCTTTGCCTTCCACCTCAAAGATCAGCATCATGCCTTCTTCCACCGACTTGCGGTAGCCTTTCAGGCCGTACCATTCACCCAACCGAAGTACGGGATAACATTCTCCCCGGATCATAATGTACTCATCGCCATTGGGTTCATGGATCATCATGTCCTCTTTTACGCTGACAAACTGTTTGATAACACCGGTTTCCACAACGAAGGAAGATGTGCCCGTCTCCATGACGATACCGTCTATGATCGCCAGAGTCAGAGGTATCTTAAGCGTCATGGTGGTGCCCATACCCGCGGTGCTCTCGATCTCCAGGGTTCCGCCTATGGAAAGGATATTCTGCACCACCACGTCCATACCCACGCCACGGCCGGAATACTCGGTAACCTGCTCATTAGTGGAAAAGCCCGGCAGCGTGATAAACTTGAATACTTCCTTGTCCGAGTATTCGCTCTCCAGCTTTCCCTCGTCCAACAGGCCCTGTTTTCTTGCTTTGGCAAGAATTTTCTCCCGGTCCAGGCCCTTTCCGTTGTCGGTTACGCTGATCCACACCTTGCCCGCCTCGGTTCTGGCAGTGAGCGTGACCTTGCCTTTATCCGCTTTGCCGCTCTCCTTGCGTTCCTCATTGGTCTCGATACCATGATCTACCGCGTTACGCACCAGATGCATAAGAGGGTCTGAGATATTCTCAATTATGTTCTTATCCACTTCGGTATGCTCGCCCACCATCTCAAAGTCGATATCCTTGCCCAGCTTGCGGGAGACATCAAAGACAATCCGGTTCATCTTCTGGAACAGATTGGTAAGTGGCATCATTCGCATGGACATAATCACATTCTGCAGATCCGTAGAGATCTTGGACATCTGCGCCGCCGCCTTATTGAAATTGGACAGGTTCAGCCCCGGCACCTTCAAGTCGGAATTCTGCAGTACAACGGACTCCGCTATGACCAGCTCTCCGATCAGATCCATCAACTGATCCATCTTGTTGACATTCACGCTGATAAAGGCCTCTTTTACGCCCTTCTGCTTATCTTTCGCAAGTTTTTTGGGACGGCCGGGTTCCTTGTTCTGGATAACGAAATCACCGGGAGCCATCTGAGGCTTTGCCGCTTCCTTCTTCTCCGTTTCCTTCTCCGCCTTGGCTTCTATGGCCTCTACGCTGGATTCCAGATCGATCTGGGGCGCATGGCCAAAATCAAATCCCAGCAGGAACTCCTCTGCCTTACACTCGTAGATATCAACCTTTTCAATGTCGTAGCCAACGCCGATCAGGTCTCTGATCTCCGTCTCCGTACATTGCGCCTGCAACAGGATCTTGAAACCTTCCTTCAAAATCAGATCCCCGCTGGATTCGTCCGAGATGATGTCCTCCGGTGAATACAGCAGATCCTCCGCGATCTCCTTCAGCGCGTACACTACTTTGTAGGCATGGACGTTAGCCATAACCGTCTCCGGTGAGAACGTGATATACACCTTATAAAAACGGCTCGCGTCCGTTGCTACGGGAGCTATGTAAAACTGCTTGGGCTCTTCATGCACGTTCTCGGGCATCAGAGCATCCTCCCCCACTCCCTTCTTGATGGCCTCCAGAAAGGCGTCCAACTCCTTTATGATGTCCTTTGAATCTCCGTCGGCCGCACTTCCGTTGCGGATCTTATCCATCTCTCCGGTAATGAAGTCTGCCACTTCCAGCACATGCTCCACCAGCTTTAAGTGGGGCACATGCTCGGGATGGGACTCTCTCAGATAGAAGAAAACGTCTTCCAGCTTGTGAGCCACCGCAGTGATATCATCAAACATCATGATACCTGATGAGCCCTTGATCGTGTGCATCGTCCTGAATATCTCGTTTATGCTGTCCTGATCAAAGCATTCCGCATCCTTCTGCTCCAGCACTATCTCCTGTAGCTGTTCCAAAAGCTGTCCGTTTTCAAACAGATAGATGTCCAACATTCCCTCTGTGTTAAATTCTTCAGCCATACTTTCTCCTTTCCTGTAAATTTTTATCAGATTATATCAGGCCCAGTTTTTTCATGGCCTGCTCAAATCTCTCTTTGTCAATGGGCTTGCCGGAGTAGATCGTGCATCCCAGCTCAAAAGCCATCTTTACATTTTTTTCATCGTTAAGAGCGGTGGTCATAATAACCTTTGCCCTCTTATCCTCGGCGATACCGCGGTCCTTTTCCAGATTGCGGATACCCATAAGCGCCTGATATCCGTCCATAACCGGCATCATAATGTCAAGACACACCAGATCATAGGGGTCTCCGTCCTCCAGCGCCATCATGAACGCATCCACTGCCTCCATGCCGTCAACCGTCACATCGCACTCACCGTATTTGGACAGAAAGCCAACCATAAATTTCCTTGTGACAAAATCGTCCTCAGCCAACAAAATCTTCATATTTTCTTGCCCCTTCCTTTTTATTCTACATTCTATTCAGCACCGCGTAGGTCCTCTTGGAAATATCCTGAAGTTTCTCCTGAAACTCCACAGCGCCCAAATCATAGGCCACCTTGGGCATTCCATACACCACGCAGGTGGACTCATCCTGCCCGATGGTCCTCGCTCCGGCCTTGCGCATCTCCAGCAGTCCCCGGGCTCCGTCTCCGCCCATACCTGTCAGAATGATGCCTAAAGCCTTGGGTCCCGCCACTCTGGCTACGGAGTCAAACAACACATCCACCGAGGGGCAGTGTCCGTTAACCTTGGGTCCGGCCTTGCACTCCACCTGGTATATTCCGTTCACCTTCACCAACCGCATATGTCTGTCGCCGCCAGGGGCTATCAGCACATGGCCCGGCTTTACCTGGTCCCCTGTCTCGGCCTCTTTGACCACCACATTGCATTGGTTATCCAGTCTCTTGGCATACATATTTGTAAACCCGGGAGGCATATGCTGCACCACCACCACGCCGGGAATATCCGGGCCAAATCCCTGCACCACGGAAAATATCGCCTCTGTTCCGCCGGTTGACGCCCCTATGGCCACCACAAGGTCACTCCTCTTGAGGGAAACCGCTCCCTCCTCCTGTTGCTGCTGCATGACCTTCTGTTTGATCCGGCTGATATTGGCCGTGGACGCGACCTTGATCTTAACCAGCAGTTCATTCTGAATAAACGCCTCTAACTGCTCCCTGGAGGACACCGCTGGCTTTGCCACAAAATCCACAGCCCCCACATTCAAGGCATCGAACACTTTATCGCTGAGAGAACTGATCACCACCACCGGAAGAGGATACTGAGGCATCAGTTTACGCAGAAACTCAATGCCATTCATTCTGGGAAGTTCCACGTCCAATGTCATCACATCCGGCTTATGCGCTATGATCGCGTCTCTCGCCTCATAGGGGTCTCTCGCAGTGGCTACCACTTCAATGGCCGGGTCCCGGCTGAGGTTCTGCACCAACAACTCTCTAAACACCAAGGAATCCTCGGTTACCAATACTCTAATTGGCTGCATACATCTATCACACCCCCTGCTTTCTGAATATTGATGGCTGCACAAGTTCAAAAGGAACCTGCGCCCGGTCCAGAGTCTCCGTCATACCTATGAACAGATATCCGCCGGGCTCCAGATAATCGTAAACTTTCTGGAGAAGCTCGTTTTTTGTGTTCTCATCAAAGTATATCATAACATTTCTCAAAAAGATAGTGTGCATTCTCTTCTTAAAAGGAAAAGGTGACATCAAGTTGAACTGGCGGAAGATGACTTCCTGTTTAAGCTCATCCTTGACCTCGTACATCCCGTCCGAGGACTTATGGAAAAAGTGCCGTTTCCACTGGTCCGGAATGTTCTTGAGCTGCTCCTCGTTATAGATGCCTGCCACCGCCTGCTGCAACACCTTTGTGGAGACGTCTGTAGCCAGAACTTTGGTATCCCATGAGGACGACTCCAGACCGAAGAAATCCTTGAGCACCATAGCGATCATGTACGGCTCCTCACCTGTGGATGCCGCGCCGCACCATATACGCAGATCCTTTGTGCTTTGGGCCTTCTGCCGCAGCTCCGGCAGTACAATATTTTTGAAGAACTCGAAATGCTCAAACTCCCTCATAAAATATGTATGGTTGGTCGTGAGCAGATTGACCAGCTCCTTCTCCAGCTTACCTGAGCTGTCCTTTTCCAGATCGTTCATAAAAGCGTGAAAGCTACTCCAGCCTCCTGACTTAATGTGGTTTTCAAGTCTACCGTTCATAATGACCTTTTTCTGTCCAAGGTCGATACCGTAGCGCTGTTTCATATAACCAGCAATCCTTAAAAACTCCTCATCCGTCATCATAATTCCATTCCTCCATCACATCTTCAATAGTATTTACCGCAATTGTCTGGCAACCTTATAAAATATGCTGAAAATGTCGGGGTTGAATTTCTGTTCAGCCTCCTGCTGCATAATCTCCAGCGCCTTCTCCCTGTCGTAGCCCTGACGGAAACTTCTCTCCTCCGTCAGCGCGCAAAACATGCTGGACATGGCGACAATCTGCGCAGCCAGTGGTATCTCATTTCCTCTCTTTCCCTCGGGATAACCGCTTCCATCCCAGTTCTCATGATGGAAATGAGTAATATCCGCTGAAATCTGTATAAAATCATTGTAATCGTTAGTGACTTTTAAGTCCTCAAGCAGTTTCGTCCCGATCCGGGTATGCGCTTTCATCTGCTCCCATTCTTCGCCGTCAAGGGCAGTCTGTTTCTGCAGAACTTCCTTGGGGATTCCGATATTGCCGATGTCGCACAGAGGCGCGGCGAACTCCAGTGTTTCCACGAAACTGTCCGATATCTGGTCCTCAAACAGAGGGGACAACTGCATACTCTGGGCCAGAATACGGCAATTGTGCCGCATTCTTTCTATATAATCGCCGCTGTGCCAGGAGTTCTCCGCCGCCACTCTGGCCAGCGCGTACAGCACACTCTTACGCTCCTGCTCCATCTGCCGCAGCTGTTCGTTGACGGAAACCTGCAGCCGCCTGTTCGCCTCCCGTATTCCCACCGTTGCCTCATACAGTTTCAGGTGAACATTGACCCTGGCCTGCACAAGTTCAGGGATAAAAGGCTTGGTGATATAATCGCCGCCGCCCAGTTCAAATCCCTTTACGATATCCTTGGGATTGTCAAAAGCCGAGATAAATATAATGGGAATCTCCCTAGTCTCAGCATTCGTCTTCAGAACCCTGCACAACTCATAGCCGTCCATCTCCGGCATGGAAATATCCGTCAGCACCAGATGAGGCGGCTCCTTGGCTATCTGTTCCAACGCGTCTATACCGTTCTCAGCCAGTACAGTCTTGCAGCCTATGGCCCCGATGATCTCGCCCAGGATCACTCTGTTGGTTTCCACATCGTCCACGATCAGAACAACGCCGTTTGCAGAATTTTTCATACACCGTCCCCCTCATTCGTCTCTATCAGAGCCTGCAAGGCATCTGTTCCGGCGGAAATCTTTTCATAATTTTCCTTCTGAACAGCCATCTTGAGTCTCAGTACCGCGCGGCTTACCTCTGAGGGAGCGTCTGCGGTGAGCTGACGGATCGACTCCATAAACATCTCCGCTTTCTCCCAGTTCTCCATCTCCACAGACAGGATCAGTTTGGAAAGATTCTTCCGCAGGGCCTCACGGTTGGGGTCCGTCCCGTAGCGGGCGGCATCCTGCTGCTCGGGCGGCGCGTCGCCCCAGAACGATAGCCTGGGTTTGGGCGACACCGATGTATCTTCGCCTGTCTCTGCCTCGGCCTCCGGGTCTCTTCCCACCCAGACCGAAAACGAGAACGTGGTCCCCTTTCCCTTCACACTCTCCACATTGATACTGCCGTCCATGAGTTCCACCAGCTGACGGCAGATGGACAATCCCAGCCCTGTTCCGCCGTACTTGCGGGATGTGGAAGCGTCAACCTGCGAAAAGCTTTGAAACAGCTTTTCCTGATCTTTCAGATCTATACCGATCCCCGTGTCGCCCACCAGGAAGAAGAGCTCTATGGAATCCCCCGTCTGGGCGGTTTTTATGACCTCCAGCGTGATCTTGCCCACGCTGGTAAATTTCTGGGCATTGGACAGCAGATTGTTCAGGATCTGTACGATCCGAAGTTCGTCTCCCACCACATACTCCGGCACACCCGGGGAAACGGTAACAAAAAAATCCAGCCCTTTCTCTGTAATACGCCCCTTGTGACTGGCCATCACATAGTCTGTCATGCCACGCAGAGAAAAGCGCCGCTGTTCCAATGTAAATTTCCCCGCCTCCAGCTTGGAGAAATCCAGAATATTGTTAATAATCTTATTCATCTCTCCGCAGCAGCGCTCGATCAACTGCAGTTTGCGGAGCTTTTCCTTTTCCGTCTCCATGGGCATCAGCTCTCTGATCTGCCCCGATATACCGTTTACAGGAGTGCGCAGTTCATGGGTTACATTGGCCACAAACTCCGACTTGACCCGCATGGCGTCCTGGGCCTCCTGCTTAACCTGCTCAAGCTCGTGGCTCAAGAATTCCTTCTCCAGCACATCGTTAGCCATACACAGGTAATCGCCCTCCTGTTCCCGGCGCAGCACCCGCATGTCGGCAGGGAAACAGGTCTGATTTTTGCGGTACGCCGTCACGCGGCGAATCTCCGTACCAAAAGGATAGACCGCCTCCCAGCCGCCCTGCTGTCCATGAAACGCTCCCGGAAAGACACTGCCGATAAATACGCCCTTCAGCCCCTGGTCATACCCCAGCTTTTCTCTGGCCGCGGCATTGTCATATGTAATCAGTCCATGGTCATCAAATGCCAGTACGATCTCCAATACATTCTCAAAAGAAAACATATCCGAATTCTGCCGACACATAAAAACTCACCTCTGTTAATTCGCAAAGTCAAACATCTTAATAACTTCTACTATATTGAAGAAATCTTCCTTGGCAAGCTGGAAACACTCCAGTACATCCGGGGAGAACTGGCCGCACTCTCCGCTGAGGATCATCTGGTACGCCAGCGAATTGCCGTACACGCCCTTGTACACTCTCTCGCTCACCAGCGCGTCATACACGTCCACAATGGATACGATCTGGGCGCTGATGGGGATCTGATCTCCCACCAGATGATCGGGATATCCGTTTCCGTCCCATCTCTCATGGTGCCAGCGGCAGATCTCATAGCAGTAGCGGTAGAATTCGTCCGACTGACTCTTGCGGAACTTTTCAAGAATCTCACAGCCGATGACGGAGTGTTTCTTGATCACCTCGAACTCCTCCGGCGTCAACCGCGCGGGCTTTAACAGTATGGCGTCCGGTATGCCGATCTTTCCTATGTCATGAAGCGCGGAAGCCCTGGCTATGGCGTCTATCTGTGATTTGGTCAGGCCGTACTTGGGGAAATACTTCTCCATGTATTTCAGCAGTATTCTGGTAAAATACTTGATACGGCGGATATGCTCCCCTGTCTCCGAACTTCTGAACTCTACCACGGAGCTGAGAGCGTCGATCATGAATTCATTGTTGTCCTGTATCTTCTTCTGCTGGGCAAGAATCTCTATCTCCTGCTCCTTCAGACGCACTTCCATATTGTGTTTATTCTGATACAGCTCCACGATATTGCCCGCCCTGCGTTTTACGATATCCGGATAAAACGGCTTGTGGATAACATCCGCTATGCCGTAGGCATACGCTCTGTCCTCGCTGTTTCTGACAGTCTCGCTGGTGATCAGTATCACCGGAAGATGCTGTATCATATCTTTGGATTTCATATACTCCAGCACGCCGAAACCATCCATTTCAGGCATCACGATATCCAGAAGGATCAGTACGAGGTCTTCATTTGCCTCGATCTGCCCGATGGCCTCTTTGCCGTTGGCAGCCTGGACTATGTCATATTGGTCATTGAACAGATTCTCCAATATGGCTCTGTTCACTTCCTCATCGTCCACGATCAGAATCTTCTGTCTCTCTGTCATGACTTTGTTCACCTCTTCCTCCACGATAACGATCTTCTGCTCTTCCATGTCATTCAATCCCCGCAAATTCATAAATCTTCCATTTTTTACTTTCCGTAAACGGTACATACGCCGTCACACATGTTTCAGAATCAATCTTAACATATCCGCTGAGAATTGTCAATAATCCGTGTGTTTCTCAGCCTTCGGTCATGCAGGGCGGTCAGCCTTCGATCAACTTTACGAAAAGCTCGTATGTTTCTTCCAGCTCGGCCCTCTGCGCCGCCACCTGTTCCTGATCTACCTCTGCCACAGTCTTGCCCCGGAGAAGTTCCGTGAGAGCCGACGCAGGCCTGCCGATAGGGTCCAGCCCCAGATTGGCGCTCACGCCTTTGAGGGTGTGGGCGTATTTGAACGCCTCCTCATATTTTTCCCCGTCCAGACTGTCCAGCAGCCCGCGGTAGTTCATGTCATCCTTAAATTTTAAAAGAAACTTCAAAAAGAGGGCCTCGTTTCCCATAAACCGGTGCAGGGTACCTTCCACATCCGCGCCGTTCTCCGCCAGTCTCTGCTTTAACATCTCGTCCATTATTTTTGTGTCCTTTCCTTGCTAATACTGTTAGTCTATTATATAGGAAGATGGACGGCATTGCAATAGGTGAGCGGCGCTTTCATGCTTTACGGGAAAAAAATAGCGGGCGGCGGGGAATTCCCCGCGCCCGTGGAAATAAATGGCTTACCCGATCCGTTCTATCAGGCACTCCGCGCAAAAAGGTTTTACAACAAAAGCTGCCGCTCCAAGCTGCAACGCGAGTTTCACGTTGTTTTCCGACGACAGTGCCGACAGCATGATCACCTTTAGCTCCGGATATTCCTCTCTGATTTTTTTCAGGGTTTCCAGTCCGTCCATGACCGGCATTCCGATATCAAGCACACAGAGGTCCACCGTCTCGGTCTTCAACATATGCAGACACTCCTTGCCATTTTCCGCCTGTAAAACGCTGTGACCGTGCTTGGACAATATATCCTCCAGCATCATTCTCATAAAATCCGAGTCGTCAACGATCAGCACCCTTTTTCCCTCTCCCGACACAGCGGCGGGAATATAGTCAAAAATGCTGTCCGCCTGGCTCTGGTTTAGTACTCCGCCCAGCGGAGCCGCATGCTGCGGAGAGATGCCCAGCAGTTCGTCCGCGCTTACCCACAGGGCCTGGGCTATCCCGGGCACCATGGCTATATCCGGATAGGAGACCCCCATCTCCCATCTGGACACTGCCTGGGGTGTGACGCCCAGCATTTCCGCCAGTTCCGCCTGTGTGATATCTCTCTTTTGACGTCTGCGCTTAATTACCTCACCTATATTCATCACTTTTCTCCTCTCTTTGGGCCGCCTGCCGTCCGGTGCGGCAGTGCGGAATTGGTGTCATCGGTGATGAAATAAGTCTAGCATGAGGAGATACGCACGTCAAACAAGTAGTGATTGTGCCGCCCAGATAGCACTCTATTTTTCCGGCATCCCCTGCAAACGGCTATGCCGCCGATCAGTTTCCCATTTTCGCAGTTGAAGTCTTCTCCTATTCTGGAATACTCAAATATCCTTTCATCCAGACATGTATAGGATGCTCTGTTGCCTCGCCATCCATAACGTGTTTCCTGTTTCTCACCTTTCGGAGGTCATACGTTATCCGTATAATATTCTGAGTCTGACTACCAGAATGGCCCTGCCGGAAGATGCTTCCCGTTGCGGGATCTTTGCACTTGAGGCTGTAAAAATGTCTTCTTGTTTTGCTGACGATCCACCGCAAATCTCCACTGTCAATGAATACTATTCCAGGTGCTATCATCAGAGACTGGACATAGCAACAGGATATTCCACATACCGCCTCGGATTTTTAACCAGACTAGAGGTGGGAGGATAATTTCCAGAAAATGGTATTTGTGGCAGGAGGCATGATGGAGAGTATCCCGGTGTTACGAGTTTGAGGCGTATTAAAACTATAGACGAAGAAGGGATAGTTAAAAAGTCGGCCTCGTCATACTGTCTGCAGATCTCCGAGTCGTAGGTCAAACAGATCCTTATCAGGTTTTCGTTGTGTCGTACTTGTAGGAGGCGGCAGTCATCTTGTGGCCGCAACCTTCATCTGTGATATAGCGTGTCCAAATTCTCAGAAAAACTTAAATTCAATCCCTGTTTTCTTACATTATCAATCCATCTATATATCATAGTTCGATTATACTTGTTTCTCCCGTCCTCACTCTTTGCTTTTTCCAATGCTAATGCCAACAATGCATATTCATTTTCCAGATATGTAGAAAAAATTCCTTGGTCATCCGTGTTGATGCATACTGGCAACTGAGGGCAATTATCCAAATCCTCTTGAGAACTAGTAAGGCCTATGTTATAGAAATCAAATATTGGATGTTTATCATAACGTTTGAAGGAATCAATCAGATAGTTTGATGACGGATTCGTCTCTATACCAATACCCATTTTGGCAATCCACTTCTACATTTCTCTCTGAATTTCTTTCACGCATGCAATCATACGTAGTGAAGGTTTTGTTTCGATAACCTTGTCCCCTTCTATCTTTGCCTTGCTACAATAATGATACAGATAATACAAATGGATCTGTTGACAAACTAAACAAAAATGACCTTTTGTATGGTATAATTAAGATA
>ERZ777305.1341-NODE-1341-length-30185-cov-6.270229_pt1 | contig 30185 bp, 29 predicted proteins | sample MGYA00374965_ERZ777305 | MGnify/ENA primary metagenome ERZ777305 (study PRJEB29328, sample SAMD00013331) | mouse gut metagenome | study: EMG produced TPA metagenomics assembly of the Metagenome analysis of fecal microbiota from mouse which was promoted... | reverse complement strand
GATGGGAATCGAACCCACGTATCCAGCTTGGAAGGCTGGTGTTCTACCATTGAACTACACCCGCATATATTTTGGCCCAAATCGGGGTGACAGGATTCGAACCTGCGACCTCCTGGTCCCAAACCAGGCGCTCTAGCCAAGCTGAGCCACACCCCGGTAAGCGGCATTCATAACTTTTCAGTCACAACGCAAGGTTTATTATATAATATCAAAATTTGTCTGTCAACTACTTTTCAGATTTTTTTATAAACACGGTATGTTTACATCTTTTTTAGGTACTTTTTACAGGAAATTTATCGTATAATGCGCTTTTCCTTCTCTGTCGATTTCCATTATTATGTACGATGGCCGCCGCCCTTCCTGCCGCGGATAGCTCATGCTGCCTGGATTCAGCAGAGTCAGATTCCTGCCGATGTCAATAACGGGTTTATGCGTATGTCCGCACATGACAATATCCACTTCCCGGTCTCTGGCTTCCTGCTTGATGGTCTCGTAATTCATATAAACGCAGTAATTGTGTCCATGCGTCAACCAGACTTTATAGTTTCCTATCATAAATTCCGTTTCCCGGGGCATCGGAGAAATGAAATCATTATTTCCGCGTACCATATATACCGGGCAGCCGGCCGCTTTTTCAATCAGGCGTTCGCTTCCTTCCACATCACCGCAATGCACCACCATGTCCACCGGCCCGATTTTATCCATTACATGCAGAAAATTTTCATCCCGACGGTGGGTGTCGCTTACAACAAGTATCTTCATAGCTCCATCCTTTTTTCAAGTTCTTCCCGCATCGCCGCTAACGCTCTGCCGCGATGGCTGATTGCGTTTTTTTCTTCCTCGCTCAGCTGTGCGGAGGTACATCCGTATTCCGGAAGATAAAAAATCGGGTCGTAGCCGAATCCATTCTCGCCTTTTATTTCATAACCGATTCTTCCTTCGATAATGCCCACTGTTGTAAAAACTTCTCCGTCCGGCATAGCCGCCGCAATCGCACAGACAAAGCGGGCGGTGCGTTTTTCATCGGGCACGCCTTCCAGCCGCTCTAACAGATTTGCATTTTTAAGGTCATAGGAAGTATCTTCTCCCATATAACGAGCCGAATAAATGCCCGGCTCTTTATTCAGATAATCGATTTCCAGCCCGGAATCGTCGGCAAGCACGATATGATTTGTCTTTTCCGCCACCGCTTTGGCCTTGATGACTGCGTTTTCTGCAAAACTTTCTCCGTCCTCTACGATGTCCGCCTCAATTCCGGCCTCTTTCATGGAAAGCAGCTCGACGTGGATTCCCTTCATAATCTGTCGGATTTCCCGCATTTTCCCTTCATTCCCCGTTGCAAAAACAATTGTCCGCTTCATATTATGACTCATGCCCTTTCTTTCCGCCTGCGGTATCTGGTCTGTCTATTCTTCATATGCCTTCATAATCGCCTGATAAATGCCTTCCGCGATTTTCTGGATATAGTCTTCTCTTCCAAGCAAAATTTCCTCCTGGCCATTACTGAGATAACCGACACGAATTGCCGCCGCCGGAACGGTGGCCTCGTTAATGACAACATCCTCCTCCGTCGAGTCCGTCAGTCCGTTGGCTTTCCCGCTGATTGCCGTAACAACTTCCCTTTCCAGTAAATCCGCAAGCTCTACGCTGCCAAAACCAGGAATAAAAAAACGACTGTTATATACTGCTTCCGTCCCATATATTTTGGAATCTTCATTCTCGTTCACTTCGATGCGAATCAGCATATCGGCTTTCGCCGCGTTCGTCAGGCTGACCCGGTCTTCATCGGAAAGTGCGCTGTCATCCATCCGTGTGTAATAAACTTTGATATCCGTCTCATCCAGTTTTTTCTTCAAAGCACGGGCAATTTCCAGTGTTATATCTTTTCCCGCCAGTTCCTCCGAAACCGCACCCGTTATATCTCCACCGTAAGCCGGGTCGATAACAACGATTTTATCATAGGCCTCGCGCGGCGTCATAAAGTCAATATAGAGCTTATTATCTTCAAAAATGCTATGATATTCATACACATCCGTCAGTCTGAATTTCAGCCAGAACGTATCCGTCCCGTTCTCGTAAAAGCCGTCAATGACCGCGCTCCGGTTGCCGTAAACGCCCTGTGTGAGGTAAAAATCACCGTATCCTGCGCTTTCCGCTTCCTGTTTGATGCTGACCCACAGTTCTTTATCCATATAGTGATTCTCTATCATAACATTTTCGGCTTTTACATCCGGGTGCAGAGGAATGCAGAAATAATTCATTTCCTGTCCGTTCTGCTCAAACAGAATATCATTCTGCTGCGATACGACGCCCGCAGCGTTTCCGCCTTCTGCCGCTTCTGCGCTCTGGGCAGTCTGCTCCGCGCCCGACTGCTCCTGTAAGTTTTGCGCCACTTCATCCTGAGCCACGTCCGCAACGACAATAATTTTGTTGGACGAATAATAAAAAACAGCCGCAAGCGCAAAACATGCAAACAGCACCGTATAGACCGCGGTTCTTTTCATTAATTGATTCTGCTGCATTCTATAACCATGCCTTTCTCTATATCAAACACTCGGTTCCGCTTTCCTCTTCGGAGGTCTCGGCCCCATAAACTGATAATAATATGTCTTCATCATGCCGTTATATATTTTCCGGTTTTTATCCGCTTTTCTTCCTATATATTGTTCTGCCTGCTCATAGGCTGATATCACATACATGGACCAGCTGTCCAGCGCCTGATACCGCTCTCCCAATATCCGATACAGCTCCGGAAGCGCATTTTTCTCCTCAAGCCGCTCTCCGTATGGAGGATTGGTAATCAGAAATCCATACTTTTTCGGATGGCTGAGCTGCTCCACGCTTCTGCGCTGGAAATGAATCATGTCTTCCACTCCCGCAAGCCGGGCATTCTCTCTGGAAATCGCCACCATCCTGTCATCCATATCGTATCCCTGAATATCCGGCCTCACCGTTTTGTCAACGCCTGCGTCCGCTTCGTCCATCGCCCGGTACCAGCCCTTGCGTGGCAGGATATGCGTCCATTCTTCTGCCAGAAAACTGCGGTTTGCCCCCGGCGCCATATTGGCCGCCATCATGGCCGCTTCAATCGGAAACGTGCCGCTTCCGCAGAACGGGTCCACCAGAATCCTGTCTTTATGCCAGGGTGTCAGCATTATCAGCGCGGCAGCCAGATTTTCCGCGATGGGCGCCTTCGCCGTCAGCTTCCGATATCCCCTTTTATGCAGCGATTCACCCGTCGTATCGAGTCCGATGACCACTTCGTCTTTCAGCAAAAAGACTCTGACCGGGAAAGAAGCGCCGCTCTCCGCGAACCATTCTTTATGATAGACCGTTTTCAGACGTTCCACCATGGCCTTTTTCATAATCGACTGAATATCGGAAGGGCTGAAAAGTCTGCTCTTGATGCTGGCAGCCTTTGCCACCCAGAATTTCCCGTCTTCCGGCACATAATCTTCCCATGCGATACCGCGTGTTCCCTGAAAGAGCTCTTCAAACGTTTCCGCATGAAAACCGCCGACCTTAACCAGCACTCTTTCCGCCGTGCGCAAAAAGACATTCGCGCGGCAGATGGCATTTTCATCGCCCGCAAACGTCACACGGCCGTCTTCCACGGAAGACACCTCATATCCCAAATCCAGAATTTCTTTTTTTAATACTGCTTCCAGTCCAAAATGACAGGGCGCAATAAATTCCATATTAATAACCATGCCTTTCTCTCAGCCTGCGGTATCAAAACCCTATTGATTATTGTAAAGTGTCGCCCTTTTTCTGTCAATCTTTCAGGTGAAAATTTGATTTACAATTCCAGGCAATGGGGATAAACTTAAATTATTATAAACGCAAAGGAGAACGCATCATGGAAATACGGGGGAACGGCATTGCTCAAAAGGTATTGGAAAATATTCACAAAGTGATTATCGGAAAAGAAGAAACTGTCCGCCTGCTTCTGACCGCGCTTCTTGCGGACGGGCATGTGCTGCTCGAGGATGTTCCGGGCACGGGGAAGACAAAACTGGCGAAAACACTCGCCAAATCTCTTCATGCGGACTTTTCCAGAATCCAGTTCACCCCGGATTTATTGCCCGCCGACATTACGGGATTAAATATTTTTGACAGGCAGAGCAACGCTTTTGTCCTCAGAAAAGGCCCGGTCTTTACGAATATCCTTCTGGCCGACGAAATCAACCGCGCCACGCCGAGAACCCAGGCCGGTCTTCTGGAGTGTATGGAAGAAAGACAGGTGACGATTGACGGTACAAGTTATGTGCCGGGAGAGCCTTTTTTCGTTATCGCCACACAGAATCCGGTGGAAACCGCGGGAACATTCCCGCTGCCCGAGGCACAAATGGACCGTTTCATGATGCGTCTGTCCATGGGCCTCCCCACCAAAGAAGAGGAACTCGATATCCTCTCCCGTTATATGGAAAAAGAGCCGCTCGAAGAGCTTTCCGGCGTGCTGACGCTTCAGGAATTGCAGCAGGCCAAGCAGGAAGTCACAAAAATCTTTGTTCATCGGGCGATACAGGAATATATGGTGGACATCGTTTCCGCCACCCGCAATGAGGAAAGCATTCTTATGGGCGTGAGTCCGAGAGGCAGTCTCGCGCTTCTGCGCTGTGCCAAAGCCTATGCCTGGCTGGAAGGCCGGCAGTTTGTCATCCCGGACGATATAAAAGCCGTAGCGGTTCCGACGCTTGCCCACCGTCTCTTAATGGATTTTGGCCGGAACGACAGCCGGGAGAGCACCGCTTATATCCGAAAAATACTGGAACAAACCCCAGTACCGACAGAGGATTTTCAGGCATGATAAAAATAATCGGAATCGGGCTGCTTGCATTTCTTCTTCAATGGCTCCAGAGAAAATTATATGGAAAATGGTGGGCAGGGAACCTGGATATCCGCCTGGAATTTACCCGGAAGAACCTGTTTGAAGGAGAAAAAGGCGAACTGCTCGAAATCATCGAAAACGGCAAGCGTCTTCCGCTACCCATGTTAAAAGTCAAATTCCAGACCGACCGGAATCTTCGTTTTACGGACTCCGAAAGTTCCAAAGTCACAGACCTGTATTATCGAAACGATATTTTTCAGGTGAAAGGACGGGAACGGATTACGAGAAAACTGGAATTTACCGCCGCCAAAAGAGGCTATTATCGGATTCACAACATCGACCTTGTGGCCGCCGACCTGCTCCTTTCTACGGAAATGGTGGAAAGCCGGCAGACAGAACAATATTTTTATGTTTATCCCGCGCCTTTTGCGTCCGAAGAATTTCGCCGTTCCCTCCAGCAATTAAACGGAGAATTGCTGACAAAGCGGCACTTTCCGGAAGACCCTTTCGAATACCGGGGCATTCGGGAATATCAGCCTTTTGACGATATGCGCAGCATCAACTGGAAGGCTTCCGCCCGGACCGGCGAATTAAAAGTCAATCAGAAAAATTATACGGCTCTGCAGACCATCCGCATTTTTTTCAACATCGAAGACAGCGGAATCCTGAAAAAAGACGCTGAAGTAGAGGCATCTCTTCAAATCACCGCCGGTCTTGCGGCTTTCTTTCTGAATCAGGGCATTCAGGTGGCCTGCTACGGCAACGGACGGGATATTCTGAACGGAGAGCCGCTGCGGCTCGAAGCCGGCGCAGGCGCCGGACAGATGCAGCAAATATACCGCGCGCTTGCCCGTATCGACACGAAACAGAAAACAGCCGATTTTGCCGACTGTTTTGAACGGGAACTGCTGAATGCCCCTCCCGGAACGACGACCGTTTTCGTATCTCCCAATGCCTATGACGGCTTCCTTTCGTTATTGGAACGTTTTCGCCGGGAGGAACCGAATTGTATCTGGTTCTATCCGCTGTCAAAAACGGAAAAGCATGTCCCGGAGCTGCCCGAGAATTGGAAAACGGACGTTATTTTGCTGCGCATCGACGGTTCCCGATAAAGCGCAGACGCATCCGTCTGCACGGTGGAAATTGCTCTGTCATTCCGGCTGACGAAATCAGTCTATGGAAAGGAAATACTTTATGAAACAGGAAAAAATCATTGCCGCTGCTGATATTCTGGCTACGCAAATGAATCACTGGACGCTCTTTGCCTTAGTTGCAGCCGCTGCCGTCCTATCCGGAAAAAAACCTCCGCTCGCTTTATGGACGGTCTGCGGGCTTCTTCCCGTCCTGTTTTTTTTCATCAGAAGATATACCAACAGCTTTTTGCTTCTGGCAGGCAGCCATTTGCTTTGCCTCCTCCTTTTATTCGTCGTGCCTGTTTCCGGACTTGCTCTGAAACTTCTTCTGTGTTTTTACGGCATCGGACTTGTCTTCTGTTCTTTTTCTCTGCGCATCCGCACAGAAGAACGGCTGGACGAAATCATCGTACCCGCTGTTGCTGTCGGCATCATAGCCCTGACGCTTTTCCTTCTGCGTTTTCGAGGACACGGGGAAGCCGATTATTACTTTATCGGCATGGTCATTTTCTATTTCATCTGCCACTATATCAGGTGTTATTTTAATAATTATCTTTCCTTTATATATGTCAACGCTTCCTGTACCGGCTATATTCCCCGTCAGAAAATTTTTGCGGCCGGAACGCGTCTGTCGCTTCTGTTTATCCTGTCGGGCATGGCTGCCATTTTGCTGCTTTCCAATCTGGACTGGCTTGCCCGGTTTTTCGGGCTGCTCAAACAGGGCATTATATGGCTCCGGGAGCAGGGTGTTTTTGCTTTCCTCGCGTCGCTTTTGGCCGGAATAGAAGAACATTTTGCCGAGCCGGTGCAGGAAAGAATCCCCGCAGGCCCGTCAGGTATGTATCTGGAACCCGGAGAACCCGGGCTGTTCTGGCAGATTCTGGAAAAAATTTTGATGGGCTTCATGTCTCTGCTCCTCGTTGGACTGCTGTTTCTCTTTCTGTTCCGTTTCGTCCGTATGGTTCTGGAACGTTTTCGCCGGCAAAAAACTTTTGCCGAAGACGCCGTTTACGATGACGGCCGCGATATCCGGGAACGGTACGAAACAAAGCCCTCGAAAAAAGAAATAAAACCGGCGCTGTTCTTTGCTTTTCTGAAACCGGCCGATAAAATCCGGCGAATTTATAAACAGAGAATCAGCGTAAAAAAAGACCGGTTGACAAAAGAATCGCCCGGAACCGGTCAGCCGTTCGAAAGCTATACCGCCAGAGAATGCGGAAATCTGCTCCGCGAAGAAACGCTGTCTCTTCTATATGAAAAGGCGCGTTATTCGAATATGGAATGCACCAGAGAAGACGTCAGAAACGCCGGCAGGGCAAAATAGCAAAAACGGCACAGCAATTCGATGCTGTGCCGTTTTATTCCCGCCAGGCGCAGGAGTTGAAATTTAGTAGTTGTTCTTCTGGCTGTTCTGCGCGTTGCTGCTGGAGCTGTTCTTAGAATTGTTCTTCTGATTGTTCTGAGAAGAATTCTGGCTGTGGCAGTTGTTAGCCTTGTCCTGCTGTTTCTCATTGTTCTGCGCGTTCTGGTTATAATCATTCTTAGACATCTTGCATACCTCCTGATTGATTTATATTACAGCAATAGTATTGCAAGATATCCGAAAAACTATTCAATGGACACATAGGTCTTTAGTACTATTTTTTTATGAAAAAGTACCAAAATATTTAATGGTACTTTGGTACTATTTTCGATTGCATTTTTTCCAAAAGTGTATATAATAATAATTGTAGATAGAAACACCCCTTCAATTTTCTATTTACAAACCCTTATATTTTAATTATTTATACTCCCCTTAATAGCCCATTATTTATAATGGGCTATTTTGTTATTCTTACGATTGATTTCTGCTCTGCACAATTTTCACAATCAGCAGCGCGATAAGGCCAACGATGATAACCGGCGCAAAGGCAAAAAGCAGCGATGTCACAAGTCCGATTATGACGATGACAACTACTGTCACAATAATCATTATCAGCCAGCCCGGCAGCATAACGCCTGTCCTGGGCTTCCTGTTGAACACTTTCTCTTCCGCTTCATCTTCCGTAAGCTCTTCGTCATATTCCCGGTTGGAACCGTAGCTTGCACCGGCGCGCTTATTCGCCTCAATAATGCTTTTGGCCAGCAGTCTTGGGTCTCCGAGCTGCGAAAGCACCACTTCTTCGGTATTCCCTTTCTGCATTTCCGATTCGATGTAGTCCTGATAGTATCTTATATTTTCCGCTACTTTGTCGCTGTTAAGCCCGCCGGCCAGCGCACGCTGTAATTTTTCAATAAATTCTCTTTTATCCATTTTGCAACCGTACTCCCCTTGATTCCGTCTTCCCGACTTTATCACAACTCAGAAAAGCTTTATTCCTTATCCATCCCCGGTCCGTCAGCCAGTTTTCGTTCATATTCCGAGGGGTCTTTCCGCATTTGGGCCATCGTCCAGAACGCCTGTAAAACCATTTCTTCTTTATTACAATTCTCCGTATTTTTCCCGGTATCCCGCCGCAGATTGTCCTGTCCCATCTGCCATACATAGAGGTCAGTCAGGGAATATCCCGCCGCTTTCAGGCAGTCCGCAAAACAATGGTTCTCCAGATAGTACAGCAATTCGGTATACAATTCATAATCGGTCAGAAGCGACAGCCATAATTCATTGCACCATTCCTCGCTTTTTCCAGCATATTCGCACAACATGGAAAGCCCCCGAAATGCTTTCAGTTTTTCCGTACCCAATATAATCTGAGACATTTTACACCTGTCCGTCCGCCTTCTCTCAGGCCTTGTTCGCATAAAATACATTCTTATACAGTTTAGCACACTATTTTCCATTTTACTATCTTGTCATTCTTAAAATTCTATTAAGATAAAAAATCGTCGCTCGGCAGCGACGATTCAGAGAATGCTTCGCATTCTCCTTGAATGGTTTACACTGTCGCAATTTCCTATAGATTAAAAAACGCAGGCTCAGCAGCCTGCGTTCCAAGAATTTACTGCGTAAATTCTTGTCTGGCATCCACTAAGATTACAGCAATTTCCTATAGGATAAAAAACGGCACATTGCCCATGCAATGTGCCGCTAATAACACAAGTTATTATATTCCCGATTACTCTTTTACACCGCCGAGCGCAACGCCTGCGATGATGTGTTTGGAGAGAATGAAATATACGATAAAAATAGGTAATATCGTAATAACCAGACCAACATAGATAATACCGTGGTCGGAACGGAATCTCTCACCTCTCATCAGCTGTACGAACATCGGAAGCGTATATTTTTTCTGAGATGTAAGCAGCATGGAAGGCGTATAGAAGTTATTCCACGATGCGATAAAAGCAAAGATACACTGTGTCGCGATTGCCGGTCTCATAAGCGGCATCGCAATCGTATTAAAGGTATTGAACTCTCTGGAACCGTCAATTCTCGCCGCGTCCACGATTTCAAGCGGCAGCGCGCTCTGCATGTACTGTCTCATAAAGAATACGGTAGAAGGCGCCGCAATCGCGGGAATAATCAATGGTATATAACTGTTTCCAAGTCCCAGTCCGAACACGAAACGGAAGAAACCGATGGAAGACACCTGTACGGGAATCATCATAATCGCCATGATAAATGCCCATGCGAACTGACATCCTTTGAATTTGTATACGGTAACGCCGTATGCCGTCATCGTCGAAAAATAAACTGTCAGCAATGTGGAGCCAAAAGCAATAATACAGCTGTTTACCATGTATTTCCATAACGGTACATTCGCATTACACTGATACAAAAGTTTCTCCCAGTTCTCCATAAAGTAATGAGACGGAATGAGTGAAAAACTTGACTGAATATCCACGCTGGTTCTTGTCGCATTCACAATCATAATCCAGAAAGGAATCAAACTCAAGAAGCAGAGAAAAATACATATAGCATTTCGAAATATCTGGGCGCCGAGGATTCTTGCATGTAATCCGCCCTCCTGACTATTCTTTGCCATGATTATTTTGCCTCCTTTCTTGTTTTCTGTGCGGCTTTAATCGCCCTCTTTTCTTTAATCGCATCTTTATCTCTCATAATATAGAAGAGAATGAGACTAAAGAACAATGTTACAACAAACAGAACAAGGGATGCCGCAGACGCCTTACCCATCTGTCTTGAACCGGTAAAGGCGAGTTCACGAATATACATTGTAATCGTTCTGGTCGTATAATCCGGGTCACCGTAACCGCTTGTTGTCAACAGTTTCGGGATATCATACATCTGAAGGCCGCCAATCGCGGAGTTTACAAGCGTGAACAACATAATCGGCCGCAGCAGCGGTAACGTTACGCTCTTAAAAATCTGCCAGCTCGATGCGCCGTCCACTCTGGCCGCCTCGAACAAAGAAGGACTGATGCCAAGCACCCCCGCCGTCAGTACAATCATCGTGTTTCCATACCACATCCAGAAGTTGATAAAGGAAATGATAGCTCTTGTTGACCATTTTGTATCCAGGAAACGGAATGGCTCCGACCATATTCCACTGTTTACCAGAAATTGGTTGATTGGACCGTTCGGATAATCAAACAGTTTATAGAATAAAACGGAAATTGTAGCCGCCGTGATAATATTCGGCATAAAAGTCAGAATTTTGTATGCGCCCTGCGCTTTCAGTTTTACCCGCGTATCGGTAAACCAGACCGCCAAAAGAAGCGCCAGCAAAATTTGCGGCAGGAAGTTCATCAGCCACATAATAATTGTGTTCCATAATGCCCGGAAGGTATAGGTATCGAATAAAGCGCCGTCTTTTCCTACAAAAATCGTGCTAAAATTTTTCAGACCGTTAAAGGTCGGACCTACTTCCACGTTGAACATTGTATCCGTATAGTTTTCACAAAACGCAAGACCCATCGTGTAAACAAGGGGCCATAACTGGAAAATAGCGAAAATAATAAAAAACGGAGCGATAAAGAAATATCCGTAGCGACCGTATTCTACCGTTTTACGCTTGTTACTGCTGCTCTTTGCCATATCACCACATCCTTCTCATAATTTTATAATTTGCTCTGCCTGAGCCGCGTCACAGGCATTTGACATTTTTCCGGACCCGGAACCCTCTCAAACATCTGTGCCGCGCCCCTTACCCACAAGCAATTTTATTTTTTGTTACAGAAGGTACGGCCAAGCCGTACCTTCCAATAATATTTCTTTTATTTCTTTCCAAATGAGAAACTTCTCATCTTATTCTACCGTCAATGCCGGATAAGCTTCTGCTACTGCACTCTTGAAGTCTGCGATAGCAGTTTCTTTATCTTTGTCGCCTTTTGCATAAGCGGTTACCTGTGTATCCAACAGCTCATTAACCTTCTGGTCATATGCGCACATCCAGGAAACGTCAACGTCTTCAGCCAGAGGCGAGAATACTGCGATGAAATCCTGACCGCCCAGGAAGTCATATGCACCCTTGCCAGCGTCTGACAGGTTCTTCATAGCCGTCTTGTTGTTTACATAGTCCAGTGTCTCTTCGGAAAGTTTCTGGATTGTTTCCGTATCACAGCAAAGAGTCTTCATAATCTGTCCTGCAAGAGCCGTATCAGAGCAGTTTGCCGTTGCGCCAAGCCATGTGCCTCCCCAGTAGTAAGGAGCCGGACCCTGGCACATATTCCACAGACCGTATGTACCCTGGCCTGCTGCTTCACCACCGCAGTTCGCTTTAATTGTCCAGTGCAGGAACCATGTACATCCAAAGTAACCGAATACTGCATCGGTAGAAGGACCAGCGTTCCATTCGTCAGACCACTGTGTTGTCTTCTGTGTCAAATCTTCAGATTCAAGTACCTTAACAACATCCATGTACTCTTCCATTGCGCTGTCCATATGGAATACGCTGTCGGAAGTTACCCAGGGCTGTGTCTTGTTGGACATAAATGTGTTTACAACGTCACCGTTAGAAGAAAGGATTCTTGTTGCATCGCCTGATTTTTCCTTAATCTCTCTTGCTGTGTCAAGGAAAGCATCCCAGGAATTAATCTTTGCCTGCATTTCTTCCGGGCTTGTTACGCCAAGAATGCTTTCTGCAAGGTCAGCTCTGTAAATGAAGGAGCCAGGGCATGCCTGCCAGGAAAGTCCTTTTAAGGAACCGTCTCTCTGGTCAGTTGCAATAGTAATCGTATAAGGATACATTTCTGCAAGGTCTGCATCCGTGATACCGCAGTCCGTTACCGGAATTGTGTAATCGCTGTTGGTGTACTTCATGATGTAACCAGCCTCGAAAGCAATCATATCCGGGTAGTCTTCTGCGTCGGGTGTCTGTAATAACTGGTCTATTTTCTCCTGATATACCGCGGAGTCACCAACGTTTACATATTCAACTCTGTCTTTGATTTCAGGATATACGTTGAATACATATTCCAGTCTTTCCTGTAACTCTGTATTCCAGGAATAGATATAGAACTTATCTCCGGAAGATGCCCCCCCCTCTGTGTCTGCTGCCGCATCCGTTTGTGTATCAGCCGCTGCCGTGTTATCTGCTGCCGCCGTGTTGTCCGTTGCCGCTGCCGTATTATCCGCTGCTGCTGTGTTGTCTGTTGACGCTCCGCCGTTTCCGCCACAGCCGACGAGCAGACTCGCTACCATTGCCGTTGAAAGAAGAGCGCTAAGTAACTTTTTCTTCATAAAATTTTTCCTCCCTTATGGATTCTTGGTGTCACTGTTTTCAGTTTTTCACCAGCTACTTTTGCATTTATTATCATTATCGGTTTTCCCGATATAAATGCCTTATTTCAGGTTAAATCTCCTACCGAACTGCCTGGATATACTTCTCCTTCCACGACAATTTGTTCGACAATCGTCGTTTTCGGATGTTCAATCAGACTGATTAGTTTTTCTGCGGCTGACTGCCCCAGTCCCTTCGTGTCCTGCTTTACCGTCGTAAGCTGCGGTTCGAAATGCCTTCCGATTCGGATTCCGTCATATCCGGCGATGGAAATGTCATGCGGGATTTTCAATCCTCTTTCATAAATCGCATTAATTCCTCCGAAACAGGCAAAATCATCAGGATACAAAATGCAGGTTGGCCGGTCTTTCAAATCGAGCAGACGTTCCGTTTCGATATGGGTTGCTTTCGTATCACGATACGCCGCTTTTCCTATGTATTCATCCGGCACTTCAATTCCGAGCTCTGCCGCCGTTTTATAAAAAGATGCCAGACGGCTGCGTGTTACTGAGGAATCCGCTCCGTGGATATACGCAACTTTGCGATGTCCTTTTTCATATACATAATGAAGCAAATCTCTCATGCCTTTTACATTGTCCGATATGACCGCGCTTACATTGTTGAATATATGGTCTATCGTAACACTCGGAATATCGCTCTGCACCAGTTCAAACACTTCCGGATGGTCAAACTGGGTATTCGCAATAACGACACCGTCAAAACCTCTGTACCGGCAATGCTCCAGATAGGACATTTTATTAGGTCTTACGCTGCTGCTGTTAAGGAAAGTAATATCATACCCTTTATCTTCCGCCGTACATTTCAGACTGTCCAGCACCTGTGCAAAATAATCATGCGTCAGACCGCTGTGGTCATCTACCGCAAACAGAACGCCGATGTTATAACTTCGTTTTGTCTTAAGCGTTTTCGCTGCGGAATTAGGAAAATATCCCATTTCTTTGGCAACTCGTCTGATATATGCTTTTGTCTCCACACCAATGTCCTTGTGGTCATTGAGCGCCTTGCTTACGGTCGCGATAGATACTCCGCACTCCGCAGAAATGTCTTTCATTGATACCATCTGTCCGCTCCTGTCTTGTTCACGTCAGGCCATCTCCTGCCGCAGCATTATGATAGGAATCAGCCCAAATCACTTAATCGTTTTCGTAATTTCAGTCTATATCATATTGAATAATTTTGCAATACATTTTTTTCTTTTTTTGTAAAAAATATATATATTTGTCTATTTTTCACAGATTCCGCTCTCCTCTTTTTGTGGTTTTGCATAATTCATTTACATTTCATTTACACTTTGTTCATAATTCAAGAAAATTATTTCAAACGTTTTCGCCATCTTTTGTTTTATCCTTTGCAAAAAACAGGAAAAACGCGCCAAAGTGTCCTTTTTCATCCATAATCGGCAAAAAATTTCCGACTGACTTTTGATAATTTGTTGTAATTTTTATTGCACTTTCCATTTTTTTCTGTATACTTTATAGTATCACTTAATCCGAAATCGATTACTTAATCGTTTTCTGTCCCAATTTTAACCTGTAAGACCGATTTTATCTATGACACTGTTTTTCCAAACCGTTCAACTAATAAAGAAGGAGTGAACAGCTTATGAAATTTGGTTATTTTGATGATGCCAGCCGCGAGTATGTCATCACCACCCCGAAAACCCCGCTGCCCTGGATTAACTATCTGGGCTGCAATGACTTTTTTTCACTGATTTCCAATACCTGCGGCGGCTATACCTTTTATAAAGATGCGAAACTGCTGCGCCTGACAAGATATCGCTATAATGATGTGCCGTCCGATATCAACGGCAAATATTTCTATATCAAAGACGGCGGCTGTGTATGGAATCCCGGCTGGAAACCAACCCAGACCGAACTGGACGGCTACGAGTGCCGCCACGGCATCGGTTACAGCCGTTTTACAGGCTGCAAAAACGAACTGGAGGCTTCCGTTCTTACGTTTGTTCCGATGGACGATAACTGTGAAGTAAGCCAAATCAGACTGACCAACAAATCCTCCGAAACCAAAGACGTCTCTCTCTTTTCCTATGTAGAGTGGTGTCTGTGGAATGCCGATGACGATTCCAGAAACTTTCAGCGGAATCTGAACACCGGTGAGGTAGAAGTCATCGGTTCTGCCATTTACCATAAAACGGAGTACAGAGAGCGTCGGAATCATTATGCGGTCTACTCGGTCAATGCGCCGGTGGACGGATTCGATACGAGCCGGGATGCTTTTCTCGGAGCTTACCGCGGCGTGGCAGAGCCGGAAGCAGTAGAAAACGGCAAGTGCACGAACTCCCTGGCAAGCGGCTGGTCTCCCATCGCTTCTCACCAGCTTCATATGAGCATTGCACCCGGCGAAACGAAATCCTTTGTTTTCGTATTGGGTTACATAGAAAATCCCGAAGAGGAAAAATGGGAATCTCCCGGCGTCATCAATAAAAAACCGGCGGAGCGGATGCTTGCAAAATACCGGACGGATGCCGATGTAGAGAGGGCTTTTGCCGCACTGAACGATTACTGGACAGGACTTCTTTCCAAATACAGCGTGAAATCCTCCAATGAAAAAGTAGACCGCATGGTCAATATCTGGCATCAGTACCAGTGTATGGTGACTTTTAATATGTCCCGCTCCGCCTCTTATTATGAGTCGGGCATCGGCCGCGGTATGGGCTTCCGGGATTCCTGCCAGGACCTTCTCGGCTTCGTGCACCTGATTCCCGACCGGGCAAGACAGCGTATTATCGATATCGCCTCTACCCAGTTTCAGGATGGCAGCGCATATCACCAGTATCAGCCTCTGACCAAAAAAGGAAATTCCGATATCGGCAGCGGTTTCAACGATGACCCGTTATGGCTGATTGCCGGCGCTTCCGCGTATATAAGAGAAAGCGGCGATACTTCCATTCTGACGGAAATGGTTCCTTTCGATAACGATATGTCTGTTGCCGCGCCGCTGATGAACCACCTGAAACGCTCGTTTGACTACACGGTGAACCATAAAGGCCCCCACGGCCTTCCGCTGATTGGACGTGCTGACTGGAACGATTGTCTGAACCTGAACTGTTTCTCCGCGCATCCGGGCGAGTCCTTCCAGACTTTCGGCCCTTCCGAAGGCCCCGTGGCGGAATCTGTATTCATCGCGGGTATGTTCGTAAAATACGGAGAAGAATATGCGCAGTTATGCGAATTGATGAATGACAGTGCGGAAGCGGAACGTGCAAGAGCAGAAGTAAAAGTAATGTACGATACAATTTTGAAAGAAGGTTGGGACGGCGACTGGTTTGTCCGCGCTTATGATGCGCACAGCCATAAGGTCGGCTCCAAAGAATGCGAAGAAGGGCAGATTTATATCGAGCCGCAGGGCTTCTGCGTTCTCGCCGGCGTCGGCGTAGAAGAAGGACTTGCGGAAAAAGCGCTCGATTCCGTAAAAGAAAAGCTGGACACAAAATACGGCGTAATGCTTTTACAGCCTGCTTATACGAAATATCATCTTGAACTTGGCGAAGTATCTTCCTATCCGCCGGGCTACAAGGAAAATGCGGGTATTTTCTGCCATAATAATCCCTGGGTGTCCATCGCGGAAACGGTCATCGGCCGCGGCAGCCGCGCTTTTGAAATCTATCGGAAGACCTGTCCTGCTTATGTGGAGGAATGCAGCGAAATCCACCGGACCGAGCCCTATGTGTATTCCCAGATGATAGCGGGCGCGGACGCAAAATTCCACGGCGAGGCCAAGAACAGCTGGCTGACAGGTACTGCCGCATGGACTTTTGTCAACATTTCCCAGTATATTCTGGGCGTATACCCTACCCATACGGGTCTGAGCATCAATCCATGCGTTCCCGCAGGATTCGGCGATTTTGAACTCACAAGAAAATTCCGGGAAGGAATCTATCATATCAAAGTTGTCAATCCGGATAATGTGGAAAAAGGCATCCAATCCATTACCGTTGACGGTCAGACCGTCGAAGGATGCGTGATTCCTTATGTGGCAGGAAAGACAGAATATGATGTTGTGGTAACGATGGGATAGGATATTTTCTCAAAGACGATTCAGAGAATGCTTCGCATTCTCCTTGAATGATTTACACTGTCGCAATTTCCTATAGATTAAAAAAAGGGGCGGTGGACAATACTTCACCGCCCCTAACTGCGTGCATATTCCAAAGCAGGTGTGATATAACATGTGTTGTTTATTTTGTTATTGTATTGCGGATGGGCATGCGCTGCCTTTGTATTACGCTTTTTCCAGAAAATTAAATCTGAATTAAATATTGGAAACTCCTTGAAATATAAGGATTGTATGCTTCCAATCATTTTCATTTCTCATACAAATCTGCTCTGTCAGGAATTTTTCATGATGCTTCTGCAATATATTGATTTGTATCAGAGGCGGCGTATTCATTTTATTAAAACATAATTTAACAATATGGTTTCTTTGTGAAATGAGCCATAGTTTATCAATATCTTTTCATGATAGAATCAACCATCATTTTCCCACATCTTTTTACTTTTGCGAAAGCCAGGAATATCAATACGAAGCCGCCGAGCAAAAGCCATGTCTTCTCTGGAGGGAGTCCCATGCTCATCCGAAAAAGCCAGAAAACGCCGAGCTGTCTTTTTAATCCATAACACATGATATAATAAAGAAATGCCGCCATATACCCCGCAACTGTGTTTCCGCTTACGCCGGCGGTCACAAAACCGATGCTTCCCAAAAAGAGCGCCGAGGAAAAACCGCCGTAAAAATGATACCACCGCACTTCGCATTCATTCAGATACATAATTCCAACAAAAATGGAAATGAGCATCAACAGCGCAGCAATTGAGTATAACACCCGTAATTTATAAATAGCAGACCCATTTATTTTCTTCGACGCAACGACATCCCGGATACTGCTGTCCTGTTCCGGCAGAAATATCGGCGTCAGCAGAGCCACCCCCACAAAAGGAAGAAAATACTCCAACGGCTTGCTCACATCCTTTCCTTTTAATGCGGTAATCGGAAATAAAACCGCAGTCAGAAACAGGATTCCGACAGCCGCCAGAAACGGCATCAGGAGATGATGGCGCAGATTTGCCTTTATGATTTCAATCTTTATACTCATGTCAGTTCCCCGCTTTCTTTTCATACTACTGAATCAGTCCTTTGCATGCTTTCCGCGATTCAAAATCAGCCGCTTCGCTCTTAGAAGTTTTCCACTTCTTTTCCTGTGGAGCAAAAACACTTCCAATGCAATCAATCCAACGGCCAGTATCAGGTAAAAGCTTCTGTTCCATAAAAACGTCTGATATTCCTCCTGGAATATCTGAAGCTTGGCCAAGCTATTGTGCCGCAATACAAGGTTCCACTTTGTCATCGTCCCCGTCAGTTCATTTTGCCCTATCGACAAATACCACCAGACGCCCTGCAGAAAAACAGCGGGCAGCGGGGAAATGAGTTCCGTCACCACCACGCCGAGCGCGATAACGGTCATCAGTTCCGGCAAAAGCCAGAAAGCCGCAAGCCAAAAACCTTTCCACCACACAATATCCAGTTCAGGATAGAGACCATTCAGGCAGATTACCGCATGAAGCAGCGTCACCAACAAAGGCAGCATCATACAGAACACCAATGCGGCATATCGTATGCCCGCAATTTTAACGGAAGATGTTTTTCGGCTGTAAATCAAAGCTTCTGCCCGGCTCCTTCTGTCCATGTCCCAGAATGCCGCGGCGGCAAAAACCGGCATTATCGCAAGAAAAATTCCCATATAATCGCAATAAAGCCTGATATAGGCTTTCCCTATCTCCTCGTTCGTCATAATAACATGATATTCTGCCAGCGCCGACGCATAATCCATCGGAACCGTTGAAAACGCCGCTGTCAATTTTTTCTCCGCATAATCGGAGCCGCCGCCGATTAAACCGTCAGCCTCGTTCATCAAAACAAGAAAACGCTCGTAGCTTATTTCCGCCGGCACATAATCAGGCAGAACGGCCTCGTGGTATTCTATGGTCTGACTGTCATCCACGACCGTATAATCATAACCGGCCGGTTGATAATCCGTAAAAGAGTCCAGTTCCTCCTTCGTCAGCCCCGTCAGTTCTTCCAGAATTTCCGCCATGCGGACTTCATCCTCTTCTTTTAAAAATACTTCCCTGTAAAACATCAGCGGATAGGCTCTATAATACCCTCTCACATATTCTTCCACAAGGTGTTGCACCGCCGCGGGTATTATCACATCCGGGTCTTTCGTTATAATTGTTCCGTATGAAGCGTTTTCTTCCGTCGGCATTGCCAGTTTTGCCTTTAACGCCGGTGTAAACTGCGTCAGATAAGCCAGTACGATTGCCGCCGTAAAAAGCCAAAACAGGAAGGAACGGACTATTTTTTTACATTCTGTCAGAAACATGTCTTTTCGCCTCCTGTCTTCCGGCCTGCTGCCGCGTTGCCTGCCGATACTTTCCTGTCCGCCGCGCCTTTTTCATGCGCTTCTCCGCTACCGCTCTTTGCTTCCGTGCCTCTGCCTTGCATCTCCATACCCTTTCCATGCGCTTCTTTGCCTCTGCCCCGTACTTCCCCATTCATTGCGTTTGCAGAAAGGCAGTACAAATAGGCGTCTTCACAATTTGCTTCGTCAGGGGACGCCCCTTTCACGTCCGGCGGCGTTTCGGAAAGAAAACGGACGGTTGTATGGTTTCCCTGTTTCAGCATGCCGGTTACAAGATACTTTTCTTTTATCCACAGCAGATCTTCACCATCGACGTCCGCCCGGAAAACGCGTCCTGCCGCATTTTCCAGAATTTCTTTCATCGTTCCATGCCATAAAATTTCCCCTTCATTCAAAACCGCCAGATTTTCGCAGGAAGCTTCGATGTCCCCTACAATATGGGTGGAGAGAATAACAATCCGCTCTTCCGCCACCTCGCATAACAGATTCCGGAAACGGATACGCTCTTCCGGGTCGAGCCCCGCCGTCGGTTCATCCACAATCAGCACGCGCGGGTCATGCAGCAAAGCCTGCGCAATGCCAAGCCTCCGCTTCATGCCTCCGGACAGACTTCGTATTTTCTTGTGCCTTTCCTCCGACAGATGAACTTTCTCCAGCAAGCTGTCTATCCGCTCCCGCCGCTCTCCTTTCGGTATTTCCGACAGCATGCCGAGATAATGAAGCGCTTCCTCTGTCGTCATAAATGGGTACATGGAAAAATCCTGCGGCAGATAACCGATTATGCTCCGGATTTCCTTCGCCTCCTCAATCGGGATTCCGCAAACGGTAATACTTCCGCTCTGCTTTTCATGCAGCGTCGCCAGTATCTTCATCAGCGTACTTTTTCCCGCGCCGTTTCTCCCCAACAATCCGAACATCCCCTGACCGATTGTCAGATTGATGTCTTTCAACGCCTGTTTTTTCCCATAAAATTTGTTGACGTGTTCCAAAATAATCTGATTTTCCATACCAACCTCCATGTCGTTCTTTCAGTCTGCGCATTTAACGCCATTTTGTACAACCTGCCTTACAAGATTTCTGATAAAACATCTTTTACCATCCGAATCCTGTATCAAAAAACGAAGGCTCAGCAGCCTGCGTTCAGGCACTCACTACGATTACAGCAACTTCCCATGAAATCAAAAATGATGCACGTTTCCGTGCACCATTATCTTAAAAAACAATTTTCAATTTTTTATCTACTTTTTATAAAATTTTCAAAAATAACAGCTATTCTTTTCTCATAATCAAAAGAAAGGACTGTACGAATATGAAAATGATTTACGCTTCCCTTATTCAACTATCGTCCCGTGAAATACACCGAGCAGATACATAAACCCATAAAAATCAGCCTGTTCCAGATTTGCATAATCACTTCCTGCCGGAATGGTAAAGCTGTAATTTATTCCCCCATATGTAAAATTCGTTTTTAAGGATATATCGCCCCTTTCCTTTAATTCATCAAGTACATACTGTGGATAGCAGAGCCAGTCTTCACTGTCAAACGTTACCGTGCTCCCTGCTTCCGCATTCTTAATAGAGGTTAAAAGATTATTGCGGACAGCAAAATCCGCGCTGACTGGCTGACTGGCTATGATGCTCCCACAGTAAATACACTGATAGGAACTTACACCGTCTTCGTTTTCTGTAGGTTCCGTTGTGATACCCCACTCATATACATGGTCGCAGCCGTCAGAGGAATCAACAGAGTCTGAACTGTCCAAATCTTCAGCATCCGTATCTGTTTTTTTGGTTATAATCGTCATTGAGCCGCCAATTCCCCACTTACCATCATTATTCGGTTTATGCACCACATTCCAGGCTTTCATTTTCCCGGGTTCAATTATCTTGTACAGCACGGCATCCGCATAATCGCCGTCAGCAAGATTGTCTATCTGATACCCTCTCCAGAAATCATAATCTACTGTTTCTGTATGTCCGTCATCATAGGTTATCGTCAGGGTTCCGGACTGCATCGTATAGGGTTTTGTATTCCAGTTATCTTTTGCATTTCCATTTTCATCAAAAGTAACATTTGCCCATCCGCCAGTCCATTTTCCTACGATATCTCCCTTTTCAGCCGCATTTGCAGTCACCGGCATACATAGAAATATACCTACACATAATGCCCCAATCATTTTTTTCAAAGACCTTTTCATTTCTCTCCTTTTCCTTTCTGCTTTATGTATTATTGGTCTATATTTTATATACAATTGCGGCATTTTAGGTCTGCTGGCAGCTAACATTTTCGTTTTTTCCATGCCCTTCTCCAGGACTTCGGACTTTGAACGTGTTTTTCTTTCAATTTTCCGCCTTTTACGGATAAAACCACGGACTGAAATATTCCTCCGGTATCGGGTCCGGCATCGGACTGGATTTATATTGATTGACTCTCGAAGTCAATACCTGTACGGTGAATCGATATGCGCCTCCGGCCTTTGTCAGGAACTCTGGTCTGACCAGTATACCGCCGAATCCCTGCTCAACAATATATTCTTTGGTCCAGATATTATTCATTACATAATTGCCGTCCTGATTATAGACACATATATTAAAGCTGTCATTGTCTTCATAATCATCCAGATTACTCCATGTAGCGTAGTAGGACAGGCCGTTTTGTTCATCCATCTCCATTTTCCACGCCAGGCCGGTCGGCACAGACAGGGCCGGAGCAGACTCTCCCGTATACTCGAAAATATCCGATACAGCGTAATCGCTGTCCGTATAATGAACGCCGTCCCCCACCGCAGATACCGTAAAGTAATAATATCCGTTTTCCTCAAAATACTCCGCCAGATTCATTTCATAAAACAGATTATCTTTCTGAGTATTACTGCTCATATTGCTTTCACAGCAATACAAATCCTTGTCAGGCTCAGGTTCCTCCGCCGTATCTTTTCGATATAGCCTCCAATGATACTTTTCTTCGTCTTCCCCAGAACCGGATTCCAAGACATGTCCCCATAATGCGATACCGGTCTCGCCGTCCCAATGCGGTTCTGCCGGAACAGGCAGAACTTTCTCTCCCATACTTTCGGCAATTCCCTCTTCTTCCGCCACATTTCTCCAATATGCAATACCCGGCAAAACAGCGAGCGCAATGCCGAAAACCGCCACGGCAATACACAGATTTCGCTTTTTACTGAAAAATGCTCTCTTGACCTGTGAGACGGACCGATAACGTTTATCGGGATTAAGATTGGTGCATTTCGCTATGATTCTCTGATAATGCGGTTTCTGTCCTGTTTTCCCCATCAGTTGCCGGATTGTCACGCCGAGCGCATAAATATCTGTCCGTTCATCCGTCTGCGCAAATCCATATTGTTCCGGCGGCGCATATCCTCTGGTTCCAAGCAGCCTTGTATCCTGTTCCAGATTTTCCTTATACAGACGCGCCGCATCGAAATCAATCAGACGTATATGCCCGTCATTTGCCATGAGCAGATTGGATGGTTTAATATCACGGTGAATGATACCCTTCCCATGCAGAAACTCCAATACCGCACACAGTTCTCTGATAATCAGAAATACCTCTTTAGGAGATATTCCACTCTGCAATGACTCTCCTTCTATGTATTCCTCAATGACTTCTGTCGTTTCATCCGTCATATTAACCGAATACAATCGGGGCAGATACGGATGACGGCATTCCAAAAGTTCCAGATAAACAGGATGATTTCCCTGCAGGACCTTGCGGACCCACATCTGTCCGCTTTCTTTCTCACGCACCAGATATACCGTACTTTTGTCGCTTTGCTTCAATAATTCCATTTCCTGATATTCCATGCAAACCTCCATGATGCCGCGGAGTGAAACCTTAAAATCTCAGGGTATGAGCTTTAGGAGTTCTTCTCACGCTGCCATCGCCAGCCTTGTCATTTTATATTCTTTTCGGTATAATATTACATATTCGCATAAGCAGCTGAACTTCTTCCTTTCAGCATGATTACCCCGCGATTCCCATAACGGATGCTGACAAGCCCGCGTTCATTTACAAATTATACAATAGCAGGAGCACCAATACAACATGAATACTTTGATTCAAAAGAAGAAATCGACTGAAGAACTGAGGCATGAAATTAAGTCTGCAACGGATATTGAAGATTACCTGATACAGAATAAAGAGGAACTGCAGCTTCCACATCTTAGCGATGCGCTTCATTTAATGTTGTCCCAAAAAGAAATCAGCCGGGCAGATGTTGTGCGCGGTTCTCTGCTCGACCGTTCTTATGTCTATCAGATTTTTTCCGGCCAAAGAACGCCGTCCCGTGACAAATTAATCGCAATCGCATTCGGCATGCACCTTTCCGATGCACAGACACAGACACTCTTAAAATTGTCACACAATCAGGAATTATACGCACGAGCAGAGCGCGACGCCTTGATTCTTTTCGCCTTACAGCGGGAAATGTCAATCATGGAAACAAATGACCTCTTATTCACCCATGGCTTCACAGTCCTCGGAACGACGCAAGAATGATGAATATCCCATTACAATCTGCGGTCAGACAATCTAATCATAATAGGAATACCATCAACATTGTGGAGGGTTTGCCTTGTTACAATACAATTTCATTTCTGATACAGGGCGAATACCGCACGCACAACCCCGCCTGTCCCGTCCGGGCCATTCGCAAGCGACAGCCTGCCGCCGCTTTTTTCACAAATCAGCTTACAAATGTACAGTCCCAGTCCAAAATGCAGCCTGCTCTTTGAGCCTTCTTCCCGGTAAAAAGGACTGCCGGCCATTCGCAGGGCTTCTTCCGAAAATCCGCAGCCGTCATCTTCGACACAGAGTTCCAGTTCCTCCGCTCCTTTTGTTATGGTAAGAACGATTCGCTCTTTCGCATATGCGGAAGCATTGGACAGCAGATTCTCCAACACTTCCAGTACAAGTTCCCTGTCAAGGCAAACGGTTCCCGGTTCTGACACAGCTCCCTCTCTCGAGGCGATTTCCTGTTCCGGTCTCGGCGCGATTCCCGGTTCTGACACAGCTTCCTCTCTCAGCGCGGTTTCCGGTTCCAATACACTGCCTTCCCGGACAATTACCCGCTCATCCAGCTGCCTTGCGGTGTCCATGCAAAGGGAAAACAGCGCTCCGTAATCTGTCTCCTGATAACACGGCGTTATGTCTTCCAGTTTCTGCACCTCGCTCATTTTCCGCACATAATTTTCCAGCCGCTGTATCTGGCCGCGCAGCATGCCGATGATTTCCAGTTCTTTTTCCGGGCTGATGCGCCGCTCCGGCACATAACGCTCCAACAAATCCACATAACCTTTCAGCACAGTTACCGGATTACGCATATCATGGGCAAAAGCCGCATTCAGACGCTTTCTCTCTTCCAAAATCCGAAAGTTTTCCTGGCTTGTCTCATACAGAGAAGCCCTCATCTTTTCAAAAGCGTCGCAAACCATGCCGAGTTCATTCGCTTTCGTCTTTTCCATCGTAAAATCAAGATGGTTATCGGTAATCTGCTCTGCCAGGTACAAAAGCTGCCGGATGGATTTTTCCATTTCTCTTTTATAAAAAATATATCCGCCCGCAAAGATACAGGCTGCAACCCATAACGTTATCAACGCTACCTGGATAAAAGAAATCAACCAGTAACCAAACGCTTCTCCCTTTGTTCCGGCGCATTTTACATTGTGGAAAACATAATGAAGTATACCGTTCTCCGCTTCATATACCGTATAATTATTTTCTCCGTATACAATCATCGAAGCATCTGCGTCTTCTTCCAAAACATCAAGCTCATTCCCGGTAAAAACATTTTCTATATACCACGTCTGCCAGTCATTGGCCGCATAACCGATTTGATAAGTTCCTAAAAGCGCAAGCACAATCGGTATCGGCATATAGAGAAGAATCCGCCATTTCAGGGAATCTTTCGGAGATATCCCCCGGGAAATTATCTTTTTTATCCGACCCATTTATACCCAAGCCCCCATACCGTTTCCAGATGATATTCTTCTCCGGCCGCGCGCAGTCTGACCCGGATGCGCCGGATGTGCTCAGCCACCACGCTGCTGTCACCCTGCGCGTCATATCCCCAGAGCAATTCATAGATTCGTTCCTTATCAAAAACCTGTCCGGCATTCATGGAAAGAAGCTCCAGAATTTCAAACTCCTTTTTGGGAAAATCAATTCCGTCTCCATCCGCCGACACCGTCTTTGCCGTATAATCAATTGCCATCTTTCCAAAGTAACGCACATTGGCCTGCCTCGCCGAACGATGCTCCCGCCTGATATGCGCCGCTACCCGCGCGCCCAGTTCGTCTATGGAAAAAGGCTTTACCATGTAGTCATCGCCGCCAACGGCAAATCCATTTATTTTATCCGCATCCTCAATGCGAGCCGTCAGAAAAATAATCGGACATTCCACATAATCCCGTATCTGTCTGCACACGGAAAGGCCGTCCATCCCCGGCATGTTAATATCCAGCAGAATCAAATCCGGATTCCGCCGGGACTTTTCTACCGCATCCGGGCCGTTATAAGCGCATATCGTTTCATATTGATTCAATTCGAGGTAATCTTTTAATAAACTGACAACATCTTCTTCATCGTCCGCAATCAGAATTTTGTACATGAAGCGCCTCCATATCCTCCATATCTCCGGATTCTGCTTTTCATCAGCGTATCCATATCGGTTCCCCTAATGCAGTTTTTTCTCCATTATCTCGTAAACCAGTTTCACATCATTTTCCAATTCGCAAATGCCATGCCCGACCGTTTTATATCCTCTGTTCTCGTACATACAGACTGCCGCCAGCGAAGCGTCTAAAACAGACACACCATACAGTTTCCCGATTTCTGCTTCCAGCACGTCCATAATCCGCGTGCCGCAGCCCTTTCTCTGGTATCGGGGCAGCACATAGACCCCTGTGATATGGTTCTGGTGAATGCAGCCCACTCCGACAATCTCGTTGCCATCTGTCAGTACGCCCATGTTCCCGGAAAGTATCCCCTCCGAAATATGTTCCCTGCTGTGATGCCTGCAAAAGAAATCTACCACTTCTCTCGGATAATACTTTGGATAAACCGTTTTAATAGCCGTATGCAGAACATTGTGGATGGCATCCGTCATATCTGAAACCGCTGTCACATATTCCATTTCTCCTCTCATTCCTCCCACAAGCTCCTTTCCTCTTCCCTCACAAACTATGTGACCGGCGAAACTGTCTTGTTTTAAAATCAAGACAGTTTCGCCTGACATCTTTATCCGTTCCATTATACCACGTTCCACCGAAAATGAAATCCATATGTTCCGATGATAACCGCATTCCAATGATAACTATCCACGCTCCGATGACAACCGCGTTCCGACAATAACTACAATGACAGGCATAAAAAGACATGCTAAAATAAAGTAACTCGTTCCTTTTTGCAGAAAAAAAGAGGAATGCGACATGCTGATGTCATATTTCCAATGATAAAGTGGAATCATCAAAGGAGGGATTTGATATGCCATTTACCGAAATATGTATTTATCAGGTCAAACCACAAAAAGAAGAAGATTTTGAGGCGCTCATGCTTGAAGCAAAAAGCTTTCTGGAAAAACAAGAGGGGCTGCTTTTGCTTCGTTTCAGCAAAAGAGGATATCGCATTGATATGGAGCAAATCAAAGAAGGGCTCCCCCCTCTCAAAATCACCCGTATCGTGAAAAGCGTTAAATATATGCTTTACTGGGAATTTGACACGAAAGAACACTATGGAACAGCACAAAAGAACCTTTATGACAGCTATTGGAAATCAATTGAAAAATGTCTGATTGTTCCACATGACAAATATTTGGGAGAGGAGATATTTTAATGAAACCGGCATACTGCGGATTAAATTGCACCGAATGTTCTGTTTATCTCGCTTCTGTCAGCAAAGATACCGAAAAACAAGCGCGCCTGGCAGAAGAATATTCAACGGATAACTGTAAGTTTACACAAGAAGATATGTATTGTCTTGGATGTCATTCCGATACCCTGTCAGAAAAAATGTGCCGGGATTGTGATATCAGAAAACGCAATATTGAAAAATCTTTGGAAAAAGGGCGATAATATGCAGATAGACAGATTAATTCAAATTCTTTTTCTCCTGCTTAGTCATGAGAATATAACAGCCAGACAACTGGCAGCGGAACTTTGCGTGTCCACCCGCACAATATACAGAGACATCAATATCCTTTCGATTGCCGGCATACCAATCCTGTCGCAAAAGGGCTATGGCGGCGGTCTTTCTTTATTGCAGGGATATTCTCTGGATAAGTCCTATTTTACGCAGGCAGAGCAGGACAACATTGTGCGGGCGCTGCAAGTCCTGAAATCGTCAAATTACCCTGACGCGGATAAATTATTAAACAAAGTGGCCGGATTGTTCAGCCACAATTTACAGTCCGAATGGCTGGAAATTGATTTTTCCTATTGGGGCAGCCCTGAAAAAGAGCGGAATAATATCTCCGCTCTGGAACGCGCTGTCATCAATAAATATGTCATCACCTTCACCTATTTCAATTCAGAGCTGACAAGAACCGCTCAGACCGTTGAACCGTTAAAATTGATTTTCAAATCACATGCCTGGTATCTCATTGCCCATTCGCAGCGCAAAAACGAAATCCGTACTTATAAAATGTCCCGCATAAGGGATATTCAGATAACCGGCCAATTGTTTGACCGTGAACTGCCGGCGGACTTCTCACTCACGCCCGCCTATAAAGAAGAATACAATACGCCTCTGTTCATACTGCATTTTTCGGAAAAAATAGCGTATAAAGTCTATGATGAGTTTCAGGAAAAATATATCAAAAAATTAGATGACGGGACATTGGAAGTGACTTTCAGATACCGGCTAAGTGACTGGACCTTCCTTTATCTGCTGTCCTTTGGTGAATATGTCGAAATTATCGAGCCGGTCGAGGCGAGAGAAATGTTAAAAGAAAAGGCGCAGAAGATACTCTCTCTGTACGCATGATTACCGGAATTTACCCGCTCATTATCCTGTAATCCGACATACACAGATATCTTTTCAAACCGTTTTTGGCTTTTCATCGTTCCGGAAATGCCATACATTATTTTAATTTATAAAGCCTAATCTTTGGAATATGATGGATGTACTTTTCCAACTGTTCACGCCGAAAGGGTTTTCCATGCGCTGGAAAAATCCAATCCGCTTTTTCATCAATCAATATCTTCCATGAATTTTGAAACGCCTTTTTATTTTCTATCCATATCGTTATTCTTTTCCGGCTTGGCATCCCATTCATTGCCGCATCGCCGCAAAAGATTTTATTGCCTGTTCTAAGGGATATGGAGTCAGAAGTGTGTCCGGGCGTAAACAGGATTTTCCCCTGTAACAGATTTTCTACATGCGTCAGATTCCGGGGGGATATTTCGATAAATCTGTCGATGTATTGCTTGTCAATCGCCGGAAAAAGATGTTTTCCTTTACCAATCAACCCCATCAACCTGCAGAAAATGAATGCGGTCAGGCCGCTGCAGCCGCCGGCAAAAGAATTTTGTCCTTTTAACAGTGTGGGCTTAGCCCGGTTATGTAGGATAACTTTTATGGCAGGGTATTTTGCCAGCAACTCATTCAGAAAGCCCGCATGGTCATCATGCGCATGCGTCAGAAAAACATATTTTATCTCGGAGAACGCTATGCCCTGCCTGTTTGCTCTTTTCTCGACATGTTTCAGGCTATGCTCATATCCCGTATCAATCATGATATATCCTTCCGAAACACGATAAAGATAAGTATTCACCACTCTGCTTCCCGCATTATAGATATCCGTCGCCATCTCCCGTTTCTTTCCTTCCTGCTATTCGTCTTTTTAACACGTCAAAACACAAGCAATACCATTACTCCTGACAACACCGGAAAATATACGGTAAAACGCTCCCATCAGAATGTGCTCTCCGTTTCGTACATTTTCAGCATCAGACTTTTCCCAAACTATTTAGGCTTTCCTCCGCAAAGCACCGTTAAATGCAATATCCATTTTCTGCTAATATACTTGATACACAAAGAAAACTGTTCCTCTTTGCCACAAATAATCTGCAAGCAGAACGTTATTCCTGATTACAATGATATTGTCAAAACATGGAAGATAACGATTCGACCGACACAACTAATCGGCAAACAAAAAGTTAATCCCACCAGCAATAATAGACAGACTGTTCATCATGGAATAGCTTTGTGCTTGAAATCAACTCACCATTATCGCCAATGAGAAAAGTCGGCTGCGAAAAATCTGTTTCTTCTCCAATATCACTTGGAAATATATATTTCGGTTCATGAAAAATCTCTTTTATCTCAACAAGCGTTAATTTGCTGAAGATAATCAAAGTATCCGCCGTAATAACCTGATTATTATTGTCCAGGCCATAAACCTGCACGAAAACTTTTGCCGTCTTATCTTTACTAATAAAGTTTTCAATCAGAGCAATATATTCTTGTTTCCCTTCAAGGCTTTCGCATGCGAAATCCGTAAAATCATCTGCCGGGTCTAAGTAATCTTTATAGGAAAACCAATAGTTATTTGTATAATTTCCATTCACGCTATCCGTTTTCAACAATGTTACAATCGTATCTTTTTGTCGATTATTCATAGGGATTGCTCCTTAAACCGTTGATTTTTATCCTGTATGTTTTTTCTCAAAAATAATAGTTTTATATACTATACCACTTTTATTCTCCATTTGCTATAAAAATATAGGTCACGGCAACCGTCTAACCATATATTTCTTATTGTTCTGACGACTTTTCATCCTTCTGCTTCTGCCCTTCCAAATCATTCTGCTTCTCATACAGACGGTTTCGCTCCTTGCAAAATTTTTCACACGCTCCAACTGCGCCCGCGCTCCCTCCTGGCAATCCGGCTCCATCTTTCTATATTTCCCGGTCAGGCAGCGGACTGTATTATTATATTGTTGTATTGCTGCATTGTCATATTGTTGCATTGTCGTATTGTTTTTTTCTTCTATCTGCCGTTTGCTGTTTTTTTAGACATTAAGAAAGTAAACGGTGGATAGTGCGTACCTATACAAAACAGGAGCAAACCTGTATGATA
>ERZ777305.1336-NODE-1336-length-30295-cov-87.710714_pt1 | contig 30295 bp, 30 predicted proteins | sample MGYA00374965_ERZ777305 | MGnify/ENA primary metagenome ERZ777305 (study PRJEB29328, sample SAMD00013331) | mouse gut metagenome | study: EMG produced TPA metagenomics assembly of the Metagenome analysis of fecal microbiota from mouse which was promoted... | reverse complement strand
TGGACTATTATTTAAATTGAGGAAAAAGATGAGGGGGGCTTTTTAGTCAGCCCCCAAAATACTTATACTACATTATCTTGCATACAGCATCCATTTCCAAGCCGGCAGGACACGAATCAGCATATCCTGCTCCCTCCACTCAGCCTCTGTCTCCATTGTGACAATGACGAGTTCCTGACAGTCTGTCGCCCGGGCAGCTTCCAGCAATCCCTCTATTTCCCGTCTGCGGGTTTCCTCATCACCCATCTGATAACTTACTTGTATCAATCGCGTCACTTTATCAAATTCTGTAACCACAAAATCACATTCCTTCTTGCCTTTATAATAATGCAACTCTTCCTGAATCCGTAGCGTTCTTCTCAAATGAAGGAAAACAGCATTTTCCAGCAATTTCCCATTATCCTCACTCTGTGAATTCAAAAGTACGGAACGCAGACCATTATCAATGCAATAGTACTTCTTATCTCCTGTATTCTCCTTTACAAGTGACGGTTCATATTTTGTCAAGGAGAAAAAGAGATAAACAGACTCGGTCTGAACAATCACATCATACAATGTATTCTTCCCTATACTGACTCCCTGCGACTTCAATTCATTATAAATACGGTTGATTGAAGTTGGCTTCGTCAAGTTACTCATCACCCGTTTGATGAAGTAACGTATCGGTTCCGGATTCCTTATTTCATACCTCTCCACAAGATCCTTGTAGAGCATCACAAAGAAGTATTCCTGCAGAATCCTATCCTTATATAATGGAGCTGCCAATACAACTTCCGGGAAACCTCCTCCATGTAAATACACTTTAAATGCATTGATAAGTTTAGCGCGGTTCTCTGGTACATAATAATTCGTATCAACTCCGGTAAAATTACAGAATTCGATGAATGACAACGGAAATTCCTCATACTGCAATGTTCGCCCGCGCAAAGAGGTGGCCAACTCTGAAGAAAGCATCCGTGAATTACTTCCCGTAAGAAAAATGTGCCTGCATTCCTGTTCATAAACCCGCCGTACAAAGGGTTGCCAATCATCTGCCATTTGTACCTCATCAAAGAACATATAAACTTCTTTCAACGGAATTGCAGGATAAAGTTCCCGGTAGGCCTGAAGAATCTCATCCAAATTATCTGCATTCAGTTGCAAACGTTCATCATCAAAGTTGAGGAACAGTATCTGCTCCTTCGTTACAACCCGTTCACGGATAAGCCGGTTTATTGCCAATAGAAAAAGAGAAGACTTACCACACCGCCTCACGCCGGGCACGGTTATAATCTTTCCGCTATCGACAGGTAATGAAAGTTCACGAGGATAAACTTCCACCGGCAATGATGCCTGAAATCCCGCAATCAGTTGTTTTAGCAATTCTTTCTTTCCCATAAAGACAATAATTGTAAATTCTTTCTTTTTTAGAAAGACAAAATTAGAAAAAAGTTTCTTCATTACAAAGAAACAGGCTATTAATCTATAAGGATTCAAAACATGTTAATTCATACAAATCGCTTTACAGGTCTATTCGTCCTCAACCTTTAGCCAAACCGGATCGATAACAGCAGCAAGTCCATTTCCGGCTGTCGTTCCACCATTTTCTAATAAATCAGTAAACAATCCATAATAAAATTTCAGAGATTTCAAGTTAACGGACACCTCTCTTGGCGCATTACCATAACTGTATTTCATGGTATACTCTCCCAAGAACCGCTCGTATTTGGTATAAGCCGGATCGGACACATGGGGTTCCGGCAGTATTATACCCTGCGCCATCATTACCGCATCATTATGTGGGATCTCGTGACTCGTGATTATAGTAAACGGATGCGCCCGGAACAGGTGTTGAACAACGTGAAGCGCTATGCACGCAACGGTTCCATCATCACTTTCCATGACTCACTGAAGTCGTGGAATAATGGTAACCTGCAATATGCGCTCCCCCGTGCCATTGAGTTCCTGAAAGAGGAAGGATATGAGTTTAAGGTGTTATAAATAACAAGACTATCGCTATCTTCCCCAACTGATAAACAAAAAAGTTATAACCTAATATTCAGATTGTCACAGTATCCATATCTACTGGCTACAGGAGAAATGGATGCTGGAGACAAGACATATATGCGGTGGGAATAGAATATATATGCACTATAAATCACTCATACAGAAATCATACAGAGAGGAAAAATAGCGGGTAATCATCTATAATAAAAAAACAAATTCTTAAAGCTATATACCCAATTTAGCCAATTTACCAAGTTCTAGCAGAACTTGGTAAATTTTGTTCTATACAAATGGATGCTGAAACATAGATAATGATTGCTGCTATTTATCATCTCATGGATAAAAACAGGGGTATAGACAATTTAGATTACATCTAAATAAATAACGATTCCAATAGCTTTTCCTATAATTCATTTTCACATTAATTTATATTTATAAAGCGACAATGCGAAGGCTGTTAAATGTCAAATTGTTACTATATTTAGGGTTAAAACATAATAAACATATTATTTTATACCATATAGAAAATAATATCTTGTATAAAAATCACCTCAAATAATAGTATAAAATACATCACATTCTTTTATCTTTTTAGAATTACTTATTTCTATTTTATAATTTTATACCTATATTTGCGATTATTCTTGAATGTAAAAACAAGAATTAATAATTTTAATATATAAAAGAGTGTTTATGAACAAAAAAGTAATGTTGTTATTGGTCTGCTTATTTACAAGCGTAGGCCTGATGATTGCCCAAACACCTAAAAAGGTGACAGGAGTCGTTATTTCGGAAGAAGACGACCAGCCTGTAGTGGGAGCATCTGTTTTAATAAAAGGTACAACGTTGGGAACAGTTACCAATATTGACGGTCAGTTCACTATTGACAATGTACCAAGTACTGCTAGGACTTTGAAAGTCAGCTATATTGGGATGAAATCCCAAGAGGTTGCCATCAAAGCTGGTACCATAAAAATCATACTCCAACCGGACTCTGAAGTACTGGAAGAAGTAGTAGTCACCGGTATGCAGAAAATGGATAAACGATTGTTTACGGGAGCCTCAACGAAGCTGTCGGCAGACAACGTGAAGCTAAACGGTATGGCTGATATCAGCCGTGGGTTGGAAGGTCGCGCTGCCGGTGTATCCGTTCAAAACGTATCAGGCACATTTGGTACAGCCCCTAAAATTCGCGTACGTGGCGCTACATCTATCTACGGTAGTTCCAAGCCGCTGTGGGTAGTAGATGGCGTTATCATGGAAGACGTAGTGGAAGTATCGGCAGACGAATTGTCATCGGGTAATGCAGAAACCTTGATTTCTTCTGCCATTGCCGGTTTGAATGCCGACGACATCGAGAGCTTCCAAATTCTGAAGGACGGTTCAGCAACCTCCATTTACGGTGCACGCGCTATGGCAGGTGTAATTGTAGTAACCACCAAAAAAGGTAAAGCTGGACAAAACCATATCAGCTACACGGGCGAATTTACAATGCGTCTGAAGCCAAGCTACAACACTTACAATATCATGAATTCACAAGACCAAATGGCCGTTTACCAAGAATTGGCACAAAAAGGCTATTTGAACTATGCGGAAATCGCCAATGCATCCAGCAGCGGTGTATATGGAAAAATGTACCAGCTCATCTCCGAGTACGACAGAACATCGGGACAATTCGGACTAATCAACAGCGAAAGCGCCAAAGCAGAGTACTTGCGCGCAGCAGAATACCGCAACACCGATTGGTTCGACCGCCTATTTTCTACCAGCATCATGCACAACCACTCGGTCAGCCTATCTTCCGGTACTGAGAAAGCACAGCATTATGTATCAGCCAGTGCCATGTTAGACCCGGGATGGTACCAACAAAGTTCTGTACAACGCTTCACAGCCAACTTGAATTCTACATTCAAACTTTCAAAGCAACTTGATTTCAACTTAATCGGAAATGCTTCTTACCGTAAACAAAAAGCACCGGGAACACTGGGTAGCGAAACCGATCCCGTATCAGGAGAAGTGAAACGAGACTTCGATATCAACCCCTATTCATACTCTATGAATACCTCACGTACGCTCAACCCCAATGAGTTCTACACTCGTAATTATGCCCCATTCAATATATTCAATGAACTGGAAAATAACTACATGAAATTGGGCGTAGGCGACTTCCGACTGACAGGACGCTTCACCTACAAGCCCTGCTCAAAGGTTGAATTATCCTTATTGGGCGGTATCCAAAACACCACTACCTCGCAAGAGCACTTCATTGAAGACAACTCAAATCAGGCACAAGCTTATCGCGCCATGCCTACAGCTACCATCCGCGACAAAAATCCGTTGCTATATACCGACCCCGACAACATTTATGCACTGCCTATCAGCATTCTCCCCAACGGTGGTATCTACGAACGCACCGACCGCAATATGTTCAAATGGGATATGCGCGCATCTGTCAGCTACAACGATGTGTTTAATGAAAAACACATTGTCAATTTCTATGGTGGTATGGAAACCAACTCGGTAGACCGCCACTCCACTTGGTTCCGCGGATGGGGTATGCAATATTCAATGGGCGAAGTAGCCAATTACGCTTACCAAGCGTTTAAAAAAGGCCAAGAAGAAAACTCACAATATTATACTCTCACCAACCGCCACGAACGTAGCGCAGCCTTCTTTGGCAACGCCACATACTCTTACAAAGGAAGATACACGCTGAATGGTACAATCCGTTACGAAGGAACCAACTCACTTGGAAAAAGCCGCACAGCACGGTGGTTACCCACATGGAACGTTGCCGCTTCATGGAATATGCACGAAGAAGAATGGTTCAAAACATTGGAACCGGCGCTGTCGCACCTGACACTGAAAGGTTCTTACTCCTTAACCGCCGAACGCCCTTCTGTAACGAACGCATACGCCATCATCGGCTCAAATATTCCCTGGCGTCCGTTTGCCAGCGTCAACGAAAGTATGCTGTATGTAAAAGAAGTAGCCAACCAGGAACTTACTTATGAGAAAAAGCACGAGTTCAACCTCGGATTGGCTACCGGATTCCTCAATAACCGTATCAATTTGGAAGTAGATTGGTACAGCCGCCGCAACTACGACTTGATCGGATTGGCCACCACGCAAGGATTGGGCGGACAAATCCAAAAGTACGGAAATATCGCCACCATGAAATCAAGCGGTGTGGAGCTTAGCCTTACTACCACCAACATTAAGACAAAAGATTTCTCATGGACTACCAATATCATCTACTCACACTCTAAAAACGAGGTAACCAAATTAAAAACAAGTAAGCGCATTATCGACCTTGTTTCGGGCAACGGTTTCGCGCAAGAGGGATATCCTGTACGTTCTCTTTTCTCCATCCCCTTCAAAGGGTTGAACCAGGAAGGACTTCCTACCTTCCTTGACCAAGATGGAAACATCTCCACAACAGGTATCTACTTCCAAACGAGCGACCCCGAGAAACTCGGTTTCCTCGAGTACTCCGGCAATGTAGACCCGACAGACGTTGGTAGCTTCGGCAACATCTTCCGCTACAAAGGACTATCATTAAACGTATTCATTACTTACTCTTTCGGTAATGTGGTAAGGCTCGACCCCGTATTTAAGAAAGAATACAATGACCTGACCGCTACCCCCAAAGAATTCAACAACCGTTGGATAGTTCCGGGCGATGAAAACAAGACAGACATTCCTGTGATAGCTTCCAAACGCCAAAACAAGAATGACACCAACCTGTCATACGCATACAATGCATACAACTACTCTACGGCGCGTATTGCCAAAGGAGACTTTATCAGGATGAAGGAAATCTCAGTGGGGTACGACTTCCCGAAACATCTTGTTGCGCCATTGAAACTATCCAGTCTTTCACTGAAACTTCAAGGAACCAACCTGTTCCTGCTTTACGCAGACAAGAAGCTCAACGGTCAAGATCCGGAATTCTTCAACACCGGTGGTGTAGCTGCTCCTACTCCCAAACAATTTACATTGACATTAAAGTTAGGTATTTAATAGCAAAAACAGACTGAATATGAAAAAATACAATAAATTATACAGCGCCTTCATGTTGACTTTGTCAGCATTGACCCTGGCAGGTTGCAACGATTTCCTTGACACTATGCCGGACAACCGCGCACAACTTGACAGTGAAGAGAAAATACAAAGCATCTTAACTTCTGCCTACATTGACCATGAACCCGTTCTGGTAGCAGAATTGGTTTCTGACAATATGGACGATTACGGCGCCAACAACCCCAATACCAATCGCTGGTTTGACGAAACATTTGCTTGGAAAGACGAAACGGAAGACGCTAACGAATCGCTGAACAGTTTTTGGGAATCTGCCTTTGTAGCTATTGCTTCCGCCAACGAAGCCCTGCAAGCTATCGAAGAGATGGGCACTGCCACTAATTCTCTGAAAGAATGTAAAGCAGAAGCCTTGCTCTGTCGTGCCTACAATCATTTCATGCTGGGATGTATGTTCTGCAAGCCCTACACAGCTACGGCTTCCAATGATTTAGGGCTTCCGTACATCGAACATCCCGAAACGGAACTCAACCCACAATACGAACGCGGCACACTTGCCGAACTTTACAGCAAAATAGACCGCGACATCCAAGAAGCCTTGCCGTTGATAGGAGATTCGCACTACAAAGTGCCCAAGTATCATTTCAACACCAAAGCAGCTTATGCATTTGCCTGCCGTTTCTACCTATATTACGAAAAATGGGAAGAAGCAATCAAATACGCCAACCTATGCCTGGGCTCGCAACCCAAAACCATGTTGCGCGACTGGAAAGGCATGGCAAACATGACCCAGCAAGCGGATGCAATCACCAACGAATACGTGAATGCCAATTCCAACGCCAATCTGTTGATGCTTACAGGATACTCTACACTGGGAATCGTATTTGGCCCTTATCGGAATTACTCCCGCTACAGCCACGGGCAATATCTTGCCATGAACGAAGACATGAGAGCTACCAATATCTGGGGTGGCGCACTCAGCTTCTACATGACTCCGAAAGTGTATACCGGAACCAATATGGATAAAACCATCTTCTGGAAAATGCCATATATGTTTGAATATACCGATCCGGTAGCAGGTATCGGTTATAACCATACGGTTTATCCGGCATTTACCACTGACGAATGTCTTTTGAACCGGGCAGAAGCCTACATATTGCTCAAACAATATGACGAAGCGGCAGCCGACCTCACTACATGGATGCAAAACATCACCAAAAGCACCAAGACACTTACGCCGGCAAACATTGCCCAGTTCTACGATGCGCAGGAATACTCTTATTCGGACACAGAGGGCTTGCAGTCTACCCTCAAGAAACACCTCAACCCTGCTTTCCAGATAGAAGAAGAAGGCAGCACGCAAGAAAATATGCTACAATGTATGCTCGGTTTCCGTCGCATCGAGACAATGCACGCCGGATTGCGCTGGTTTGACGTCAAGCGTTATGGCATTGAAATCCCGCGCCGCGTGATGAATGCTTCAGGAACTCCGCAGTATAAGAGTGATTTCTTGAGCAAAGACGACAAGCGGCGCGCGCTTCAAATACCACTCAAAGTACGCGAAGCCGGATTTGAAGCAAATCCACGTTAATTTTTCCACCATCTATTAAAACAGAATTTATGAAAAAACAAATCTATAAATTGTTCTTGTCGGTTCTTCTCATCGCCGTTGCTGCATGTTCGTCGGACGAACCGGACTACAACAGAAGTGTTATCACGCCGGGAAACACGGAACGTACTGAATTCGACTCTTGGCTGGAAGCCAACTTTGTCAATCCGTATAACATCGCATTCAAATATCGCTACGAGGATATTGAATCCGACTTCGATTACTACGTAGTGCCTGCCGACTACAACAAAGCTATCAAATTAGCTCATTTGGTAAAATACTTGTGTGTAGAGACTTATAATGAGGTAGCAGGTGTGGATTTCACTTGCGAGTATTTCCCCAAAATGTTTTTCACCATCGGCGAATGGGAGTACAAAAACAACGGAACCTTCATCTTGGGAACGGCAGAGGGCGGACGCAAAATCCTGTTGGCAGGCGTGAACGACCTGGACCGGTACATACAAAACGCAAATATGCTCAACCACTATTATTTCAAGACAATACACCATGAATTTACCCATATCTTGAACCAGACAAAACCCATTCCTACGGATTTCCAGTTGGTAACGGGCAACGGCTATGTAGCAGACAGCTGGAGTGAAGAACCTTTTAACCAGATTTATCTGTCACGCGGATTCATCTCTTCCTATGCGCAGCACTCCTATCAGGAAGACTTCGCCGAAATGATGTCTATCTACATCACCAATGACGAAGCGTCCTGGGAAAATATGCTCAAAGGAGCCGACAGCGAAAGCCTTGCCCTCATCCAGCAGAAACTGGATATTGTAAAGAGCTACATGAGCACCTCTTTCGGCATCGACCTGGATGTATTGCGCAACACACTGCAACGCCGCCAGAACGAAGTTTTCAGTGGCAAAGTAGACCTTGAAGACCTAACCGTAAAATAACTAAAACATCATGATTATGAAACTCAATAGAACATTACTCTATATTCTTGCGATGCTTCCGGCATTATTGTTGCAATCGTGTCTGAAAAACCAAGAAGATATTTTCGACGCTCCCTCTTCTATCCGTATGCAAGAGATGCTCGACAACACTAAAAAGATACTTACCAGTTCGGAAGAAGGATGGATATTCGACTATTATCCGGACCGTTATCTCTCGTATGGAGGTTTTGTCTATACCGTAAAGTTCGACAATCAGGAAGCTACAGTAGGTTCGGAGCTTGCACCGGGGCTATTTGAATCAAGTCTTTATAAGATGACCAACGACAACGGACCGGTATTGTCATTCGACTCATACAACACACTGATGCATTTCTTCTCTACTCCTTCTTCTTCGCATTACGAAGGTTATGACGGCGACTTTGAATTTATCATTATGGAAGTAACCAACGACTTGATTACACTGCGCGGCAAACGTACAGGAAACGAAATGTACCTGCGCCGCCTGACGAAAAACGCCGCCGATTATATCAACGCCATTTCCGTCGTCAGCGAAAATCTCATCCTTTCTTCCGCCACCGGAACGGTCGGCTCACAAGAACTGACATGTCTCATTGACTTGGATACCCGCTACATGGAACTCACTTATATGAAAGGCGACGAAGGCATCGTTGTAGGCAATAGCTTTATCCCAAGCGAAACAGGTATCCGTTTCTACCAACCGATAGAAATCAATGGCGCCAGCATCTCGGAATTGGCTTATAATGCGGATACTTACACATTCTCAGGCAAGGATTCGGCAGGCAATGACGTGACGCTGACGGGCAACCTCCCCGCAGATTATACGCCATTTGACCAGTTTGCCGGCACGTATGAACTTAATTACCAATATGGTTCTATCGACGTGACACTGGTAGCGGATAAAGAAAACAACCGCTATCTGATTCAAGGACTCAACGAAAACTACAACGTAGTAGCCAATTATGTGAGGTCAAAAGGATATCTGAACATTACGTCGCAGAAAGTTGGCGAAAGCGGTGGCAAACAAATATGGCTATGTGGTTGGGGACTGGATGCAGAAGGCTATTTCTCATGGTCTACCGAGTGTGGAATGTTTCTGGTAAAAGACACGGCAAAGGAAGGAACCTATAAGTTTGTAACCAATACTTATCGGGATACACCGGCAGATTCCTTTATCCTTTACGAATTCAACGGTGCGCCGTCCTCCAATACAGTACTCGGAGAAGCCTCCGCTCCCTGGCTTATTAATGATGAATACCGTGTCCCCTATCCGACATCTATTGTAAAAAAATAAACGCGTACACATATGAAAAAGATATTTAGTCTCCTATTATTCGCACTTTGTGCAATAAGCTATACCGCTTGTACAAACGAGGAAGGTATAGAATATGTTCAGGAATCCTCCATCAAGATTGTCAGCCGGGACGTAAGTTTCCCGGCGGCAGCCTCACAAGGCATTATCGAGGTGGAAGCACCGGGCGAGATTAGCGTAAAGACATCCGGTCAAGGATGGTGCACCACTACCGTGTCAGGTTCTACCATTCAGGTCAATGTCGAACAGAACCCCGGCTTGGAAGGGCGTACCTCCATGCTTACCATCCGTTGCGGCGCCGATTCCACCCGCATTGCAGTACATCAGTCGGGAGTAATCTTTGAGCTGAGTGCCGGTTCGCAAATCATGGCTGACGACAAAGCCGCCACTTATTCATTCGACCTCACCTGCAACACCGAACTCACTCTGAACTCTTCCGAAGAATGGATTTCGGTAGCTGTTGAAGACGGAAAGATGAACATCACCTTGAAAGAGAACAACACCGGACACATCCGTAAAGGCAACATCACTTATACTGCCGGCACTTATCAAGACGCCATCCAAGTGACACAATGTGAATTTGACAAAGACTTGGCAGGTGATTACAGGCTATACTTCACCGACTCTGAGGATGGAAAACTGAAATACCTCTCCACCACTTTAAGCAAGTCAGGAAATACATACAGTATCCTGCTGAACGGACTCAACCTTACTATCCCTGTCGCATACAACCAAAAGACTAGGGAACTTACGGTCAACGGAGGAAAATACATGGGTGATTACGGAAGTTACAAAGTACACACAGTAATTTGGGATACCAACGAAGGTTACTTGACATGGGATACATCCGTGAGCATGGCAGGCACATTTGAATATGGCGAAGAAGAGGACGGAAAATATACCATCTTATCTTTCAAAGACAATGGTTCGTGGGGTAATTATCATCCCGATGCCATTTGTCTGGAAGCCTTCACTGCCACTCCCCCATCCAAAGAGACACATTTGGGGTCACTAATGGGAATGGTAGAGCCTTTCCTATACAGAACTCACGATGATGAAATTCCAGCAGTAGCCTCTGCCCTGAAAATCAATACGGCAAAAAGGTGTACCGGATTTTCTATACGCTAAACTGCTTGTAATACACACCAAACAATAAGACAAACCGCTTCAGCCAATCCCCACAGATAGCTGAAGCGGTTTGCTTCTTTTTATAGTGGTATTCTTCATTTCAACAAAACCAGTCTCTTAATAAGCAACCACCAGCGGCGCACGCAACCTCTGCGCATACTCAGCCATATATTTATTCCAGGCATCCGGTGTCTTGATAGCCGCCTTATCCCAGGCAGAACCCCAGTAATAAGTATATTCAGCCCCCGGTTCATATTCGCTGACAGCCAAAACGTGACCGTCGGCTCCGCCACGTTCTTTTTTCTCCGTTCCCGAGAAAAGAACCACTTTGGCTTCTTTCACCTGTGCAGGAAATGCAGCACCGACAAATATCTTACCGTTTGCACCGCTACGATCTGTTGTAGGATCTACGTAAGTGATATACCCGTTGGCAGCATCTGCCACAGTCGCACCGTCCGGTTCACGCAACACAAGTCCGGTAGCCACAGGCATGGCTTCCTTCAGGTTGGTATATGAAATTACTGCTTTATTGAGATACGAACCTGCATCCAGAGAAATGACACGAGTTTCCACTACATTGGAATCTCCACGGACTACCAGCGGATTGAATTTCAGCTTCACCGTGAAACGCAACGGGCCGTTATCAAGGATTTCCTGCGTACGATAGCAGTAAGGATAGATAATGGTATCACCTGCCATCAAAGCTGCCGTACCGCCGCCCAATGTAGGCCCTACGGCATAGCAATCCATGCCATATCCATGATCAATATGGTAAGAGATAGCTTTTTGCAGTTCGGAGGCAGCTTCAGGATCTGTCTTTTTCAGTTCAGCTATCTTGGCACGCTTTTCAGGATTCAGTTCTTCCGCATAGAGAGATTCCAAAATCGGTTCTGTTGTGTTGTACTTCGTAAAAAGGTCATAGCCGAAGCCTCGTTCGCCTCTTGCTTGCAAGGCAGGACCATACGCACGGAATCCGCCAAGATCATTCTCCCAGGCAACGTCGTCCAAACGTTCGGGATAATATTTACCGCAAGCAACGACATCGAAAGGAGCCGGTGTGCCCGGTTGAATAGTGTAAACAGCCGTTCCGTTCGCCTCTACCGTAGCGGGGAAAACAACCTTTTCGTCATACGTCACCTGATAAGGCACTTGCTGACCGTCAACATCAAGCACTACAATCTGCGCTGTGTCTGCCAGTTGCAATTTGGCAACAACGTCGCTCATCGACACTTCAACCATCTCTCCCACCCGTTCAAGAGTCAACGGATTGGTCACTGTGATTGTCATTGACTGTCTACTGTCGGCACAGGAAGCAAACCCTATCAAGACTACAGCAAACAGAATGAATATCTTTTTCATAATTAGTCTACATTGAATGAATAATAAAAAATAAGGTGACAGATGAAAAGAGGATGCTCTTTGCCATTCTATCACCTTATCGGATTAACTTACTATCTTGTATTATTTCGGCTGTTTTCCGATATAAGCAAGGATACCACCGTCTACATAAAGAACGTGGCCGTTGACAGCGTTAGAAGCTTCAGAAGCAAGGAACACAGCAGGACCTGTCAGTTCTTCAGGATCCAACCAACGACCGGCAGGAGTCTTGGCGCAGATGAATGAATCGAATGGGTGACGGCTTCCGTCTGCTTGCGGCTCACGAAGAGGAGCAGTCTGCGGAGTAGCGATGTAACCCGGGCCGATACCGTTACATTGGATGTTGTATTCACCATATTCAGAGCAGATATTGCGAGTCAGCATCTTCAGACCACCCTTAGCGGCAGCGTAAGCAGATACAGTTTCACGGCCCAACTCGGACATCATAGAGCAGATGTTGATGATCTTACCGGCACGTTTTTCCATCATAGCCGGAAGAACAGCCTTAGCAACGATGAACGGAGCATTCAAGTCGATGTCGATTACACGACGGAAATCAGCAGCATCCATCTCGTGCATAGGAACACGACGGATAATACCTGCGTTATTTACAAGGATATCGATTGTACCTACTTCTTTGGCAATAGTAGCCACCATAGCCTGAACAGCCGGTTCGTCTGTCACGTCGCACACATAACCGTGAGCTTTGATACCTTTTGCAGCGTATGCAGCCATTCCTTTGTCTACCAACTCTTGATTGATGTCGTTAAAACAAACAGTAGCGCCTTGTTCTGCGAACGCAGAAGCAATAGCAAATCCGATACCATAAGAAGCACCTGTGACGAGAGCTACTTTACCTTCCAAAGAAAAATTCAAAAACTGATTCATAATTCTTTTTGTTATTAAATTAGGAAAACTATTGTAGTTGTTATTTCAAATCTGTTATTAATGAGAAGTCCTGGTCGCCGTAGTCGAGGTTCTCACCGCCCATACCCCAGATAAAGGTATAGTTGTGGGTAGCGGCAGCCGAGTGGATAGACCATTCGGGCGAAAGAACCGCCTGGTCGCCCTTCATCCACACGTGGCGCGTTTCGCCTACTTCGCCCATGAAATGGCAGATAGCGTGGTCTTCGGGAATTTCGAAGTAGAAATAAGCTTCCATACGACGGCTGTGTACGTGAGCCGGCATGGTGTTCCATACACTTCCCGGAGCCAGTTCCGTCATACCCATCTGGAGCTGGCAGGTGGGCAACACCTGATTTACCAGCATCTTATTGATATTACGGTGGTTGGAACCTTCCAAAGAACCCATTTCAGCTACTACAGCATCGGCTTTCGTCACCTTGCGGTCGGGATAGTTGCGATGGGCAGTCAATGAGTTGAAGTAGAATTTGGCGGGATGGGCAGCGTCTTTGCTTTCGAAAGTTACTACGCGGTCGCCCGAACCCAGATAAAGGGCTTCCTTATAGTCCAGTTCAAATTCAGCATCGCCTGCCTTTACGATACCGGGGCCGCCGACATTGTAGATACCCATTTCGCGACGGGTGAGGAAGAACGGAGCTTTCAGCGGGTCAATCGCTTCAAGCGTCAGCACCTCTCCTACCGGCAGCGCACCGCCTACCACCATACGGTCGTACATGGAATATACCATATTTACTTCATTGGGGACAAATATCTTTTCGATTAAGAAATCTCTGCGGATTCTTGTAGTATCATAACTTTTTGCATCCTCAGGATGCGCAGCATAGCGAATTTCATAGTTCGTTTTCATACCTTATTTATTTATAGTTATCGAATAAGTTCTCTTTCTACATGCACACCGTTTGCGTACACGATGCAAAAATAGCAAAAGAAAACGGGTTTACCTTGCAATTTTGTTCCAATTATCCACCAAAAATGTCCAGAATCTGTGCAATATGCACTTTTTTAACGAACTATAATACGATTTGGGAGTGATTTCTACCTAATACAGTTAGAAGCTTCCATAATAAAACACAAGCTATTCTAACGCCCCACACGATATGTATTGAAATAGTCAATATAACGAATAAAATAAGATGAATGAATTCTATATATGCTGCCCCCTATATACTTCAATCTTTATAAAGATATACAAAAACGGGGACTTCAGAGTCACGAAAGAAAAAGCCCTGAAAGATGTCTCTTCCAGGGCTTTTCTTTGCTTGGTTGTTGGACTACCAAGATTCGAACTTGGACAAACAGAACCAAAACCTGTTGTGCTACCATTACACCATAGTCCAAACTTATGTGCTTTCTGTTAAAAAGCGGTGCAAAGATAGAGGTTTGCAAGCAAACCTCCAAATATTTCGTTCACTTTTTTACGTTCTATCGAGAAAATCGTGCATTATTACTTTGCAATCAGCAGATAATAGTTCTTTTTACCGCGCTGAACAAGCAGATATTTCTCATCGAGCAAGTCAGCAGTTGTGATTACCTGATCAAAAGCTGTTAGTTTCTCTTTGTTCAACGAAACGCCACCGCCTTGAACCAACTTACGCATCTCCCCTTTCGAAGCAAATACAGCCGCATTATCGACGAACAGATCTACTGCCTTCACTCCTTCTGCCAACGCATCACGTGAAATCTCAAATTGAGGTACTCCTTCAAATACAGCCAGCAATGTATCCTCGTCCAATTTGCGCAAAGCGTCGGAAGTGGCATTACCAAACAGAATATTGGATGCGTCAACCGCTGCGTTGTAATCTTCTTCCGAGTGAACCATCACAGTTACTTCTTTAGCCAGACGTTTCTGAAGGAGACGCAAGTGTGGAGCAGCCTGATGTTCGGCAATCAATGCTTCAATTTCTTCTTTTTCGATAGAAGTGAAGATTTTGATATAACGCTCGGCATCGGAGTCGCTTACATTCAACCAGAACTGATAGAATTTATAAGGTGAAGTATAGCGAGGGTCCAGCCAGATATTTCCGGATTCTGTCTTACCGAACTTGCCACCGTCAGCTTTCGTAATCAGCGGGCAAGTCAGTGCGAACACCTCTCCCCCATTGGTACGGCGGACCAATTCGGCACCGGTAGTGATGTTTCCCCATTGGTCGGAACCACCCATCTGAAGCTTACAGCCCTTCGTTTCATACAAATGAAGGAAGTCATATCCTTGAAGCAACTGATAAGTGAACTCGGTAAATGACAGTCCGTCACGTGCTTCACCATTCAGACGACGTTTTACAGAGTCTTTTGCCATCATATAGTTCACGGTAATGTGCTTACCTACTTCGCGAGCAAAGTCGAGGAAAGTGAAATCTTTCATCCAGTCATAATTGTTCACCAGTTCGGCACGGTTAGGCACATCCGACTCGAAGTCGAGGAACTTGGCAAGCTGTTTCTTGATACACTCCTGATTATGACGCAATGTTTCCTCGTTCAGCAAGTTACGTTCTGCTGATTTTCCGGAAGGGTCTCCAATCATACCTGTAGCGCCACCGATCAGTGCCAACGGCTTATGACCGCAGCGTTGGAAATGACGAAGGATCATCACTCCACAAAGGTGACCAATGTGTAGCGAATCGGCAGTCGGGTCGATACCCAAATAGGCAGTCACCTGCTCTTTGCTTAACAACTCTTCTGTCCCCGGCATGATGTCCTGCAACATGCCACGCCATCTCAATTCTTCTACAAAATTCATCGTATTACTCTATTAATTAGTTGTTTTTTATTGTATTTCAATCCCATGTGCGACAAAAGTACGACTCTTTCTCGGAAGATACAACTCTTACGCCTTAAAAAAGACATTTTGGATATTTCTGCGGATAGTCTGACGCAGCAATCCCGCCTCTACCCCACGCGCTTCGGCTGCCCGGCACAAAATGTCTTCAATATCAAGCGAACTCTCATCCGTCTCCAGAAACAAGCGGTCGTCGGGTATCATCTTCATCGTTTCATCGGGATAATGTTCTCCCAAAGAAAGATAAAATCCCTGTTTCAGCAACTGTGCCGCCTGTTCAGGCTTTCCCCGGAAGCCGTGCCATATCCAAGGTTGCTTGGGTTGAAACTGCTTCTTTGCCGCCAAAAGCCGGTCCATCTCTTTCACACAGTGGATTATCAACGGCAAACGGTATGTTTCAGACAGTTGTATCTGCATTACAAATGCCAGTGTCTGAAGCGCCATCGAAGCTTCTGTCAGTTTATCCAGCCCGGTCTCTCCTATAGCCACCACCTGTTTATTCGGCAGTTGTCGGATAAGAAAATCAAGTTGTCGGTCGAAATCAGCCACTGTCAGCTTCCATGGATGGATACCGACAGAATAATAGCACCCTTCTTGAAAAGACGAATCTTCCAATAACCGATAATTGATGATGGATTTACTTTCAGAATCGGCTTCCTGTCTATGAGTATGAATATCCAGAATAGTATTAATCATCTTTCCAGCCATGTCTGACTCTTCATTTTAGTTATTTCAAGGCACAGGGTCATAGCCGGAACCGCCCCAGGGATGACATCGCAGGATACGCCGCACAGTCAGATAAAATCCTTTCACAGGACCATGCTTCTTAATCGCTTCGACCGCATAAGCCGAGCAGGTCGGCGTAAACCGACATGAAGGGGGTGTCAGCGGAGATATACAAATCCGGTAAAAATAGATAGGGATAAGCAACAGGAGTGAAAATATCCTGCTTAAAAAACCTTTCACCGATATCCACATAGCGGATATTCCGGAACCACGGGATTTCATGAGGATAGTTTTTCGGAGATGCGCGCAAGCGCTATTTTCATCTTCTCTTCCAGTTCGGCAGTGGCAATAAGCTCGTCCGACAGATAGATAAAGGCGATAGCCAGACGCTGTTCCCGGCGTTGCAGCTCACCTATCAGGAGTTCTTTGTTTTTCCGGTAGGCTTCACGTATCTGACGTTTCACCCGGTTGCGCTTTACCGCCCGCTTGAACCGCCGTTTCGATACACTGACAAGTATGGAAGCCGCGACCTCGCCTTGTTCGACAGGCATATATACAACACGTATCGGAAAGATGGAAAACGACTTCGAAACGCCGCCCCCGAACATCTTCCCGATCTGTATTTTACTATTCAGCCTTTCGGCTTTGCACAAAGTATATATACCCACCTTGTTTATTTATTGTTTTCCTTGATAAACATATCGAGCGCTGCCGTCATTGAGGGAGCCTGCACTGTAGGCGCTTCAAGATCCAGACGAAGTCCGGCATCGCGTACAGCTTGTGCGGTAGTAGAGCCGAAAGTTCCGATCTTAATCTCTTTCTGATTGAAATCGGGAAAGTTCTTCTTCAAGGAAGTCACTCCTGCCGGACTGAAGAACACCAACATATCATAATCAAATTCTTCTTCTGATGTAAAGTCATTGCTCACTGTGCGATACATCACAGCTTCCGTATGCCGGATACCGTTCTTATCGAGCAGGTTTTTCACATCATCATTGTGCACGTCCGACATCGGGACGAGGTATTTCTCTGTCTTGTGCTTCACAATGGAAGGAATCAGGTCTTCAATCTTTCCGGTAGCCCCAAAGAAGATTTTACGCTTGCGGTATTGCACATACTTCTGGATATACAATGCCACTGCTTCCGTCACGCAGAAATACTTCATCGTCTCGGGAATCGATACGCGAAGTTCTGTACACAAATTGAAAAAGTGATCAATAGCATGACGCGAAGTGAATAGAACGGCAGTGTGGTCGAGAATCGAAATTTTTTGTTGCCGAAATTCTTTCGCCGAAAGACTTTCAACCTTAATAAACGGCCGGAAATCTATTTTTACACCATACTTCTCAGCGATGTCGTAATAGGGAGATTTCTCTGACGCAGGCTTAGGCTGCGACACTAGTACTTTTTTAATTTTCAACGTCCTAAAATTTTATTAGCAAAATATTGTTCATTCGAATCATACCCTGATAGAGTAGCAGGCAAGGTATGATTTCCAGAGCGCAAAAGTACACAATTAAAAGGAAAAGCTCACTAAACTGATGAAAAAAAAGCTTTATCCACTTATAAAACATCAATATTTTAGCGAAAATTAGAATTATAGAACCAATTATAATCAAATTGGTGAGACTTAGGTCGAAATAAACTAAAAAAAGTACGAATGGGAAAAGGGCAAATCCGGCATAATATATAAGCGCAGAATAAGACTCCAGCCACATATTTGTCCTATTTTTATCAAAGAACACCCAGCCCAGAAACATATAAAGCGACCATTTCAGTAAGAAATAAGCCAAGCAGAAACCTACATAAATTCCCAGCAGGAGGAGAGGGGACACATGGCTCATCAAGGCAGGAGAGGTGTCGTGAAAATAATTGAAGAAGGTGATTCCTGCCAGCACGCAGGTCTGCAACACAAGTACAAGGAGATAACGCATGTCAGCCGCCGTAGAGCTATCGAAGATGCTCGCCCGCTCACGATGCAGTACAAAGTCTTTCACTTGTTGGGAGAGAAATTTCTTTCCGCGCGACAAAGCGATGGAAGATAGGAAGAAGCAAGCCAACAATGTCAACGAGACAGCATCATCCGTCCGGGGAGAGTAGGGGATAGGGGTCCCCTCAAAACCTGAGCCAGCTTCCTGCGTGGCATGAGTTACAGCCAACTGCAAACTATCACTATCCGCCTTTGCCGAAGCAAACTGTCCTTGTTGAAAAAGCAACAGGGTATCAGTGTGTGAAGAACCTATTGTATCACCTATCATATAGCTGCAAATTTACGAATGGAAACATCCCACACCGGAGTCTCATAAAGCAACTCTACGGCTTCCTCAGGTGTCCGAGCCACTTTCCATATATCTCTATGCTGTTGACGCATAAAATTTTCTTCAATAGCTTTCTCAAACATTTCCAGCAACGGGTCAAAGAACCCGTTTACATTAAGAACTATAATAGGGTTGAGGTATAGCCCCAATTGTTTCCAGGTAATAATCTCAAGCAGTTCTTCAAGTGTGCCGCATCCACCCGGCAGGGCAATGATACCGTCACTCAGATTCGCCATTTTCTGCTTGCGCTCGTGCATGGATTCTACTTCAATCAGTTCTGTCAATCCTGTATGGTGCCAGTTCTGTTCTACCATAAAATGCGGAATGACTCCGGTCACCTCGCCACCACTCTTCAAGACAGCATCTGCCACTGAGCGCATCAGACCGAGATTTCCGGCTCCGTTAATCAAGCGGATACGATGTCCGGCAAGCAGACGGCCGAGAGCCTCGGCTGCCTGAAAGTAAACAGCATCTATCTTGGTACTGGAAGCGCTATATACACATACGGAATTTATTTGGTTCATCTTCATTACACTATCCATGGAGTTATTATATCGCAGGCGCAAAATTACGAAAAAATTCCGTTATTCGTATTTATCTTAATCAGAGATCATTTTTATCTCTACATTTAGAGGGTGTGTCGAAACTAGAATGACTACTCCACAAAAAGTTACAGATTGTAACTACAATGTCTAAAAGGGGCATATCAAACTCCGTTTTGAGTAATGACATGCCCCTTTCTTTAGTCTTTTAGGAGGTCTGATTTCAACTTAAAAGTTCATCTTCTCAAAAATTGAGTTCTGACACATCCTCATTGCTGCTCTTTCTTCATAAGCCAAGCCCTGTTTCAGACTGTTTTACAGACCAAAAGCAGCTTTAATTTTATCTACGTAGTCGAGTTTCTCCCATGTAAAGAGTTCCACTTCCACAGTTTTGTCTCCTTCGTAACGAGAGAAGAATTTCTTCGTAACCACCTGCGGCTCGCGTCCCATGTGACCATAAGCGGCAGTTTCCTGATAAATAGGATTACGAAGTTTCAGACGTTCCTCGATAGCTTTCGGGCGAAGATCGAACAATTGGTCGATAACACGTGCAATCTCGCCATCAGTCATGTTGACGTGAGAACGGCCGTAAGTATCTACAAAGATATTGATCGGACGAGCCACACCGATAGCATAGCTCACCTGTACAAGCATTTCGTCTGCCACGCCTGCCGCCACCATATTCTTTGCGATGTGACGTGCTGCATAAGCTGCACTACGGTCTACCTTACTAGGATCTTTTCCGGAGAAAGCACCGCCACCGTGAGCACCCTTGCCGCCGTAAGTATCAACGATAATCTTACGACCGGTCAGACCGGTATCTCCGTGAGGACCACCGATTACAAACTTGCCGGTAGGATTCACATGATAGATGATTTTATCATTGAACAATGCCAATACTTTGTCATGATGGATAGAAGCAATCACACGAGGCATCAGAATCTCGATCACATCACGGCGGATAATAGCCAACATCTCTTCGTCAGCTTTCAACTGAGCGGCTTGCGAGTCATCTTCCGGCTGGATAAAGTCATCATGTTGTGTAGAAACAACGATTGTATCAATGCGGACAGGCGTTCCGTTGTCATCATATTCGATAGTAACCTGGCTTTTGGCATCGGGGCGGAGGTAAGTCATTACCTTCCCTTCACGGCGGATGTCGGCCAGCACTTGCAGAATGCGGTGTGCCAAATCAAGAGAAAGCGGCATGTAGTTTTCCGTTTCATTCGTTGCGTAGCCGAACATCATACCTTGGTCGCCTGCGCCCTGTTCCATCGGGTCCTGACGTTCCACACCACGGTTGATATCGGGGCTTTGCTCATGAATGGCGGAAAGTACACCACAAGAGTTGCTTTCGAACATATACTCTCCTTTGGTATAACCGATTTTCTTAATCACTTCGCGTGCGATGAGCTGTAGGTCAACGTACGCTTTTGTTTTCACTTCACCCGCTAGCACCACTTGTCCGGTAGTCACTAGTGTTTCGCAAGCTACTTTCGAACTGGGGTCGTAAGCCAACAGTTTGTCAAGCACGGCATCCGATATCTGATCGGCTACCTTGTCGGGGTGTCCTTCTGACACCGATTCGGATGTAAATAAGTATCCCATCTTTGTTAAATTAAAAATTAAGAATTGAGAATTAAAAAAATAATAGGGCAGGAGAGATGAGTGCTGCAAGGAGTAAACGGCAAAGCGTCAGTAAGACGTGTTTTAGCATTTTTTTCCGTGGTTGCAAGCTACTCAAATCTGTCCACACTTTCATTTCGGTTGCAAAGATAAAGAGATTTCGGAGATAATGAGTATCTTTGACGCGTATTTAACACATAAATAGATTTATAATGATTCTAAATAAGAAATTAAAAACGCTTTTGGTGCTGGCGCTCTATGTCGGATTCACGATTGCTATCTACGCCATTGTCTGCCATTTCATCGACAAGCCGTTTCAGGAGATTCATTTGCTGTATGCAACACTGATAGGATGCATCGCCTATTTGCCGGTGTTTATTGCGGAGAAAAAGAAATAAATAGCCTGTCTGGTGGGCATATATACTCACCATACTGGATATATATATCCACCGTGCTGTACATATATGCCCAGCACGGTGAGTATATATGCCCACCGCACAAGGGTCAGAGTGCGCCCAGAATACCTTTCATTGTCTTTCCCAACACAGGGTGCAGGATGTCCGGAGCAATCTCCGCCAGTGGTTTCATAACGAAGTCACGTTCTGCCATCAACGGATGGGGGAGGGTCAGTTCTGCTCCGGAAGGAGAGGTCACAGATAGCACCAAATCTTCATAAAGCAACAGGTCGATATCAATCAGGCGGTCGCTATATATTCCGTTGACGGACTTTTGGGTACGCCCCAACTCCCTTTCAATCATTTGCGTCTCTTGCAATACTTCCAATGGAGATAAATCCGTTTCTACACAAGCCGCCGCATTCAGGAAACTGTTTTCAGAAGCAAAACCCCAAGGGGCAGTAACATAAAAAGCAGACAGGGAAATGACTTTCCCTACCTGCTCTTCCATTTTTTGCACGGCATCCCGAAGATTCTGTTCTTTATCTCCAAGGTTAGTGCCGAGTCCCAAATATACTTTTGCCATTATTTGTCCAGAATCAGCATGGCATCTCCATACGTGCCGAAACGGTAACCTTCCTTCAACGCTACGTGATAAGCATCCATCACCTGCTCATAACCACCGAAAGCAGCCACAATCATCAGCAGCGTGGAAAGGGGCATGTGGAAGTTGGAAATCATTGCATTGGCTACGGTAAATTCATACGGAGGGAAGATAAACTTGTTAGTCCATCCTTCGAATTCTTTCAGATGTCCGTCGGTGCTGACTGCGCTTTCGATGGCACGCATCACGGTCGTACCTACCGCACACACATTCTTGCCGTTATCTTTTGCACGGTTGACGGTTTTCACTGCCATCTCATCTACAAACATCTGTTCCGAGTCCATTTTGTGCTTTGTCAAGTCCTCTACGTCGATGTCGCGGAAATTACCCAAACCGGCATGCAGAGTGATATATGCAAAGTCTATACCTTTGATTTCCAAACGTTTCATCAATTCACGGCTGAAATGCAGGCTGGCAGTCGGAGCAGTCACCGCACCTTCGTTCTTCGCAAAGATAGACTGGAAACGTTCTGCATCTTCCGGTTCTACGGGACGGTTGATGATAGAGTGGGGAAGGGGAGTTTCGCCCAGTTCGTAGAGAGCTTTCTTGAATTCATCGTGAGGACCGTCGTAAAGGAAACGGAGCGTACGTCCACGCGAGGTGGTATTGTCGATTACTTCCGCCACCATCGAATCGTCCGGACCGAAATACAGTTTGTTACCGATACGGATCTTACGTGCCGGATCGACCAATACGTCCCACAAACGAAGTTCTTCATTCAACTCACGCAACAAGAATACTTCGATACGAGCACCTGTCTTCTCCTTGTTACCGTACAAACGGGCAGGGAACACCTTCGTATCGTTGAATATAAACACATCCTTGTCATCAAAGTAGTCCAGAACTTCCTTGAACATCTTGTGTTCAATCTTACCTGTTTTACGATGCAGTACCATCAAACGAGACTCATCCCTATATTTCATAGGATGCAGAGCAATCTTATCCTCGGGTAACTTAAATTTGAATTGTGATAATTTCATATCTATTCCTTATTACGTTAATTATTTTCTTCCTCATTTTCTATTTCCTGTCCGTCAATCCACTCTTTAAAGTGTTCGGGGTTCAGGCAGTCTTCCAACCGGACGTCACCTACACGGGTGCGGATCAATCCTGTCAGATGGGCACCGCTGTGGAGCGCTTCACCAATGTCACGCGCCAAAGCACGAATATATGTCCCTTTGCTGCATACGACACGAATCCGAATCATCGGCTCGGGAACATCCAGGCGGCACTCCTGCAATTCAATCTCGTCGATAACAAGCTGCTTCGCCTTTAGTTCGACTTCTTCGCCTTTCCGCGCCAGTTCGTAGGCACGTTTACCATCTACCATGCAGGCGGAAAAAGCAGGCGGCACTTGTTCTATCGCACCGATAAAGCGCGTCAGCACTTCTTCCACCAGTTCCCGCGTGATATGCTCAGTAGGGTAGGTGGCATCTATCTCATGCTCCAAATCGTACGACGGGGTAGTAGCGCCCAAACGCAACGTTGCAACGTACTCCTTCGTATGATATTGAAACTCCTCTATTCTCTTTGTAGCCTTGCCTGTGCATACAATCATCACTCCCGTTGCAAGAGGATCCAGCGTTCCGGCATGGCCGACTTTTAGTTTTTTCACTCCGATCCGACGGCAAATATGATAGCGGGCATGCCCTACTACCTTAAATGAAGTCCAGCCAAGAGGTTTATTGAAAAACAGTACTTCTCCTTTTTTAAAATTCATCAGCTCAATATAATCGTTACTAATCCTGCTATCGCGCAATAGATAGCGAAATAGATCAGTTTTCCTTTCTTCACCACATTAATCATCCACTTACAAGCCAGGCAACCCGCCACGAAAGCAGCCAGAAAACCGACAATCAGCGACAACGCGGGGATATCACCTACCACATCCTCGCCCTTCATCATCTTCATCCCGTCGAGCAACGCTTCCCCCAAGATAGGCGGAATAACCATCAGGAAAGAAAATTGCGCCAATTTCGCCTTGTTGTCACCCAACAGAAGCCCCGTAGCAATGGTAGAACCCGAGCGGGACAACCCCGGCATGACTGCGCAAGCCTGCGCGATACCGATAATCAAAGCATCCTTCATCGAGATTTTTTCTTTCTGACGCGGCTTATAGTAATAAGAGAAAGTCAGCAGGGCGGTAGTCAACAGCAACATACAGCCCACAACCAGCAGTCCCGAACCAAAAATCGCCTCCACATAATCCTTAAAGAACACTCCTACGATACCAATCGGTATCATTGAAATCAATATATTGATGACATAGCGCATCTCGTCGTTCATCTGAAACTTGAACAACCCGCGGAAAATCCAGTCTATCTCTTTCCATAAAATCACCAGCGTGCTGCACACCGTAGCCACATGCACCACAATCGTGAATGCCAGATTCTCTTCCCCCTGTATGCCGAACAATGCCGACCCGATGGCCAGATGACCACTGCTGCTTACGGGCAAATACTCAGTCAATCCCTGAATCAGTCCAAGGATTAATGCTTCTAACCAACTCATAATATCTCTTTATTCTCTTTTAATTTTAGGCACTTCAGTCATTTTAGGTTTACGCAACACCGCGTATATCATTGACAAAAAACCAAACAGGCAAACGACGGGCGCCACCTTTATTCTGCGTACACTGAAAATATCCGGTTCGAAAACCGTTTCGGACGACGAGGGTCCCGACATCAACAGGAAGCCGATAATAACAATCGCCATTCCTATCGCGAGCAAGATAAAGTTCACTTTATCAAAGGCAAATTTCCGCTTGTCAGACATAGTTTATTTCTTCTTTTTGAATTAAATATAGTATAGGCTGTTCGCTTTCATTCTCAGATACTTGTTCATGGAGAAATAGGCGCACAGCCACGTTATTACAATCCCGAACACCAATACACTTGCACATACAATCAGCATGACTTCGGGAGTGATGATCTGAAGCAATTCCTGCTCGTACGTCACCGCCCAGTAGGCACTCCCCATCAATATGGCATCGGCAATCATGGCTGCCAGCACACCGCTCCATACGTTCTTCCGGAGAAACGGCCCCCGGATGAATCCCCAGCTCGCCCCCACCAGTTTCATGGTATGGATGAGGAACCGTTTGGAATAGATGGCAAGTCTTATCGTATTGTTTATCAAGGCAAAGGATATGAAAGTGAGCACCACTGCCAAGGCGAGCAGCACCAGACTGATATTCCGTATGTTGTCATTCACGGCATCAATCAGTTCTTTCCTGTAAAGCACATCCTGTATATTGGAGTTTTTCTTTATCAGCTTCTCTATCTTCGCAATGCTGTCGGAGTTGGCATAATCGGAGTGCAGTTTGATTTCGATGGAAGCGGTGAAAGGGTTGTATCCCAAGAATTCTTTAGGGTCGGTTCCCATCGCTTCGGTCTGCTCTTTCAGCGCCTGCTTCTTGGAGATATATTCGGATTGCTTCACAAAAGATTCCTTATTCAGCTTCTTCTGAAGTTTCAGTATATCCGCTTCTTTCATATCGTCACTGATAAGAACGGAGAAACTGATATTCTCGCGGACATATACGGAAAGATTATGCGCCGTAAGCACGAAAAAGACAACCAGCCCCAGCAGCAGCAACACCAGTGTCGTACTGATACTCGACGTGATGAACTGCATGTCGAATACTGAACCTGACTTATATTTGTTTTTACTTCCCATGCGCTATCTTTTTTTTCGGAATACGTAAATCATGGAACTGCTGCGTTCTTTCCGTCCCAAAGCATTGAACCACGCTAATGTTCCGGCAAACATCCCTTTCAGGAAACTGCACGAACTGCCACGATGTTTCTCGCTCAACATGGATACGTAGAACGCATCGAACGGCATCGGATGGCGTGCCGCCATAATAAACCCGTGACGGGAAGCCAATTGTTGTATAGTGCCGGGTGTGAAATGCCAGAGATGACGGGGAACGTCGTAAGCCGCCCAATACTCGCCGTAGCGTTGAGCATCATAAGAAGAACAGTTGGGTACAGCTACAATCAGCACACCTTTTTCTGTCAGCAACTCACGAAGCATCTCCCAAGTTTCGTTGAGGTGCTCCAAGTGCTCCATCACATGCCAAAGGGTGATAACATCAAAGCTGGCGGGAGCAAACTCCTTCAAAGTCGATTCGGGTTTCACCTCCAGTTCGAAATGCTCTTTCGCAAACTCACGTGCCTGCGGACTCTTCTCCACCGCTTCCACTTTCCAGCCACGACGAACCATCGTATGGGCGAAATAACCGGTTCCCGTACCTATATCAAGCAAACGCCCTGTTTTACGATGCGCTTCCCGGGCTACCAGGCGCGCTTTGCGGCCCAGCATATAGGAACGTACATAATGGTAAATGCTATTCATCGCGCCCTTGCGCGTATCCGTGTGGGAGATATAGTCGGGAGTCTCATAATACTTGCCTATCTCTGCTTCCACGGGGACTCCTTGTGTGAATGTAAATCCACAGTCCTCACACGAATACAGTTCAAACTGTTCGCCCGAAGCATAAAAATCCGTACAAGTCATGACGCGTTTCAAGTGCGTACTGCCACACACCGGACAAGCATTTATACTGAGTTTCTCCATTAATTCCAAACAAAATTAAGTGTTGTCCCCGAATCACAAGACAACACTATACCCGAATTTGGTGCAAAGAAACAAATAAAAAGTGATGGATTGGGGTTTCGTTAAGGACTTTTAATAGAAGAGTTGTCTCTGATACAAGATAAGAGCAGTTTTGACACTGTTCATATCGGAACAAGATATCTTGTTGAAGAAAGATTAAAAAATCAGATTAACGGAGAAACCCGTGTTTCTATACTTGGATTGATGAGACTATAATAGACTATTAACATTTCGACAAGGCGGAACAATGGAAGAGACAACATTCGATTCATCAGAGGAAATGACCAAACAAAAAGAAACCGGTATGTATCAAAGTTCAAAGCTGATCCATACCGGAAGTCATGACTTAAAGGAATATTTCACAAAACATAATAAGACTCGAACATGATTAACTAAATCACAACATGGTTCAGAAATATCTATTCCGTTATAATCGCCTTTTCGAACTCTATTCCTGTTAATTTTTCTTTTTGTATTTTCTTTTTAATTTCTTCATTAACATAGAATGAAGAAGGTATTTTCCAAAAATTATAGGATGAAGGACATACAAACAAACTATAATCTTTAATCTTAGAGAAAGAAAAAACAGGCTTTATTACACTTTCTTTTCTTTCATCCATAAATAATGTTTTCTTCTTGTCCAGCACATCCATTTGCTTATTGAATCGCAAAATGTAATACTCCCTAGTTTCACTTAAATTTCTAAGATTGCAAGTAATCCAATCTATTTGCTCATTGCCTTTCAAACTCGCTTCAATTATACTTTTAAACTTTTCAGACATTATAGGCCACACTAAGCTATTAGGCTGATAATCCAGCCACACATCTTTTACTATTACCGTATTGTCATCAATAGTTAAGCCATCTTTTCCCTCCTTAATTCTTCTCAAGTTAAAATCTAACGGCATTTCATTTTTGCCTTCCAACCGAGATATTAACTCATAATCGAATTGATTTTCACCCTCATAACATGCACTTGCAATCTCTGGATTATCTCTCCAATATACACAATAATATTTTTTCATTTCCAACCTGATTTATTTAATAAATTGGGATTATTAATCACTTTTTGTTTCACATATTTATTATAGAGTTTCAGAAACTTTTTAGGATTTCCACCGGCTTCCATACTAGCTTGTTTCATACCTCTCAATACAAATTCATGATATGCGTTTGGATGTCTTCCCAAATGCGGAAGTGCCATTTTATTCCAAGCCTCATCTAGCTTTAATCCATAAATTTGAGCGATATCTTCCATCTTTCTCGTATATTTAGAGTTTTTATTTGTAGCAAAGTGGTGTATCTGAATAGGTAACTTCTGCCCTCCCTTGTATAACAGATTAGCTATCCCTCTTGCAAAAGTAAGAATCTCAAACTCAGGATATACATTGTTCAGGCTACCAGATGCTTTTCGATACCATCTTCCTCTACCTCCATCTATTGAAGCTCCACCTTCCCAAACATTGGATGCTTTGACAGAAACACCAACTCTGGTAGGGACTCCATCCTCAACAATACCATAACTTGAATAAAAAGTATTTGTTTCATCATTGAATGTCAAATGGCCTGTGAACTCGTTATCAGTGGCGTGATTCCAAGTATCAAAATTGAAACTTTCAAAAATAGAACCATTGCCAAAACGGAGAGCACTCATAAAGCGGGATATTTCACTCGGATCACTCGTGCTCCAATAATCCATTCCAAAAGGATCAATACAGTTAATCGGATTATTACCACAATATCCATAAAGAGTCTCTGAAGAATATTCCTCCGCCAGCGGATCCACTACATGCCATCTACCCAATGCAGCATCATACCATCTCGCCCCATAATCATACCAATCCAAACCGCCTTTCCTATCCAATTCCTTGCCGTTATACTTATAAGGCTGAACATCACCGGAAGAAGAAGCCATCAACCCACCGAACGGATAATAATCGTTCACTTCCTCCACTTTTCCATCTTCGTCTACAACCACACGAGTGTTGCCCTGATGGTCTTGAAGGAAGTAATGATACTTATTGTCACTCAACGATATATACCCATACTGGGTCAGTAACGTAGAGGGCACTCCATTTTCATAGATCACATTGCCACAGTAGTCAGTTACGGTAGTATCCTTCCCTATCACATGCGTAGCGCGAAGCTTCGTGCCGTTAGCGTCATACAAATAAGAGATACTATTTCCGTTCTCAAACTCTACCCGACATGGCAAATTTAAAAAATTATATTGAATATCAGTAATCTTCTTATTTAAATATTTTGTCTGATTACTATTGGTAGCATATTAGAGAATATAAAATACCCTAATACAAATGGACTATTTTCTCAGTCAACTTGTATCAGGGTAAGACAAAATCGTTTATTGGAGAATCCACTACCATTTTTCTAACAGTTGCGAATTTTAGAAAAATATCAAAATTACTTTTAAATATGGAATTTCTCTCCTATTTTCATTAATTTAGTTGCGATAGGATATAAATATTTAGTATTTGTATTTTCAATCCCCATATCTTCATTTTCAATTTTTTTTTAATAGTAAAATTATTGATTCAATAGAAGGCGAGTACATGAGAATATGAATTATAGAACCAATATATCCGTCATACTCATCACCTAAATTGAGATTTGCACCTATGCCTAAAGGATCCCAATCTTTAATTAAAATAGTGCGAATCTCTGTTATTACTTCATTTTTTATCATATTTAAAATCTATTTTAATACATTCAATATACTATTATCAAACATCGAAGCTGGGTATGTCGAAACAATTCTTCCTGCATTATTCATAACGACAACAGCTTCCCTTGTTAAGAACAAAAAATTTCCTCTACTTTGTTGTAAAACCACAACGGGATTCTTAACTGTATTTGAAATCGTAGATGGATTTACCCCTCTTGTAATTGCTTGATTCAATCCATGTTTAGAAAATCTTGTTAAACCTATTCCTGGATTTTCGGTAATCATTTTACTGATAATCAATATGTTAATATTAATCTTTTGAACTAACGTACATCTTGTCAACTACAATACTTTCCGTAAGATAGGCCATGTCTGACCATTGTATCCGGTAGCATTTGGAGACCTCATCAAATACCGGTTTCTTGAACTTTCCCATGACAGGACGTTTCTCGTAAAGCACATAAAAACCGCGTTCATAATGAAGTATCTTCACAACCTTACGGTTCCTGGACATGAACATATAGACGTTGGAGGCATCGCTCGGGTCAAGTGACATCTCTTCCCTTATACTCTCACATAATCGGAAAATACCTTTCCGCAAATCCACATTACCGTTGAACAGGTAATAGTTCAGGTTAGCACTCA